>Ga0194115_10001215_pt1 | contig 33651 bp, 22 predicted proteins | sample TA2MahsurfametaG_3_FD_148656 | JGI IMG/M metagenome (GOLD analysis project Ga0194115, IMG submission 148656) | Freshwater microbial communities from Lake Tanganyika, Tanzania - TA2015002 Mahale S4 surface | ecosystem: Environmental > Aquatic > Freshwater > Lake | place: Tanzania: Lake... | reverse complement strand
AAGCTGATTTGGCCAAATCTATTTTATCCATCAATGCGGTCAAAGCCTTTGAATTGGGGAGCGGATTTGCGATGAGCGAGGGAAGGGCTTCGGATTTCAATGACGCTATAATCGCGGCGGATACCAAGGAATGGTCTTCCGTGGAAACCATGACCAATCATTCGGGTGGAATTCAAGGGGGAATCAGCAACGGGCAGCCCTTGTGGTTTAAGGCGGGTTTCAAGGCCACAGCGACGGTGACCTTTCCTCAGCAATCAGTTGATTTTCATAGCAAGCCGGTAACCTTGCAGGCTCATGGTCGCCATGACCCCTGTGTTGTGCCGCGCGCTGTACCCGTTGTGGAGGCCATGATGGCGGTTGTGATTGCGGATCATGTACTCGGCTGGCCCGCGGCTCAAATTTCTGTGCTCTTAAAATCCATTGCGCGACCTTGAAATTAGTTTTTCTGCCTTTATCTCCCCTGTAACAAGATCCAACTATGACGAAAGACCCTGTGAATCAATACCCTTCTCAGGATGGAGATGGCCTATCGCAATCGGGACAAACCCAACCCAAGGCCAAGCGGTGGCCTATGCACCTTCGCATTTTGATTGGTATAGGGTTGGGATTGGCCTTTGGCCTTAGTTCTTCGGCAGGAGGATGGTCATCATGGGTCTTGGATTGGGTGAAGCCTGTGGGAACCGTGTTCGTGAATCTTTTGAAATTAGTGGCTATTCCCTTGGTTTTGGTTTCTTTGGTGGATGGTGTCACAGGCCTCAAGGACCTTCGAAAGCTATCCAGCATGGGAGGACGAACTTTGCTAATTTTTTTGATGACCACCGTCTGCGCTGTGAGCATAGGGCTCGTCATCGTGAATCTGCTACGGCCCGGGGATTATTTATCCGAAACCAAAAGAGATGAATTGCGAGCACGTTTCGCATCTGCGAGTGCTGGAGGATTGGACAAAGCTGAAGTCTTCAAGGAAGAAGGGCCTTTGGCCGCGGTCATCAATATGGTGCCCGAGAATATCTTCCATGCGCTGTCTCATAACAGCTCCATGCTGCAGGTGGTGTTCTTTGCCTTGTTTATGGGGGTTGCGATAATGACCCTTCCTGCCTCCCAGACCAACTTGGTTCGGGATTTGTTTGGACAACTTAATCGCGTTATTCTGCTGATGGTGGATATGATCATGGTGATTGCCCCTGCAGGAGTATTTGCCTTGATTTCTTCGTTGATTGCAGATTTTGCTGGCGATAATCCTTGGGAAGCGGTGGAATTGTTGGGCGCCTTATCGGTTTATGCTTTGACGGTGGTCGCAGGTTTGATCGTGATGATGTTGCTTGTTTACGCAACATTGTTAAGACTTTTCGGGAATTGCAATCCCCTTGAATTTTTTGGTATCATGAGCCCTGCACAGCTCTTGGCTTTTTCAACATCCTCCTCCAATGCAACGCTGCCGGTTAATTTGGAATGTGCCGAGAAGTTGGGCGTTCGAGAAGAAGTGAGGACTTTCGTTTTGCCTTTAGGAGCCACCGTGAATATGGATGGAACCAGCCTATACCAAGCCGTAGCGACGGTTTTTATTGCCCAGGCATTTGGTCATGATTTAGGGTGGGCCGATCAATTAACTATTGTTTTGACAGCAACCCTTGCATCCATAGGTTCAGCCGGTGTGCCCGGTGCGGGTATGGTGATGTTGGTCATTGTCCTTCAATCGGTGGGGTTGGAGACGGCTGGGATAGCTTTGATTGTAGCCGTGGACCGGATTTTGGATATGATGCGAACCGTTGTCAATGTAACGGGTGACGCCATGACGGCCGTATTGGTCAATCGATGGATGGGAGCTAAGTCCACAGACAAGATATCTGAGGCTTAATCAGAATCATAGCTTCAACCTCTTTCTGACCAACTCTGCGGCTCCTCAAAAAAAAACCCTCCGAAACTCGGAGGGTATTGTTTATAGTGAAGGCATATAACCTCCAAACACTTTAAATTATTTTTTTCCTTTACCAAATAATTCTGCGGTCTTCTTTTTGTAGGCTGCAGAGGCTTCCGCAGCGGTATTGAAGGAGCCTAAATCAAGGCGGACACGGTTATTGAAAAGAACGGCCTTAAATTTATTACCGCTTTTGATTACGCCTTTATAGCCGAATTTATTTTCGGTTTTATTCACATTGCGAACGACCACGGAACGTGTAGCAAATTCCAAATTCTCTAGGCGGCAATCCAGCGGATTGTTGTTGATAACATTCACGAATAAACGCTCTTTGGTAGCCTTTTTCTTGCAGAAAATTTCGGCAACAAGCTTGTGCAGATAAATAGTTTCGTTTTTGTAGGTCCCATCGCCCAATGGCCAGTTCTTCTGAAAGAAGGCATAACCTCTGGAATGGCGGCGTAGGTTGGCTAGAAAGCCCACTTTGACCAAATACGGGTTTTCGTTAAGAAACTTGGCGATTTTATCGTCTACTTGAGCAGTTTCCTTAGAGTTTTTGAGCTTGAGTTTGACAGGCATCGTGTTATGGTTTAATTAGACAGATTTTAAAGGGCCTCAAAGTTAATATGAAATTTGTACTAAATTATCACTTTTTAGCTTAAAAATAATTTTAACCGCGCACTTAAATCTTTAAAGTCTTCATTTTCAGCATTTAAACGGTTGAATCTTTCGGGTTCGGTGAGGAATTTTTCTCTCTGAGTATTGTTTTCTTGCTGTTGAATGGCCCATTGCGGGCGTGTTTCAAAGGCACCAAATTTCACCAAAAAGTCCAAAATACCCTGCTTTTCGCCATCAAACAATGATTTTTCAGTATCGGAATACAATATTACAGAAAGTAATGCAGGCTCCTTGGAGACCTTAGAATTGGACCCGGATGGATGATCGTGGTTCTCTTCAAGGGGCATATTTCTGTTCAAAATGCCCTCTAGGCCGCCCAGGTTATGGTCTCTGCATTCTTGGACCAAATGTTGCCATAGCTTGTGCAGATTTTGGCAGGAAGACTGGGATGGAGGGGACCACCGGTGACTGCTTTCTTTGGGGATTTGCTTGATATCTCCCTGGGTTTTAACCAAATGTCCCCGCAATGTTTGAAGAAAATCTTCGGTGGTGGCTGTGCCTGTGTTTTGGGTGTTTGAAGAAATCGGCTTAGGAGAATGCTCTTTTTGAAGGTTGCCACCGCCTTGCGTTTCAAGGATTGATTTTTGGTCAGAGAAGTCCTTTAATTCTCGTTCGTTTGATTCTTGTACGATTAATTCCTGTAAGCTCTTATGGTTTGGCTCTGACGGTACTTTGGCTTGAATTTTGACCTGAGCGGGTGTTTTAAAATCGGCAACCGGCAATCGGGTTGTGATGCCTTGCAGGGGATGGGTCTCGGATTCAGCAGGAAGTTTAGGCCCTTGAATCGGTTCAGGATTAGAATTCTTTTGTCCTCTTTGGGCCAAATAACAAATTTTCATTACAGCGGTTTCTACGAGCAGTCGTGGTTGTCTGGACTGTCGGTATTGCAGTTCAACCTGATTGAGCAGGTGCAATCCCGCCAGGAGCATATCGGTGCTCATTCCTTGAGATTGAATGATAAGCTGTTGCCTGTATTCCTGTCCGGAATCGATGAGTTCAGTGGTTCTTGGTGTCTTGGCCATCAGTATGTTACGAAAATGGGCGGCCATGCCAAGTACCCAAAGGATGGAATCGTAACCACGAGCAACCATGATATCTAGCGCTTGCAGGGTTTGCGTCGGATCGCCTTCGAACATAGTTTTGGTGCAGTCCACAAAAAGGGCTTTATCGAGTACACCCAATTGATCGCAAACGAGGCTGTTGGTGAGGTTGCCTCCACTGAATCCGGCCAATTGATCCAGCATGGTTAAAGCATCCCGCAATGCGCCGTCTGAACGCGATGCAATGGTCAGAAGAGCATCCTTCTCATAAACAATCTCTTCGGACCGACAAACCAAGGCTAGACGTTCGGCGATATCCTCAAGGCGGATTCTTTTGAAATCAAAAATCTGACAACGGGACAAAATGGTGGGAAGAATTTTGTGTTTTTCCGTTGTTGCCAAAATAAACTTGGCGTAGGTAGGGGGTTCCTCAAGGGTTTTGAGCAAGGCATTGAATGCCGCGGTGCTGAGCATGTGGACCTCATCGATGATATAAACTTTGTAGTCGCTACCCTGGGGAGGGTAACGGACTTGCTCAACGAGGGATCGAATATCGTCCACCGAATTGTTGGAGGCGGCATCCAATTCATGGATGGCAAGGGACCTGCCTTGGTCAAAGGACCGGCATGATGGGCATTCTCCGCAAGCCTCTTGGTGGCTATCCCTGAAGGAGCAATTGATGGTTTTGGCCAAAATGCGAGCACAGGATGTCTTGCCGACGCCTCGTGGCCCGCAAAACAGATAGGCCTGGGCCAATTGGCCCTTGTCAATGGCGTTACGCAGGGTGGTGGTGATATGGTCCTGACCGACCAGCTCCTCAAAGCGTGGGGGGCGGTATTTGCGTGCGGAAACCTGATAATCTTGCATTTGCCCAAAGTTAAGCGGGGTGGGCGATTTCGAGAATATTCTTCCTATATTTGCGTCCCCGAAGAAAACTTCGGTCTTAACCCCGTTGATTTATGAATCAATATGAAACCGTACTTATCCTGAACCCGGTGCTTACCGAGGAGATGGTCCGCGAGGCGGTCATGAAGTTCGAAAAGGTGCTGAACGAAAACGGCGCCGAGCTGGTGCATCAGGCCCATTGGGGCCTACGCAAACTGGCTTATCCCATTCGCAAAAAGGCCACGGGCTTTTACCATCTTTACGAATTCAAGGCCAATGGCCCCACAGTAGATAAGTTGGAGCTTGAATTGCGCCGTGATGAAAGGATTTTACGATTCCTGACGGTCTCTCTAGATAAATACGCCGTGGCTTACAACGAGTCTCGTCGCAAACCGAGAGCCCCCAAGACATCCACAACAGAGGAGGTTAACTTATGATTACCAACAGCTTCGCGACCGTCCCCGTGAAAGAGGAGACCCGCAAAAAGTACTGTCGTTTTCAGAAAAATGGCATCCACTACATCGACTACAAAGACCCGGATTTTTTGCTCAAATTGGTCAACGAACAGGGTAAACTGCTCCCTCGTCGCCTAACGGGGACCTCCCTCAAATTTCAGCGTAAAGTGGCTCAAGCCGTCAAAAGAGCCAGGCACTTGGCCTTACTGCCTTATGTGGCAGACGGTTTGCGTTGATTTGTTGACCGAAATTTGTTCCCAAACGATCCATTCTTTTTAATCCCCTGAGCTTAAAAGTCATGAACATTATCCTCAAACAAGACGTCAAAGGGTTGGGTTTCAAACATGACCTGGTCAAAGTCCGTAACGGGTACGGCTTGAATTACCTTATCCCTCAGGGCCTTGCGGTGGTTGCAGGGCGCGCTGCCCTCAACGACCGCGCCGAAGCGGTTCGTCAAGCTGAATTCCGGCAGGAAGGCCTACGCAGTACAGCAGCGGATTTGGCCGCCAAATTGGCCGAACTTACTTTATCACTGCAGGTACGGACGGGTGAGAACAATCGCATTTTCGGCACCATTACCACCTTAATGATCGCCGAGGCGCTTCAAGCCAAAGGATTTGAAATTGATCGCCGCAAAATGGCGGTGCGCGGCGAAATCCGTGAATTAGGCACTTTTCAGGTAGAAGTTGAGCTTTACAGAGATATCAAAGCGGTCTTCAACTTGGAAGTTACCGCGGAGTAATCTACTTTTTGCTTCCTTTCCTTGGGGTGGTCTAAATCTACCCTTTTTGGCTCATTAACCCGAATTATAATGTTGTAGTTTGGGAGTCTAACTGTTTTTTGAAGATGTCAAATAACAATTAATGTGCTATATTTGAACCATTAAATTACCTTAAATTTAGATTTTATGTATTTAAAGCTACATTTCTCTCTATTGAAAAACAGCTTCCTGTGGCTATGTCTCACACTTAATTTCCTTTTTGGGGTCAATTTCTTGTATGCCCAAGCAATTTTACCGGGTACCACCTACAATTCAGCGACTCATTTATGCTCCATTTCCCCAAGCCAAGCCTTTGTTGCTGACAGTTCACTCGTTCCTCAATTTGCCCAACCCTTACCAATTGGCTCAAATTATGGTTGTTTAGGGTCCGGGAATTCCCACCACCTCAAAAGACCACACTGGTTTACGTTCCAAGCAACGTCAAGCGGTCTTTTAAGTCTTATTATTCAACCAACCCTCAATAATGACCTAGATTTTGCTTTGTTTGGCCCCTTCTCCAATTTACCTTCTGCTGCCAATCTAGGTACTCCAACACAATGTTCGAATTCCACGATTTTAGTTGATACGATTAACATTGGTGTATCTGTTAATCAGTACTATGTATTGTTAATCACAAATCCTGAAGGAAGAAACGGCAATTTTTCATTTATTCCAAATTCAAACGTCAACACAGCATCTTTAGGGTCAGTCCTTTCTTTCATCCCTAATTTACCATCGAGTGTTTTGGTTTGCGCCCCCCCATTTTTGCTCGAGACTTTACCTTCTTCTTCCAATATTAGTGGCCTTCGATTCAGCGGTCCTGGCGTTGATTCGATTAGTGGTTTGTTCAATCCTAGCAATGCGGGGGTAGGGACTCACCTAATTCAAGTTTCAGGTAGCCTGTTTGGTTGTCAAGGTGTTTATTCAGCATCCTATTTTGTGACGGTTACGGCATTGCCATCCGTCACCAATATTTCAGTGAATCCAACTCATTTAACTGGCAGTTCAAGTCTTGTTTCGTTGAATGCGCAAGTTAGCCCTCCTGGTATATACAGTTATATTTGGTCAGGTCCTTCTGGGGTTGCATTACCTGCCACAGCTAGTTGGCAGACAAACACCCCAGGTTGGTATTCGGTAAGGGCTATACCTGACCCTATGACCAAACCCGCTTGTTCGGAATCGCTAGATTCGGTGTTTGTATACCAAGGACCAAACGTCTCCCTTAATGGAAACGATACGGTCTGTTGGCAATTGAATCCGAATATTTCTGGGGGTACTGTGAATATAATTCCCAACGGAGTTACGGTGACATCGTATCAATGGCAAAGGAAGTTATTCAATACTACATCATGGATTAACATTAATAATCAAAATTCCCCATCTTCATTGACCGTAATTGATGCTCATGGGCGGCAATCCATTCGTTTATCAGCCCAATTGTCCAATGGGGTTTTGGTTACTTCCAATGAAATTGACATTGTGGTCCTCCCAGCGGGAATTGCCCCTATTTTGTCTTTGGATCCAAATTATTCTCAAAACACCACTATTTGTTTGAATGATGCGGTAGGTCTAATGGCAACGCCGGCAACAGGGAGTGGAGGTAATTTTTTGTATCGTTGGCAAAGGCAGGTTGGCAACAATTGGGTGGATATCTTCACCCCAGCCCTTCGGGCAGATTTGGAAACTCAATTCGTCAATTTAACCCAAACAACCTCTTACAGAGTCATTGCAGAGGACGTTAGCGGGATCGGTTGTGCTTCTTTGATAAGCAATACATTGGTCATTAATGTTCATGGATTGGTTACCCCAGGTTCTGTAACGGCATCTGACACCTCATTGTGCTTCGGTCAGAATGTAACCATCAGAAACGTTCAATCGGGTACGGTGGCATTAGGCGGACTCTTAAATTATGTATGGGAAGAGTCCTTTGATCAAGCCCTTTGGTCGCCTATCCCTGGTCAAACCGCCGATTCCTTGGTTACTCCATCTTATACATCGGGTCAACGAAGGTTTTACCGCAGGAGAATTTATTCATCCCTCAACAATGTACTTTGTCCTACCAATTTACCGGCTGTATCGAATATTGTATCTGTAATTTGGTTACAAGATTATCCTTTTTTGTCATTGTCCCCACAGTTTGGTTTTACTGGGCCTTATGTCCATAGCATTTGGGAAGCCAATCCCTCTACAGCTTTATCAGGGTTAAGTGACACCTCCGTGACGATCACTGCCAATGCCAACTCAAATTCAAATACCAGTGCTCAGTATCTTTTGCCTTCTGGTAATATTCAAAACGATGGTATTGTAGTTTTTAACTATACTCCTGGATCTTCTACTGGGCTTACTTCAGTTTCTCATACCTTGTTGGTGGGAACTGGAGCTGTGAACTTGGGTACGGGCGGTACTTTCTACGTTAAAGTTCTAAAAGATCAGGCTTTGGCGTTTGGAATTGCATTTAATAATCCTCAAACCCAAAGTCGTCAGCTTCAAGGTCTCGTTAACAATTTTAAATTTTACCCTAATGGAGTTGGTAAGGCGGATACCATTTGTCCTGGAAATTCTTACTCCGTAAACGGAGCTGTTGTTTCTACAAGTTCAACAGCAGCTAATTGGGTATGGTCTAAGGTTTCTGGAGCTGGATCACTTACCGGGTCCTTGACAGGCAGCTCCGGAGCTGTTCCTTCCGTTGTCTACCAGTCAACTTCGGCAGATGCTGGAAATACAGTTATATTAAAGCTTAAAGCAACACGGACCTCTAGTTCTTGTCAAGGCTATGCAGACTCAATTTTGGTTCGTTTGTATGTTACTCCAGCATTTGTTCCGGCATCTTTTGACTCATCCTCGAACAAATCCATATGTTTTCAGGGTAATCCAGGGATTCTTGTAGCGAGGCCAGCAACGGGGGGGTCAGGACCTTATGAATACCAGTGGCAGTTTCGTAACGTTGGGGCGAGTTCATGGTCAAGTATTTCGGGTGCCACCTCTCTCCAGTATGTTGACACAACTTCAAATTTAACAATTTCAAGAGAGTATCGCATTCGCTCCACGGACCTAGGAAGACCTTCTTGTGGGCAGCAGTCAATTTCTTCAAATGTTTTGACGCTAACTCTTCTTAACCCTCTTGTTGCCCCTTCGTTTGTGTCAGGTCCTAACAGTCATCTTTATTTATGTCCAAATTCTTCGGCTGTTGAATTGCGTGCAAATCCTGCATCCGGTGGTTCTAATGATTTCAATTATTCATGGGAATATGTCGATAGCCTCAATACTTTTGGCTTGGGTTCTTTGACGGATTCAATAATAAACTTATGGCCTTGGATGACTGTACCCGGCGCAAATGGCTTGCTCAATACCACCCCTACTTTGAGTTCCGGATCAACGCGTTATTACAGGGTGGTGGCGAATTCAAATGCCTTAGGTAGCCTTCCTGCATGTGGTTTGGTCAAGTCCCAACCTCACCGCGTTTCAGTTCTGGATGTTGTTTCACCGACCGTGGTTGCTCAACCACAGGTTTCCTTGTACGCCAATGCGTCTGGAATTGCATTTTTTGATTGTGCAGAAACTTCCACTCTGAATAATGGATCCAACGATAACTGTGCCGGTCCTGTTGGTGGTTTTGTTTTGAGGAAACTTAGTGATGGCCCAGTTTGGCCTAGATTGAATAATTGCCCGGTTCCTGTTGGTTTGCCCATTAATGGGAACTACTTCAATACTGCATACCAAGCTTCTTTGCCCTATACTGAATCTTTGAACACCACTAATATTGATTTTTCAAGTACCTACAGTGGTCCCAATGCCCAGCCATCACCTGATGTATTTATACGGTTTAATAGTGGATCAAATGACTCAATAGCACTAAGTTCATGTAATTCTTCTTTTAACACTTACTTGCATTTGTTGGATGGTTGTGGTAATTATGTTGCTGGTAATGATGATGATGGCCCGTTGTGTACAGGGACTTCAGCCAGTATTTACCGTCGGGTTCATCCTAATTCTGACTACGTATTGGTTGTGGAAGGTTTCGGAAATTCATCGGGTATTGCGGATATTTCCATTCAGGGCTTGTCATATTGCCCAGTGTTTTCATGCCAAAATACTCCTGATACTGCAATATTTTATGGATATGATGAATCCGGGAATCTTGGGTCATCCATTGTTCTGATAAATATTATTGACACCCTCGGCCCCGTTTTGAGAACCCAAGACTTAATTGTTTATTTAGACCAAAACGGAACGGTCACACCCGATCCAAATCGTTACAACGACGGCTCTACTGATAATTGCACCCCATCAAACCTGATCACATTCCAAATTTCACCTTCAAATTACTCTTGTGCTGATCTGGGAAATATTGTTGCTGCCCTTGTAGGAACGGATGTTTCTGGAAATTCTTCATCTGCTTCAGTTAACACCATCGTTTTAGATACAATCCGGCCTAATGCTAGCGCTCGCCATCTTCAAATAGTCTATTTAGATTCTTTAGGTACGGGTCAACTAAACCGCGGTATAGTTGATAGTTTCTCAACAGATAATTGTTACATAGATACTTTGTACTCGGTGCCTTTGTCAGGTTGGTCTTCGTTCACCTCAGGTATTCAGGGTTGCTCTACTTGTCCTTTGGATTTTAACTACAACTGCTCTGATGTGGACACCTTATTCCCTGCAGGTTTGGTGGTAATCGACCAAAGCAATAATATAGACACAGCATTTTACAGTATACTGGTCAAGGATACGTTGCCACCTCATGTATTGACTTATCCAGCTAGTGCAGTTTACATTAAAAGCGCTGAAGATTGTCAAGAGCTATATTATTGGCAGGAGGGTTTAACCTATGCTGATAATTGTTCAGGCCCAGTACAAATGCTAAATCAGGCAATCAATGGGATCTCAGTTGTAAATTATCCTTTCTTGTTATTGCCCAAAGGAAACCATCGTTTAACCTTTACCCTTATCGATTCACGTGGCAATTCCAGAAATTTCCTTCATGAGTTCAGAATTATTGATACTATTCCTCCCGTTCTCTTAAACACGCCGTCTGATATTGTTGTTATTGCTGATAGTTTAACTTGCGGCGCTATTGTTTCTTGGGTTACACCAACAGGTTCAGACAATTGTGCGGGTTTTGTCGTTAGTTCCAATTATTCACCTGGCCAGTTTTTTCCAAGTGGAAATCACCAGGTTGTTTACACGATTACCGATGGTGCAAATATTGCAGGTACAGACACTTTCCGAGTTTCAGTTCTTGATCAAAGAGACCCGATTGTAACTTCCCTAAATCCAAGAGTTTACTTAGGATCAAATGGATTAGTCACTGTCCAAATGCAGGAAATTATTAGCGCTTTTGATCTTTGTTCCGGAGTTTCTTATAGTATTAATGGTGCAAACGTGACCAATGTTTTATTGAATTGTGGCGATTTAGGCCAAAAAACAATATTCATTACTGTAACAGATTCAAGTGGCAACTCAACCGCAAGTTCTCACAATGTTTTTGTCTTGGACACTTTGAGGCCTGTGTTATCAATCGTTGACACCATTAGTCTAGTTCTAGGCTCAAATGGTTTAGCGAATTTACTAATTAGCCAAGTTGATCTAGGTTCTTCTGATAATTGTGGAATTGTTGGTCGTTTTTTAAGTAAAACCACTTTTAATTGTTCAAATTTGGGAATCAATAACGTGGAATTTAGAGCACTTGATGCTATGGGTAACATGAACTTTAAATGGTTTGTGGTTCGGGTTCTTGACATTACGCCGCCTACAGTTTCTGTTTTGCCAAGCAGCCCGCTTTACTTAAATTCACAAGGATTTGTGACTGTTAATCCAGCTAACCTCATTCAGGCTACTGATAATTGCATGATGGATTCAATATTGCCTACATCCTTGACTTTCACATGTTCTGATGTTTTGAACCCAGTTGGAAGTGTACAGAGGATAATCCGTGTTAAAGATCGAAGCGGTAATGTAACATCGTTGACCGTGCCATTTACCATCATTGATACGGTGCGTCCAGTTGTAGTGCCTGTCAACTTTACTGCGTATTTGGCTGCTAACGGAACAGTTTCCGTTTCAGGTACAAGTTTGGTTTCCATGAATGATAATTGTTGCATTGCAACGGTTACACCGTCTATAATTAACTATACCTGCGCTACCACCTATTCCAATAATGTCCTGGTAAACGTTACCGATTGTAATGGGAATTCGCGATCAGTCAGCTCTCAAGTCACAATTTTTGACACCATTCGACCGGTTGTGCTTTATAACGATACGGTGCGTTTGACCTTAGGCTCGAATGGTATAGCTACCATGAGTTTAAGCCAAGTGGACCTGGGATCATATGATAATTGTAATATTGTTTCCAGAACGTTAAGCAAAACACTGTTCAATTGTACGGATGTTGGGCTTAATCAAGTAGAATTCAGGCTTATCGATCAATCGGGTAATTTGTCATTTGTGTGGGTCAATGTCTTGGTTAGAGATTTAACACCACCAAATGCAACGGCAATTCCAAACCTAACGGCTTATCTCAATAGTCAAGGTGTTGCCTCCCTTAACTCGGCTAACTTGGTTATTGTTTCAGATAATTGTCAAGTTGACTCCATTTTGCCTCTTACCCAGAACTTCACTTGTGCGGATGTTTCCAATCCTGTTGCTCCGGTCTTTAGGCAAATTGTAGTAAAGGATAAGGCAGGTAATGCAACTGTTGTTAATGTCCTTATATCAGTACTTGACACCATAAGGCCAACCGCTATACCGCTTAATAGAACAATCTATCTAAATTCTCAAGGTACTGCTACATTGTTGACCTCAACATTAGCTCATGTTGCTGATAATTGTTGTATTTCTTCTTATACACCCTCAACGGTTTCATTTAATTGTTCGAATGTAGGTTCGTCGGCTAATAATGTGCAATTCACCGTAACCGATTGTCACAATAATTCCAGAACTGTCTCAGTGCAGGTTGTAGTTGTAGATACTGTGGCACCTACGGCGACTACACAGCCTCGTACTTTGTATTTGAACAATCAGTGTCAAGTGGTAGCTTCCAGCTCACAGCTGGTAAGCGCTAGTGATGCTTGTGGCGTTGCTTCGTATGACCCAGTTTATTTCACTTTTGGACGCAGTGATTGCGGTTCGCGTGATACTGTTACCATTACCGTGAGAGACTTTCATCAAAATGAACGGGTTGTAACAGTCCCATTGTTGGTTTTGGATACGATCAAGCCTGTGATCGTTTCCACTCCACCTTTAATGGATACGGTTCCTTATTGTGAGTCCAGAGTTGTTTATTCAATGCCAGTTGGCTCTGATAACTGTGGAATGGTTCAGGTCATTCAAACTGCAGGTTTACCTAGCGGTTCAGTCTTTCCATTGGGGTTGACCACGAATCGATTCAATTTGACTGATGATTGTGGAAATGTTACCGAAGTCATTTGTTCGATTTTTGTCAAAAATTTCACCCTACCGTTTATTCCAAACAATTATACTTTCTGCACTACAGATTCTAGTGTTCTCTTGAGTAACGGAATTAATGGCTATGTGTTCTCTGGTCCTGGAGTTATTTCCAATAGGTTCTATCCTACTTTGGCTCCTTCAGGAGTGTTTCCACTCTATTGGATATTCACAAATAATGATGGATGTGATAGTTCTGGTTCTATTTCGATTGATTTGATTGAGGCACCAACCATAGCTGAAATTGTACGAATGTCTCCAACACTGTTAAGAGTTTCTCAGCTATACTTCGGATATCAATGGCATCGATACGGTACTCCTATCGCCGGTGCCACGAGTCGTGATCTGAATATTTTTCAAGCTGGGGTTTATTCAGTAGATGTTATGAGTATTGGGGGTTGCTTCCGCATGAGCCCTCCTATTGGAATTGGTGTGGGTGTAGGAATAGATGAAGTAGTTAAATCGTATGATATGTTTTACCCAAATCCAAGTGACGGTGTGTTTAATCTTTTAATCAATTCAAAGATTGGCTCGAATCCTGTTCTAGAGGTGTTTGACGCCCTTGGACGTTCTGTTTACCTAAAAGGCTTGTCTTTTGAAGATCAGATTGACTTGTCGCATTTAGCAAATGGCAAATACATGGCTGTTGTAAGGTCTTCCAATGCTTCTATTATGCAATCATTGATTATTAAGTAATATATTAAGATATTTGTTATGAAAAATTATAGGATTATTTTTGTATTGTTGTCAATAACTTCTATTGTTTTTGATTCATTTTCTCAAGCATTTGAAAAGGAGCAGGGTATAGGGAGATTGTTTCTTGGCGTTCAGCTGAACAATCAATACGATCTTCTTCAAGGGGTAAAAGAGTTTAAAGAAACAGGAGTTCCAGCTTTGGATTTTAGGGGGTTGAACGGTTCAAAAACCTCTTTTGATTTGGGTGCAGGTGCCAACTTAATTTATTTCCTTAGCCCAGTTCTTAGTGCAGAGCTAACTTATAATTATGGTCAATTCTCGGGTGCGACCGAAGATAAAGTGCTTTATTACAACTCTGTTTCTAATGAAGTAGGTTTGGGTTTTAATCTCTCTCTCAAATCAGCTAGAACTACAGATTATAAATGGGTTCCGTATCTACGTGTAAACACAGGTATAGGAACTTACAATGCAACCATGAGGTTTGCCTCCGACGATTTACCCCTTTCCAGAACCAATCCAACGCTCAAGGGAAGCACTTTCCTCTACGGATACGGGTTAGGGATGAGATACCATTTTTCAAATCGTTTTCATGCGTTTGTTCAAACCGATTTTAATCAAGTCGGATCAGATGCATGGGATGGAAATGATAATGGAAAAGATGGTGATCGTTTCCTGAGAACATCGATTGGTTTGCGATTTGGACTGAATAAGAAGCAAAATAGAGATCAAGTTGCTGCATGGCAAGGTTCCGTTTCCAAACAAGAATTAACATATCTTCAAAATAATGTTGATTCAGCTTCCAGGGCTCAAGACTCTAATTTAAAAAAGACTGCCAAAGCAGCTGAAGACCTTCGCAAGGGTCTGGAGAAAATAGAATTAGAAAGAAAATCTGAAAATGCGGTGCTCTTGAACCGATTAAAGTCTGTTGAAGCGCAATTGGAAAATTTCAAAAGACAAGAGTCCAATAATATACTTAAGTTAGATAGTACTATTACCTTACAGAAGGGTTTTAAAGCCAATGAATCAGTGGTTAGCATTTACTTTGCAACCGGATCTGACAAATTAAGCGAAGAATCTCAATCGATTTTGAATAATGTTTTAAGGGTTCTAAATAATACGCCAGAACTTAAAATCATTCTCACGTCTTATACAGATTCACGTGGATTGTCCTTGTTTAATTCAAGTTTACGTGCCCGTAGGTCTAAAAGTGTTCTTGGGGTTTTGAAAGGTCTGAATTTGGATGCCTCCAGAATTCTTTTCGGGGAATGGCCGGGCACCTACCTTGGTCAACATGAATTGGATCGCAGGGTTGATATTAAGTTTATAAAGTAGTAGCGATTTGTTGTTTAATCTTCGTCGATACTGATTAGGTTAAGCACACTTTCTGCTTTTATTACACATTCTTCCCATTCTTTGATGGGATCAGAATCGATGGTTACAGCACTGCCAGCCATCAATGACATGATTTTCTGTTCGTTATCAATGATGAGTGTTCTTATGGTTACCGAAAGGTCAAAAGTTTCAGGATTTTTTATCCATCCTATAGTTCCGGAGTAGATTCCCCGTTTACGTTTTTCGATCTTTTCGATAAATTGGCACGCTTTGATCTTTGGGGCTCCCGTCATAGAACCCATGGGGTACATAGCCAATAATATTTTGCTGAATGGGGTGTTAGGGGAACATTGACTTTTAACAGTGCTGATGAGTTGATGAACTTTTTTAAAGGAGAATACCTTTTGAAGTTCGACTACTTCGACGGAATTCGGTATTGAACATTTCGTGAGATCATTACGTACCAAATCCACAATCATGATGTGCTCAGCTCTCTCTTTAGGGGAGTCTTTTAATTCAGTGGCAACTTTCTTATCAATTTCATGGTTAGGATCTCTTTGGGCAGTTCCCTTGATGGGTTGAGTAATTAATATCTTGTTTGAATATTTCAAAAAACGTTCCGGGCTATTTCCCAAAATATAAAGAGATTGATTTTTAATGAAGCTCGAAAACGGTGAGCCTGCAGGCGCTATTATGTTTTGCCAGATTTTGACAGGGTCTTGATTAAGGTATGGGGCAGTCCACTCTATGCAATAATTGACTTCATAAATATTTCCTTGTTTTATATGGTCTTGAATCTTTAGAATGTTGTCAATATATTCAGATTTTGATGTTTGACATTTAAAGGGGTTTAAGGCTATTTTTTGGGGATTGTGTAATGGGTATGGGTTTGTTTTTTTGTAAATTATTTCTTCTATTTCTCGGCAGACATCAATGTTATTGAAGGTTATCGTAATGTGGTATTCTTTGCAAAGTACAGTGACTTCAGGAGTGAACCAAAAAGAAGGAGCGGGATTGCCTATTGCCTTCGGCAAGTTCGATTTTACTTTGGTGCTGAACTCTTGCATTTCATAGGTGAAATAGCCGATTTTTATTTCTTCATTTTGGCACAATAAATCATTAATTTTGTGGAAGCTGTCGTATTTGTTTTGTTCGTCCGAAGGTCGTTTATTTTTTGACAAGACGGAATCTTCATTCCAGGCAATTCCCAGCATCCAATCAAAGGTGTAATATTCTAAGGGCAAGGATTCTGATAAATTAGAAACACAAGAATTAAAAGCTCCCACGTAAGGGGCATTGGAAAAGTGCTTCAATAATTTGAATAGGTACGTTTCTCCAGGTATTCCAGGAGGTAGCATCAGGGTTTTCACCATTGCCAAAGGAGAAATATTAATTATCTACGGCAAGAATTTGTTGCCTTTCGGGCCCAAAAGAGATTAATTTGATGGGAATGTTTAAGGTTGTTTCAATAAATTCAATGTATCGTCTGAATTCTGTTGGAAACTCGGAGACTTCCTGATATTGATGATTTGGATCCAATGCCCATCCTTGGAATGAGGTGTATTCCGGGATACACTTGCTAGGGACGTCAGGATATGGGGAAAAGTGGTTATCCAAGCCTTGATAACGGGTAGCAATTTTGATTTCTTCGAAACCGGAAAGCACATCTGCTTTGGTTATAATCAGTTGGCTAACACCGTTGAGTCGAATGGCATAGGCGAGTGCTGGTAAGTCAAGCCATCCGCATCGACGGGGTCGACCTGTGGTTGCCCCAAATTCATTGCCTGCACAGCGCAGGGCTTCTCCGGTTTGGTCACGGAGTTCGGTAGGAAATGGTCCGCTGCCTACCCTGGTGCAATAGGCCTTGAACAGGCCATAGACTGTCCCGAGGCGGTTGGGGGCAATTCCCAATCCGGTACAAGCCGAAGCGGAGGTAGTATGGGAGGAGGTTACAAAGGGATAGGCACCAAATTCCACATCGAGTAGGCTACCCTGTGCACCTTCTGCCAACACTTTTTGGCCCTGGTCCAAGGCTTGATTCAATAACCAGGAACCGTCGGCAGGTGCAAAATCACTATGCAACTCCTGGATCGCGTCCATCCATTCTTGGACATGTTCAGGCAAATTGTTTGGCAATTCAAAGTCCAAGGCTTTGAGTTGACGAAGATGTTCTTCGTGCGCTGTCTCCAATAAGGCTTTACCTTGAGGGCCGGCCAAATCGCCGTATCGCAGTCCATGCCTGGCGTATTTGTCGGTATAGGCAGGTCCGATGCCTCGAAGGGTGGACCCTATCTTATGATCTCCTTTGGCTGATTCAAAGGCCTGGTCCAAGAGGCGGTGACCAGGGAGAATGAGGTGTGCCTTGGCGCTGATCATGAGTTTTCCCTCAAGACGGAGGCCATGCTGTCGCAATGCCTTGATTTCTTGAAGAAGTGATGGGGGATGGATAACAACACCGTTACCGATGAGGTTCATGCAATCCTCCCTAAATATACCCGAGGGTATGGTGTGCAGGACGATTTTTTGGCCGTCCATCCAAAGGGTATGGCCCGCATTGGGCCCTCCTTGAAACCTGGCGATCCAATGGTAGGAGGGTGCCAAAACGTCCACGGCTTTGCCCTTACCCTCGTCGCCCCACTGTAATCCTAACAACACATCTGCTTTCATCATTTTTTGTTAAAGGCCAAATTTAAGGGATGGTTCCATTTTCTCTATACGCCCAACCTTCAAAACACCACGGACTTTGCGCAGGCGCAGCATCAAGTCCTGCAGGGCCTTGGTATCATCGAGGTACACCATGATGCGTCCTTCGAACATGCCGTCTTCGGATACCACCGAAATGGAACGCATGTTCAGCTGCATTTCATCGGTGATGACTTGGGTTATGCCGCTAATGATGCCCTTGTCATCGGTGCCTTTGAGGAAGATTCCGGTGAGGAAGGCCACCTTGGACCCTTTGTTCCATCGGGTTCTTACCGCAAGCTGATGTGCTGTGGAATGGGTGATCGCAGAATTGACGCAATTCTCCCGGTGAATGACCATTTCCTTCCCAGGTTCGGGAATTCCCACGATTTCATCTCCGGGAATGGGGTTGCAACAAGATGCCAAACGATAACGGAAATCAGTTTGTTTGCCGTCCACCCAAACCGGATGGTTAGCGTACTCTGGTTCATCGAAATGGGGGTCTACTGTACGCTGCCTTGGGGACTTGGCGGATGGTTTGGCTTCCGTGACGGTGAGGCTTGGCAATTCCTTGGAAGCGCTTCGTTTGCTTCGTGGTCGGAGGGCACTCTGGACCTGGGTCCAGTCAATTTTGCCCATTTCGGTATCGTAATAGAGATCTTGAGCGTTAAGATGCCCTAGGTGGTGAATGATTCTTTGCAGGACGTCTTCGTTCACTTCAGTGGTAATGCCTTTGAGTTTTTGAAGGAATTTCACCCGACCGGCTTCGGTAATTTTTCTGCGCTGTTCTTTCAAGGATTGACGAACTCGGTTTTTGGCTTTGGCGGTGCCTAAGAATTGCAGCCAATCCGGGTTGGGCCTTTGGATATTGGAACTGAGGATTTCGACTTGATCACCGTTACGCAGAACGTAACTCAAAGGAACCAGTTTGTGGTTGACCTTGGCACCAATGCATTTGAGGCCTAATTCCGAGTGGATTTCAAAGGCCATGTCCAATGCGGTAGAACCTGCAGACATTTTGAGCAATTTACCTTTGGGGGTAAAGACAAAAATCTCTTTGGAGTAGAGCTGCAACTTGAATTCGTCCATGAATTCCATGGTATTCGGTTGCGGGGATTCCAGCATTTCGCGGACCTTATTGATCCAAGCGTCAAGGGCAGGATCTCCGTCCTGGTCTTTGTATTTCCAATGAGCCGCTAAACCTTTTTCGGCCACCAGGTTCATGCGTTGGCTACGGATCTGTATTTCGACCCATTTGCCTTCGGGGCCCATGACGGTGGTATGGAGAGATTCGTACCCGTTGATTTTGGGTGTTGAAATCCAATCCCTTAGGCGATTGGGGTTGGGCTGGTACTGGTCTGTGATCAGAGCGTAAACCCTCCAACAATCGGTTTTCTCCAAGGGCAGGGGGCTGTCCAGGATGATTCGGATCGCAAACAAATCATAGACTTCTTCGAAATCAATGCTTTGCTTCTGCATCTTGTTCCATATCGAAGAAATGCTCTTGGGGCGGCCTTTGATTTCCGCTTTGAGGCCGGCGGATTCGATTTTTTGTTGAAGGGGAACAATGAATTCACGGATATACCGGTCACGACGGACTTTGGTTTCTTGAAGCTTGCGGGCAATATTCCGGTAAATGCCTGGCTCTGTGTATTTGAGGGCAAGATCCTCCAATTCTGATTTAATGTTATAGAGTCCGAGGCGATGGGCCAATGGTGCAAAGAGGTAAGAGGTTTCGTGGGCAATTTTGAGTTGCTTATCCTGGGGCATATTGTCCAGGGTTCTCATGTTGTGGAGGCGATCGGCCAGCTTGATGAGGATAACCCGGATATCATCCGCCAGGGTGAGTAACATTTTGCGAAAATTCTCCAGTTGTTGGCTGGAATCACTGGACTTATTGTAAAGCCCCGAAATCTTGGTAAGGCCCTCGATTATTCTAGCAACGATATTGCCGAATTCATTTTCGATTTCGGCCAGGGTCAGCTCGGTGTCCTCGACGGTATCGTGGAGCAGGGCGGCCAAGACGGCGGTGGTTCCTAACCCAATGTCTTCTGCAGTAATGCGTGCAACCTCAATAGGATGGAAGATGTAAGGCTCCCCGGACTTTCGGCGCATATCCTTGTGGGCGTCCACCGCCAATTCGAAGGCCCTTCTGATCAATTTGCGGTTACCCTTGTCAAGGAAGGGTCGGCATGTTTTGAGCAAAGAACGGTACCTTTTGGAAATTTCTCTGACCTCTTCTTCAGCCGAAAGGCTCCAGGCAACTAGGGAAGGAGGGTTATTTTCCACATTACAAAAATACAATGCGGCCGCTCCGCTATCTATCTTTAAGCCTCCAGGGAAATGCCTCCAAACCTTTCCTTTTGCTCTTTGTTTATGCGGATGTGGCGAAATTGGTAGACGTGCCAGACTTAGGATCTGGTGCCGCAAGGCGTGTGGGTTCGAGTCCCTCCATCCGCACCAGGCTTCGTTGGAAACCTTTAAAGGCTCTCCAACAAAGTTCCCCGCATTTTGTGTTTCATACTCATTAACCAGTTTAAATCCATATTTTGAACGTTTCACAGGAATTTCTATCTCCTTTGGAGGTCCGTTTGACCTTGACCCTAAGCCCGGAGGATTACCGCCCACGCGTCGAAAAAGGCCTCAAAGAGGTTCGCAAAAACATCAAAATGCCTGGTTTCAGACCTGGGATGGTGCCGGACGGATTAATCCGTAAACAGTATGGTTTGTCTGTCTTGCAAGAAGAAATGGGTAAGTTGGTCAACGACCACTTGATGGATTATGCCCGTCAGAACAACATGGATTTTTTTGGGCAACCCCTACCGGTGGCGGGTCACGAGCCATTCCCCAACGGGTTGGAAGACGGTTTGACCTTTGATTTTCAGTACGATTTGGGATTACGTCCCCAAGTGGAACTGCAGCCTTTCCAACAATCCTTTGATAAGGCAGAACCCCAACCGGGCGCAGCCGAAGTGGATGAGCTTATTGAACAGTGGAGAAGTCGGTATTTTGAGGGGGCATACCCGGAAACAGCCGAGGCAGGTGACCGGATTTTTTTGAGACTTACTCCCGCCGAGGGTCAAGAACTCAGCGGGCAAGGCGCTCGCAAAGGGGTAACCTTGGTTGCATTGGACGAAATTGTTCATGATGCCTTAAAGGCAGACCTTTTGGGCAAAGGCAAAGGCTTCACCGGGACCTTGACCCCGCATGATCTTTACGGTGATCACAGCGAAGCCATCGCCAAAGGCTTCAAGCTCAATCAGGGTGAGCAACTGGACCCACAGACTCGTTTTGACTTTGAGGTGTCTAATATTTTGCGGGAGGGAAAAGCCGATTTGAACGAGGCTTTTTTTGCCAAGGTATTTGGGGACAGCATGGATGAAGCAGAGTTCCGTAGCCGCACCGAAGAATTTATCAAAGCCGGTTGGGATCAGGAGGCTGAACAATTGCTTCGATTCCGTATGATGGAGAAGTTCTTTGACGAATATCCTATGGATCTCCCGGACGCATTTCTTCGCCGTTTGATCAAAGATGACAAACAAGGCCATAATCATCATGATCACCACGACCATGCTGGCCATGACCACGATCATGCAGACCAGGATCATTCAGGTCATGGCCATGACCATGATGCTCCTGGAGATCAATACGAGTCTTTTGCCAAGCAACTAAGGAGGGATTTGGTGATCGATGTTTTGCTCAAAAACCATCGCGTGGAAATTACCAGAGAGGATTTGTTGCAAGAGGCCGAAGAGCGACTCTTTAGGCAATTTTCGTCCTACGGCATCTCGCCAGAACAAATTCCATTGCGCAAATATGCCGAAGATTACTTGCGCAAGGAATCCAACGAATCATCGGTGTACTACAACCTCAAATACCGCAAGGCCGAAGATATTTTGCGCAAGCAAATTCTAACCATTTCGACAGCTGTGGATTATCCAACCTTCAAAGCGGAATGGGATAGTATTTTTGCTCCTCAGCAGTAGGAAGTTTCAGAGCCCAAATATTGAGTATATACAGCCATCGTTCATTTAAATTTTAAAACATGAATTTTTCTAAGGAATTTGATTCATTTGCTCGCGGTCATCTGGGGATGCACGCTAAGGCGGTTGAAGGTGGTCTAAGCCGTCAACTTCAGGGCTTTACTCCGTATATCATTGAAGAAAGACCCATGAACATAGCGTCCATGGATGTGTTTTCGCGCTTGATGATGGATCGGATCATTTTTATGGGGGTTGGGGTAACCAACGAAGTTGCTAACATTATTCAGGCACAATTGCTGTTTTTGGATTCGGTGGACTCCTCCAGGGATATTCAAATTTACATCAACAGCCCTGGGGGCTCGGTCTATGCGGGTTTGGGGATTTACGACACCATGCAATTTATTTCAGCCGATGTAGCGACCATCTGTACCGGAATGGCCGCGTCCATGGGAGCAGTTCTGTTGTGCGCCGGTGCTCCTGGCAAAAGAACAGCCCTCAAGCATGCCAGAGTCATGATTCACCAACCCATGAGCGGTATGCAGGGCCAAGTGACTGAAATGGAAATAGCCTTGAAGGAAACCCTTAAGGTTCGGGACGAATTGTATCAAATTTTGGCGGATCATAGCGGTCAGACCTTGGAGAAGATTACCAATGATTCGGATCGTGATTACTGGATGAGCGCTACAGAAGCCAAAGAATACGGAATGATTGACGATGTTCTTGTGAAAAACCCCAAAGCCAAAACCGCTTAATGGCCCACAGTAACCACGCGACCTGCTCTTTTTGCAGCAGGCCGGTTTCGGAAGCTTCCTTCATGGTGGTTGGAACGGATGGACGCATATGTGAGCGCTGTATTCCTGGCGTTTATCGGATGTTTGAAGAAAGAGGCGTTACCCCAAGCCCATCGGAATCAAGCAGTCCTTCCACCACAAATTCCAGGAAGCGTCTTCGATCCGAGCAATTCAATCCACGTACTATCAAGGCCTTCCTTGATCAATACGTGGTGGGTCAGGATCACGCCAAGGTAGCCATGTCGGTCGCAGTCTATAATCACTACCGTCGGATAGGCGAAATAGCCGAGGGACCCTCCAAACCAACGAGTAGTAACGACATCGAATTGGAGAAATCCAATATGCTGCTGATTGGTGAAACCGGAACGGGCAAAACCCTCTTGGCAAGAACTTTGGCCCGCCTCCTTGCGGTGCCATTTTGCATCGCTGATGCGACCGCCTTGACCGAGGCAGGCTATGTGGGGGAGGATGTAGAAAGTATTTTGACAAGATTACTCCAAGCTGCTGATTACAAAGTTGAAGCGGCTCAACGGGGTATCGTGTATCTTGATGAGGTTGACAAAATTTCGCGCAAAAGTGATAATCCATCCATCACCAGGGACGTTTCCGGGGAAGGTGTTCAGCAAGCCTTGTTGAAGATGTTGGAAGGAACAATTGTGAATGTGCCCCCACAAGGAGGCCGAAAGCACCCTGACCAAAAGTATATCCCGTTGGATACGCGGAATATCTTGTTTATATGCGGTGGGGCCTTTGATGGTTTGGATCGTATTGTCGCTCGTCGGGTGAATGTTCAATCCATTGGGTTTCGCGCATCGGGGGATCAACAAGCGGACACGGTCAAACATTCGCTCTTGTCGATGGTGACCCCGGTAGATCTCAAGCAGTACGGATTAATTCCTGAATTGTTAGGGAGACTTCCCGTCCTCATGCATTTGGATCCGTTGGATGCTGCTACCATGCAATTGATACTGACCCAGCCTCGAAATGCCTTGCTTAAGCAATACGTGCAACAATTCTCTACCGAGGGTATAGCCTTGGATTTTACAGAGGAGGCCATTCAAGCCGTGGTTCAACATGCGTTGGAACTCAAATTAGGTGCGCGTGGTCTTCGTTCCATCATGGAGGCTGTTTTGGGGAAGGCCATGTTTGAATGGCCGGGTGCGGCAGAACGTCCTGACCACTATACGGTGACCGAAATAGATGTTGATCAAGGCATCGAACGCGCAGGCCTGAATTTGCGCCAAGCATCCTGAACAATTTCACATTTTCAGAGTTCTTCTAAGGTTAGGATTTATTGATCCGATGCCCTTAATTGTGTAGAGCCAATGAGCCAAATTTCTTCTATTGCGGTGGTTTCCACCACGAGCAGAGTCGATTCCACGACCGCCCAGATTGTTGCCCTTTACAGGGAAATGCTTCAGCAGAATCATGGATGCTCCAGCGAGCTCTTGGATTTGAAAGAATTACCTCTTGATTTTTTGAACGCCGTTCTTTATCAAAAAGATCGTAGTTCCCATCCTGACTGGGCCCGTTGGCAGTCCAAGGTCAATGCTGCTGATAAATTTGTTTTTGTAATACCAGAATACAACGGGTCGTTTCCAGGAATCCTCAAGTGCTTTGTTGATGCACTTCAGTTCCCGCTAAGTCTTCGAGGCAAAAAGGCATCCATGATTGGAATTAGCGATGGTACCCAAGGCGCTGCTTTGGCCATGTCGCATTTCGGTGATGTGTTAAACTATGCCGGAGTAACCACCCTGGCCCTGCGGCCTAGGTTTATTGAGATCAACAAACATTGGGATGGTCAACATTTCAGCAATCCCAACTACCAAAATCTCTTCGAAGAGCACGTCAAGCAGACGGTGGGGATGTGAGATCCCTTGAACTATTGAACGATAATTTTGATCGCTTTGGTCCAACGCCCTGCGTGGGCTTCCAAGGTGTAGATTCCGGGGGATAGCTTTTCGGTGGCGATTGTCTGCAAAGCTTGAGCGTCCATAATGCGGTGTTGGTAAACAGCTTGTCCTTGCATCGTGCGGACCGTGATTTCCATAGCGTCTATGCCCACGGTAGCCTCGGAAAATTGACAAAACAAGGGTTCGCCCTGACGCAGCACCGTAGGGTAAATTCGAAAATGCTGATCGATCAAACCGGAGGACGAAAGCCCAAATGGGGTTGTGGTGGTAAATGAACGGCTGGGTGAGGAGGGAGCACAGGTGGATGCGGGGTTAAATGGCCGAACGGTGACGGAGTAATTACCGTTGGAGGCAAGGTCAGGACCTGTATAGAGCAAGCTGGTATCGCTGACCCAACGCTCAAACATTAAGGTGATTCCACGGACAACCCGCACATAATACATGGTTGCATTCGGCGCCGCGGTCCATTTGAAATACACCCAATTTGCTGGAGAAGCAGGAGCACCTGCAGCAGGCTCGATCAAAGAGGTGCTGCTGCGCACCGAATCATAGGCAGGCATTGGTGGTAACAAAAGGTAAGAGCGAGGCCCGTTACCACCGCTGGTCCCGGTGAGGGTGTAACGCATAACATTCATTTGTTCTGCCGAAAATTTGTTCTGGCAATTGTCATTCGAATACGACATGAACAAGGTTGCATCCGGGCGGAAGGCATCCCCGTTGATATCGGTATCTTGGGGGGCGGCACCGTTGCAGGGCCAGCGGTTGCCAATGAAATCTGCAGGGGTATCGCAGAAGCGGTCACCGGCCGTAGCGCAATTGGAATTCAATCTTGGTGCTGGTTCGTTCGTGTTACGGGTGACCCTTTCGGCAAAAACCCCTTGAGGTTGAGGGCTTGTTCCCTCAAAGGGATGGGGCAGGGCGAGGTAATGCCCCATTTCGTGAGCCAATGTGGTGTTACCGGGTTGCGAACAAGGAACGCTCATCATCAAACCACCTTGCCTCAGGGTGGTGCCTGCTCCTGATCCAGGGAAGGTGGCATAGCCGCACAATCCCATGGCGGACAAATCTACAAAGTGTACATTCACCACCCTGGACATGTTGTAGGTGGTCATCTGGGTATTTCCTTGGGTCCAGCCGGTATGGTAATACAGACTACCATCAAAGATGTAATTCGGTAAATCCTTGAGGTAAAACTGTATCCCGGAAGCACGATACTTTTGATTAAGTTCACATAGGGTCGTCAATAGCGCAGGTACCTGCATATAATTGTTACTGCCCGGCGCCCGAACAATATGGGCTTTGAATGGAATGTAAATGCGGGACAGTCCGCCGGAATCTCTGCGCGTGATGCTCATGTCCAGACCGTTACGGTAGGCTTCGCCAATCGCTTCGAGGTAGGAGAGGTGCTCTGGATCAGGAGATGCTGTACCGCAGGTTCCTGGTGACAAAACCTGGGCGTCGGAGGATACGGAGAAAGACCAGCTTAAGCCCAAAACCAGAAGCAGTCTTTGGATAGATTTCTCCAAAATAATTTTCAATGGGTTCATGCTGAGTTGGTTCAATCAGGGCTTGCCGGAATGCCGGTTCAGGTCAATGGCTACGGTTTAAGGAGTATTCGGTAGGCGTATCCTTTGCCGGCTTGGGTGCAGGTTAAAAGATAATGGCCGTAGGGAAGATCCCCCGGTACTTTGACCAAGCGCCCTTCGTCCTCGTTGAAGTCCTGGAAGGTCCAAACGCTGCGTCCCAATGGATCACGCAGGGTAAGGAGGATGGGCGTGCCTGCTTGCAGGCCCTCCAAGGTGAGCAGATCTCCTGCGGCCAAAGCTGTTGGGTAAACCAAAGGTTTTGAGGTGTTCAGCGCATCGTTCACGCCCGCAAAGAAATAGGTTGAAGTAGAGAAGCTATCCCTTGGAGAAAACGGCGTGCACAAATTGCCTCCGTTTATCCCTCGGACAATCCAGCTGTATTGCCTCATCCCCCTCAGTCTGTTCCCCAAGGCATGGTAGAAGGTGTCCTCCACAAGGGTGTCAAAAACATTGACATTGAATTGAAAGATTTTGATTTGATAAAGCGAGGCACCGTTGATGGGGGCCCACCGAAAAAGAGCATTGTTAGGAACAACTGTATCGGTGATCTGAGGGAAGAATTTGGCGGGGTAGCTGGTGATGGCCGGGAAATTCGGGTAAGGATTCAAAGTGAGGTATCCCCTGGGCGCATTGGTGCTGTTGACGGTAGCCCGCATGGCGGTCATCTGCTGTTCACTGAATCGGGACATGCAATTGTCGTTGGAATACGACATGTAATACGAAGAGTCCGGTTTCATAACATCACTGTTCAAATCCAGAGCGGTGCGTGATGATGGGCAAGACCAACGGCCCGCGATGAAGTCGGATGGGGTATCGCAGAAGCGATCCCCGGCGGTGAAACAATTGGCCGAAAGCCTAGGAGCAACCTCATTGAAATTCCTAGTGACCCTTTCAGCATCGTTCGGGTCCAAGGGATTGTTGGAGGTCTGATCAAAGGTATGCGGCAGACTCAGGTAGTGTCCCATTTCGTGGGCAAGGGTGGTCCCATTGGGTTGGGAGCATCCGAAAGACATGACGATGGCGCCGTCGTTTTGGAAGCCTCCTGGTCCGCTAAGTGGATAATAAGCAAACCCGCAAAGCCCCATGCCGGATAAATCGGTATAATAGATATTGATGGTTCTAGGGATATTTTCCTGATCAATCATCGTGCTTAAGGGGCCGTAGGTGGTTGCCCCGTAATAAGCGGTGTTGTTAATAAAGCGAACGCGCTCACTGAGGTAAAAAGATACCTGGCCCGAGGCAAACCTTTCGTTAAGGTTACAAATCGTGGCATAAACAGCGGTCTCCGTCATACCCCCGAAGCCTGAGCTGCTGCGAACAACATGGGCCGTTACAGGAAGCCTAATCCAATTGGTATCCTCAGTTTGGGCTTGATAATGGGGAATTAACGACTCCAGGTAGGACAAATGACTTGCTGGGGTTGGTCCGGTACCGCATTCCTGGGCTTGAGCTGTCCATGGCAGGCCTTGAATAACCCCTATAAGGATGAAGATACCTAGCCGAATGGCCGATTTAGCCGAAAAAAGGAGGTTTCTCAAGAGGATGAACTTATGTTGGGTTATTGAACAATCCAACGGCTCGTTCTGTTTCCAAAAGCTTTGTTATTAAGTCGTACTTGATACAGGCCCGCTGGGATCGTTCCTTTGTTCAAAGCCACCGCATGCGCTCCGGATCCTTCCAAGGTTTGACGGTGGATGATTCTGCCAGTGGCGTCGATCCATTCTACCAAGGTGCTTTGTCCATCGCCGTAGGAGGGATCCAGGTGTATCCATCCGTTAGCCCCATCCATGGGGTTGGGATAAAGGCTAAACTCCCCTGAATTGGCCGGATTCTGGGTCCCGGCAACACCCACGGTCCTAAATTTCCAATAGTTCCCGGCGCTAGATGCCGAGTAATTTCCGCAGGTAACCTTATGGTTGATGGCTTTGAGGGACCAGTAGTAATCCACGTTAGGGTTGATGGCCGTCCCTGTGTATTGGTAGGTGGTGTCGTAAACAATACGGTCTTCGATCAGGGTTCCCGTAAAGGTGAAAAGGCGGCTGATTCGTAGCAAATACATGGTAGCACCGGGGACCTTGTTCCAACGGAAGGTCAAGTTAGGCACATTGTTGATGCTGTTGTTGGCAGGATGCAAATGCGTTGGCCGGCTGTTAAGGATGGTATCGTAGGTGGCAATGGGGGGGGAGGTGAGGTACAAACGTGGACCAGCCTGACCATTCACTACGCTGACGGTGGACCGCATGGCTGCCTTCTGCTGCACGGAAAAAGAATCTTGGCAAGCATCGTCTGCATAACTCATGTAATAGCGCCCTACCGGATTGAACAAATCGTTGTTGATATCCCGAACCGAGCCGTTGGTGCCAGGGCAGTTCCAGCGGTCCGGACGAAAATCTGCAGGGGTATCGCAGAAGCGATCGCCGGCGGTGGCGCAATTGGCGGGGAGCCTAGGGGCCACCTCGTTGGCTAATCGGGTAACTCGCTCAGCGCCAGCTGCTGCAGGCGCATCGCTGGTGGTTTGAAAGGGGTGGGGTAGGCTAAGGAAATGTCCCATTTCGTGGGCCCAGGTGGAATTCCCAGCGCCGCTGCAACCGATGCTTAAATAAATAGCTCCCTGACGAAAAGTGGATAGAGGTTCTCCCGTACCCGGAAAGTTCGCAAAGCCGCAAAGCGACAAAGCCGATAAGTTGCAGAAATAAACGTTAATGACCCTAGTGACATTATGCAAATTGTTGATGGTTCCCGCCGTTGCAAAGCTTGGAAGGTCGTACCAGGCCGAAGAATTGATGTAATTGATATCCCCCCTCAAGAAAAACTGAATCCCGGTGGTGCGGTAATGCTCGTTCAATTCACAAAGGTTTTGGGATAATAGAGCGAGGGTATAACGCCCAACCCCTTGGTCATTGCCTATAAAATGCGCCTTGATGGGTAGAAAAATCGTATTCTGCACCTGTTCGGTGGCGAATTCATCCAAGACACCGTTGGCCCTGAGGCTTTCAATCCATTGAAGGGTGGTGGAAGGGGCGTTGCCTGATCCGCAGTAACCGTCACCGGTAGCGGTTTGAGCGTGCAATGGATTCCTTCCTACGATCAAGCCCAAGATAAGTAGGGCCATTGTGGCGGTGCAATTACGGAACATGGGAAAGGGTTTTAGGGGAAAGAAAAAAAACGAACACTGACAAAAATACCTTGAAATCGGGATTGAATTGGCCCAAATTCATTAAAAAATCCTGCTTGGTCTTAATTTTGATCGAAAAATTTTCCCTTTAACATCTTTGACCCACTCCCCCATGAAAATTACCGTTGTAGGTGCCGGAAATGTTGGTGCCACCTGTGCTGATGCCATCGCCCATCGTGAACTTGCCAACGAAGTCGTGCTTTTGGACATCAAAGAGAATTTTGCGGAAGGCAAGGCCCTCGATATCTGGCAAACCGCCCCGATTCATTTGTACGATACCCGCACGGTAGGCTCCACCAACGATTATTCCAAAACCGCGGGCAGTAATGTGGTCGTGATCACCTCCGGTATCCCGCGCAAGCCCGGGATGAGCCGTGACGATTTGATTTCAACCAACGCAGGCATTGTGCGTACGGTCACCGAGCAGATCATGCACTATTCCCCGGATACGATTTTGGTCGTGGTCTCCAATCCGTTGGATGTCATGACCTATTGCGCATACTTGACGGCCAAGGTTGATTCATCCAGGGTCTTCGGTATGGCAGGCATTCTGGATACCGCCCGTTACCGGGCATTCTTGGCGGAGGCTTTGGATTGTTCACCCAAAGACATTCAAGCCGTTCTTATGGGTGGCCATGGGGATACCATGGTTCCGTTGCCACGCTATACCACCGTTGGGGGGATTCCCGTGACGGAACTGATTGCACCGGATCAATTGGAGGCCATTATCGACAGAACCAAGAAGGGTGGTGGCGAAATAGTCAACCTGCTGGGGACCTCGGCATGGTATGCGCCTGGTGCTGCAGCTGCGCAAATGGTGGAGGCCATCGTCAGGGATCAGAAACGCATTGTTCCTGTTTGTGCCTGGCTAACAGGTCAATACGGATTGAAGGATATTTACATGGGCGCACCGGTTAAGCTGGGTCGTCGTGGTATCGAGGAGATCATTGAACTGCAACTGAACGAAGCCGAAATGGCTTTGGTCAGCGATTCCGCCATCGCGGTGCGCGATGTCATGGGGGTTTTGGATCGCATGAATTAAACCTTTGCATTTTCTCGCCGAACGCCTCCGCAGTCAACTCCATGCCATGGGGGAATGGCCGCTTCGCCGTTCGGTTTTGTTGAGTATCAGCGGAGGGCGGGATTCCGTGACCTTGCTGCATGCGATGTTAGAGGCCGGGATACGGCCTGTTTTGTTTCATTGCAATTATATGCTTCGGGAAGAGGATTCCAATCAAGATGCGCTGTTGGTGTCCGAACTTGCCGCTCAACACGGTTTGATGCTGGAATTACTTAGCGTTCCCAAAGATTGGAAAAAGGAACTTCAACGACAGGGAGGGAACCTGCAAGATGCGGCACGTCGTTTTCGATACCATGCATTGCGTGAATTGTCCGCCCCGGGAGGGAAATACGCCTCTGCCATCGTGGCCACGGCCCATCATGCGATGGATCAGGCCGAAACGGTGCTGCTTGCCCTCCTCAAGGGCCGTAACCTACATAGGCTGAGCGGATTGCAATCCAACAGGGAACTATGGCGACCCTGGTTGGAGCTTATGCCGTCCGTGTTGGAAGCCTACGCCCAGGACAAGGCCATACGATTCAGGCATGATGCGAGCAACGATTCGACGGCCTATGACCGTAATTATCTGCGGAACCTTGTGGCTCCTTTGCTTGAGGCCCGATTTCCGGGCTGGGTGCAGAGTTGTCAACGTGCAAGTAGTCAGATTAAGGAGAGCCATGCCTTGGTTGCGGAATATTCCAAGAGAAATTTAGATCCCTATGCAATATCCATTCAGGACCCGTATTGGGGTTATGTGTTACGATTGAGCCAAGAAAGCCGCGACATTGAGTATGGGTCAGTTTATGCCCGTAATTTATGGAGATCGATGGGGGCCAATTATACTCAAGAAAATTGCCTTGCGCAGGCTTGGGATTTGTCGGTGGGCAAGACCTTACCTTGTGGGAAGGGTCAGGTCTTTCGGCAACGGAATGCTTTGTGTTATTTTGAAGGTATCCCGACCGAAGCAAATTGGTTGCAAGCAAGCAAGTCGCAGGAATTCCACAGCGAGGTTTGGAAGGTCTATGCCAAGCTTGGGCATCAATTTACGGTTCACAGTGGATTCGAGGCCGCATCGGATTGGAGTTTCTGGGTAGCGAGGGGTTGGAATCTTCGGCCCTGGAAGCCTGGAGATCGCTGCACGCTGCCAGGAGGTCATCGCAAATTGGTATCGGACCTTTTGCAGGAAAATCGGGTGGAAAGACCCTTTAAAGATACCTGGCCGGTGATTTGTAATCGTGGGATCGTCGTCGGATGTCCATTGCCGTCGAGGAACAATCGCTGGGAAATGGAGGAAGGTGATGGCGCCCTGGAATGGGAATGGAAAGCCGTAGTGAATTATGTTACGAATGAATAAGATGGAGGAACAAGCATTCGCCCACTTAATGGAGGAGGACGGTCAGCAAGACGACTTGTTTGAACACTACCGTTTGTGCATCGATGCAGGGCAGGCGCCTATGCGGATTGATCGTTTTTTGGATATTCGCATGGCCCATGTTTCGCGCAATCGAATTCAAAATGCTATTAAGGCGGGTTCTTTGCTGGTCAACGGTGCAGCCGTTAAATCAAGCTACAAGGTCAAGCCCGGAGATCTTCTTCAGTTGGTCTTATCGCATCCGCCACGGGAGAAAGGCATCGCTCCGGAAGACATTCCTCTTCACATTGATTATGAGGATGATACCTTGTTGGTTTTGCAGAAGCCTCCGGGGATGGTGGTGCACCCTGGTCACGGTCATCACAGCGGTACTTTGGTCAATGCGCTGGTACATTATCTGGCTCAACTTCCCCTGAGCCGTTACCCCGCGGAGCTTTCTGAGAAGGAGTATTCACATGGGGAGGATGAAATGCATAAGTCTTCCTCGCAACATGCAGGCAAGGCCTTGGCCAAAGGGGCTGAAATTCGACCGGGCCTGGTCCATCGCATTGACAAAGACACCTCTGGATTGTTGGTGATCGCCAAAACAGATTGGGCGATGACGCATTTGGCCAAACAATTTTTTGATCACAGTATTCAAAGGACCTATCGTGCCCTGGTGTGGGGTTGCCCGGAGGAAGAAGGCACCTACAGGGCCCATATTGACCGGGATCCTCGTGATCGTCAGCGAATGAAAGGCTATGCGGATGGAAGCAAAGGGAAGGCTGCCGTAACCCATTTTAGACGCTTGGAGGCTCTGGGGCCGGTCAGTTTGATGGAGTATCGTTTGGAAACCGGTAGAACCCATCAAATTCGGGTGCACAGTTCCATGCACGGTCATCCCATATTCAATGATGTGGTTTACGGCGGTGATAAGGTGCTGAAAGGTGGTAACCAAGGAGCCTACCTGAAATTCGTAGAAGACTGCATGGCGATCATGCCGCGCATGGCCTTGCATGCCAAAACCCTGGGCTTTCGTCATCCGGATGATGGACGTTTTCTGCTTTTTGATGCAGGCTACCCATCGGATTTTGCGAGTGTTTTGGATCGATGGCGCCAGCCTCCGTCGAATATTTTTTGAACCCTTTTGATGCATTTCCAATCCCCATTCTCTCGAAGCAACCTTCAATTTTCTCCCCCATGAGTCAGCTTCTTTATTTGTTACGACATGGTCAAACCGACTTTAACCTGCAAGACAAAGTACAAGGCAGCGGTCATGATACCTCCTTGAATGATACCGGGAAGGCGCAGGCCTTGGCCTTTCATCGGCATTATGCCGGAGATCCCTTCGACGCTTTCTATTGTTCCGCCTTGCAACGTAGTCGTCAAACCTTGGAGCCGTTCATTCAAGATCCGTACTATCAAGGAATTAAGCTGCATGAGCGATCAGGGCTCAACGAATTCAATTGGGGGATTTTTGAGGGCAACTCTTTTGATGTTTTTGATGCGGTCTACCGACAATTGGTCTTGGATTGGAAGGAGGGCAAGGAGCATGCCGCACCTCCAGGCGGGGATTCTCCGGCCATGGTGGCAGCAAGGATGCAACCTGTGGTGGATGAACTCCGACAAGGAAGTTTTCAACGTCCTCTAATTTGTTTGCATGGCAGAGCCTTGCGTTTGTTGCTATGCCTCCTCACGGGTAAGCCTTCATCGGATATGGATGATTTTGATCATTCCAACCTGTGTTTGTATGTTATGTTGCGGGTTGGAGATTTTTACGAAGTCGTACAGGCCAACGACACCACTCACCTGCAGGGTTTGCAGAGTGGCCATGCCCGACGGTAATTACTAGCGTTGAGGGAGTGCACGCAGCACTTGCAGAATGCCTTGCTCAATAATTTTCTGAGGG
>Ga0194115_10001214_pt1 | contig 33685 bp, 16 predicted proteins | sample TA2MahsurfametaG_3_FD_148656 | JGI IMG/M metagenome (GOLD analysis project Ga0194115, IMG submission 148656) | Freshwater microbial communities from Lake Tanganyika, Tanzania - TA2015002 Mahale S4 surface | ecosystem: Environmental > Aquatic > Freshwater > Lake | place: Tanzania: Lake... | reverse complement strand
ATTCTGACGAAATATTGTCGGATTTTAATGAAAACATATTAGAAGAAACAAAATATTTAGAATTTTTACAAAATTATTTTGCTCCATTTCCTACAATACATCCACTACCTGAAAAAAATAAAAAATGTTTAGATAATGTTTCAAAAAAATATGATGATGGAAAACCAAAAACATATGAAGAAGTATTAAATCAAACTAATAAGTTTGGTTCTTTAAACTTTAAAATGCCTATATTTGATCTACGAATTCCAAGCGTAACATTGGTCAATGATTTAAGTTTAGTGCTACCAGAAATAGGAGAATTAATAAACAAGATAGATACTTCTCAAGGAGAAGGTTTACCGGGACAGACGATAAACATAATACAATCAAATTTATTAGATAAATTTAAATTACCAGATATAGTAGATTTTATATTTTCCGGATTAAATCTAAATATTGATCCTTTTTCTTTTCTAGAAGGATTACCGCCAGTAGAAATATTTGAAAAAATTGATGAACTACCAAAAGATGCTAGAAAAAAAATATATGACTTTTTAAGACTTCCTAATGGCGGAATAAATTTAGATAAATTAATGATAGATTTACAAGAATTTATGAATTTTAAATTAAATTTAGATAATATAGATTTAGATTTAAGTATAGCATTAAAAAATATTCTTACAGATTTTCAAAAGATAAATATTCCGCAGTTAATAACTGAATTGCCAGACTTAGAAGTTTCACAAATTAATTTACAAGATCCAAATTTTAAATTTACAAATCCAGATATATTATTAAAAATTAATAAATTTGAAAATATTTTTGGAAATTGGGACGTACAAATAAATGGTATATTAGATATCTTTAACAATAATCCAATTATTAAAAATCTTCCAGAAAATGGTCAAATTAAAAATTTAATTGTTGAGTTAAAAAGAGATTTAGGCAGCTTAAAATTACAATTTCCAAAATTAAAAGAATTTAATCCAAATTATAATTTAGCATTAAAAATCATATTAGATGGTTTAAAAAATATAAAATTACCAGATATTTTATTTAATCTAGATAAATTTAATAATAAAAAAGTTAAAACAAAGTGCAACATTAAAATACCAAAAAATAAATTTAACTATAAATTGAGTAATATATTTAAAAAATTTAAATTAAAATTTCCTAATTTTTATTCTGATTTTGTTGCCAGATTTAATTTAAAATTTCCAAAATTTGATTTTTTATTTAATTTAAAAAATTTAATTAATTTAGATCTTTTTAATTTTAAAATACCAAAGTTTGAATTACCAACCTTTAAACTTCCTAATTTTAATATCGATATAAATGATTTGTTTGGAGATTTTTCAAAATTACTTGATACTAATATTTTAAATGGAATTTCTTCAATATTAACTACAATAACAAAAGCTTTGCTAGAGTTGTTAAATTTATTAAATAAATTAGATGATTTTGCTTTTGAAAATATGTTTCCTCTACCACAAATAAATATACCAAATGGAAAAACCAAATTTGAAGCAGGTTTTAATCAAGAATGGCTTATATATATTAGATATGTTTATCAGCTAATAATAGAGACAGATAAACAAAGAACAGAACCTCAAATAATAAAACTACCTGAGAGCTTAACAAAAAACGAAGGAATAAAGAGAAAAATATCTTCCAGAAAAATTAAAGTACCACTAGATAAATGCGAGCCTCTTATTGATGTCAATAAATTAAAACAAAAATCAAAATCGTTTAAATTAAAAAAAGATCAATCTTTACAAGATATTGTTGAAAACGCTGATATTGATAATTTAATTGAAAAAATTAAAAATTTTGATCACTCAGATACAACAGATTATTTTAAAACAGAAAATTTAGAAGATGAAATCGTTGTAGATATTATGAGATTTATAGCTAAGAGTTTACAAGAAACATCTGTTTCTAAAAAGCCAAAATTACCTATGACTCCACAAGAATTAATTAAGTCAACTTCTGATATGATAGAACAAATAGAAAGCATATTAAATCAACAAGAATTAAATTCTCTTTTAAATGGTACCTACTCAAATGATACTGCCGAAATTGTTAGAAGTATATCTAGATTAAATTTCCCTAATTTAACTTATAGAGTTGATCCTATTAAATATTTTAGAATGTTAGGTAAAGTTATTGGTTCGACTAATATACCAAAATAATTGGAGCTTACAATGGCTAAACAAACAAAAGAAGAAAGATTAAAAAAAATAAAAGAAATGTTGAGCCAAAATAATGGCGAAATAGATCAAGAATTGAAAAAAGAGGTTCAATCTTTTACTAAAGAAAAAAGAGAAGAACAAATAAAACAAATATCTAAACAATCTTCAACTTCTTATAATTCTGAAGAAGCGATAGCTAACTTGGCTAATATTGAACCACCAGAGGTTGTAAAAGATGCTATCAAAAAAACACTATCTTCAATGTTAGATCCTTTGAGGACTACTTTCGCAGTTGAAGTGGCAAAATATTCTGATGCTATTTCTATAGAAAAAGAATCGTTTAAAGAAATACCAAGAGCGATAAGAGCCAAAAAAGTTAAAAAAATTGAAAATGGTAAATTTGTTCCTTTACTGAGTGGACCAGACGGTGAAAAATTTACTGTAAATCCAGAATTCAAACAACTTTTATCAACCGGTTATAAGCCGAGTGATGATGCTGAATATAGTGAAGCCTTAAAAGAATTAAATTTATTACCAGCTCCAGCATCAAATTTTGCAGACAAGAATCCATTTTTACATTTATTGGTTGGTATTAACAAGCCAACAATAGGAACTCCAGATTCTGATTATATAAAAAATTATGCAGGTGGAGATAATCCAGCTCGTCGAAAAGAAAAAATTAAAACAGTTAAAAATGATATGGCTGGAATATTCAAAAATTCTTTTTCTGATTTAACTGACAATATTAAGTTTAATAGCACTAATTTTTATAAAGAAATTTTATTAAATGGATATTCTATACAAAATAATACAATAAAAAATTTAAGATATGTTAATACGTCTAGTAATTCTACGCAGCCAAATTGGAAAATATCTTACAAAGAAGCTGGACAAAAATATTTTTTAAATATTGATAATAATTTTGAGTATTTCTATAACAATAAAACAACTATTGATACTTCTTCTTATTATTTTGTTGGCAAACTAGGCAGTAGTTCTTTGAATCAGTCTGCTTTAAATTTAATTGACTCAATTAATCCTAGCGAATGTAACGTCTTGGACAACAAAGAATTATATTCAGAAGTGATGACTAGCTTGCAAGATTTACGTAATTTTGAACAGCCACCTTCTAATGCTAGAAACGTTTTTAAAAATTTTTTTAATGAAAAATACGATGAAGCATTGTCTAGTTTTATAAACGACTTTTTTTCTTCTTATAAAAATAATCGATTATTGAAAAAGTTTAACCTACCAGCAATTGATGGTTTACAATCTGGCGATCTTGGTTCTTCTTCGGATTTAATAATATTAAATTTATTAAATTTTATTCCTCAAGTTTCTCAAGAATTAATAGATTGCGGTAAACAGCCTCATCCACTTAATTTAGATTTAGTAATTAATTTGATGACAAAAAAGTTTAATTCAGTTGGAATTGATGTTATTCCAAAAAAAGATTTTTGTAATCCAAATTTATCAGATGGTCCAAAAAATCCAATAACAGAAGCTGCTGGGATTGGAACCGCTTTAATATTTTTAAGACTATGTGTATTTGAAAATCTGTTAAAAACATTATTTGTACTAGATGAACACCAATATGCTTTTCAAATTTTAGATAGCAGCTTATTAACTAACTACATTTACATAAAAACAGTCGAAGAACTTAATAAATTTAATTTATTTGATGATATACAAAATATAGTTGAAGAAAACTATGAATTTTTAAAACAAAATTTAAATATAACTGAAGAAGATGAAAATGATTCTGATGTAATTGAAAAAATAGTTGTCAATAAGTCTAGATTGACAGATATAAGTTTCGAAATGAAAAATACGTTAAAACATCTAATAAAAAGAAATTTAGGATTTACAAAAAATTTAGTTGGAGTTCAAACTTCTGAAGAAAATATAAATAATTTATTATTAGAAAAAATTTCTAGAAGTAAAATTTATAATATTCAAAACGATCAAACTCTTCCTTTTATTGATGAAAATGAAATATATTCTCGCAGATTTTCCGATATAGCAGAAAAAGATTTTATGTGTCTTGAAAAATATATCGATACTGGAAATTCACAAACTCCTTTTATATCTGAACGCTTTACGGAAAAAACATTTTATTATTTAAAAGAAAAATATAATAATATTAGAGGATATACCAATATAGGAATTTATCAAAAATTTTTAGAAGATGTTATACAAGAAAATGCATTAACTTTGCCGTCAAATATACCATTGATAAGCGGTAGTGTTGTTTTAACTAAATTAGATTATTTTTTAAATAAACCAAAAATGGGGTTAAGACTGATACAAAACTGGTTATTAGAAGATGCACAAATTGTTGAATTTAATCAAAATGTTCCAAGAAATCAATTTAGTGTAAATGTTAACATAAAACCTATAGAACTTGTTCCAACTCAAATTTTGTGGAGCGACATAAAGCAATCTTTAAACAGTGAAGATCAAAATATAAAAAATACAAAAAATAATGAAATTAAACAAAAAATTAAAAAATATTTAAATAATCAATCAGTTTTTACGATAACAGATACGGCATTAAAATATAAAAAAATATGTGGTTTTTATGATATAAATTTAGAAGAAAATAAAATTAAATATTATAACTCTTCATTAATTGTAGAAAATAAAATTAATTTAACTTTTAATGAACTATTAAAAAATTCTAATACAGAAATTAGAAATTTAAATACAGTTTTTAATAGAAAAAAACAAGCTTTATTATCTTCTATGACGCAAGATGCAAAATATCAAGTATTAACAAAAAAATGTTTCTTTTTAGATAAATTACCAAATTTAGCATTATTTTATAGTCATTCTTCTTTGTCGAATTCACAAATGAATAATTTGTTTAATAGTAGCAAAAAAAGAATTTTTAATATGTATGATGCAGCTGTAAATATTAAAAATTATAAATATAAAAACGAAACAGATAAAAAAGGTGGAGCTTCTAAAAAATATCAAGATGATATGAACAATGTTGGAGATCCTAATGGTGGAACTAATTTGGATTTATTACAATTCTTAATAACAACTCCTATTTTGATTTTAAAGGGAATAACACAACTTATGGATCCAAATATTGCTATTGCTTCTCAAATAGTGAATGCGGCTTCTGCTGGTTTATTATTTCCAAAATTAAATGAACAAGGACAGCCAATTGGTTATCCTGGAGATAAAATAATACTTCCAACTGTTTTGGCTTCTTTAGCGTTATTGCCCGTTAATATATTCGCTCCATTGATAGGCCCAGCTGCAATTGGACCTCCTGTTACTCCTTTGCCTGGGATGCTATATTGGGCATTAGAGCCATTATTATGGAAATTGCCATTCTTTCAAAATCAAGCGGCAAATAGTGATGCTGCAAAAAAATTAAAAGATGATCCAAATAATAAAGGATTAAAAATAGGTGGGGTAGATAACTTTAGTTGTGATAAGGATCAAGACGAATAATATATATAACTATATATTTTAGGAGTATTTTTAATGGCACAAGGCTTATCACCTAGGTTTCCTTTATCAATTTCAGAACATGGTGATTTCACCAACAATGATACGATAAAAGATTTAGTAAAACAAAATTTTAAAAATTTATTATTGACCGTTCCAGGTGAAAGAATTATGATTCCAGACCTTGGTATTGGAATAAAAAGATATCTTTTTGAAATAAAAGGAGCAGGTCTTTTTGAAGGGATAAGTGGAGCAATAAAAAGTCAAACAAAAAAATATATGCCCTATATTGATATCGTTAATATTGAAATAAATGATGATTCATTATCAGAAGAAATAGTATATATAAAAATAACTTATTTAATAAAACCTGTTGGTCAACAAGACGCTATTGAAATAACAGCAATTTAATATTGAGATAAACACTATTTATACAAGGTGGTTTTAATATATGGCTAGCAAAAAAATTCCAATTAATTACGCTGCTAGAGATTTTGAAAGTATAAAATCAGATCTTGTTGCTTTAGCGAAAAAATATTATCCAAATAATTTTAAAGATTTTAGTGAAGTCGGTTTCGGTTCGATGGTAATGGACAACGTAGCATACGTTGGCGATGTTCTTTCTTTTTATTTAGACTATCAAGCAAACGAAAGTTTTTTTGATTCAGCTCTAGAGTTTAAAAATGTTTTAAAATTAGCAAAACAAATGGGATACAAGTTAAGAGAAAACCCATCTTCACAAGGAATTGCAACATTTTTTATTTCAATACCAGCAACATCTACAGGATTAGGACCAGAACAATCTTATATTCCAACTCTAAAAGCTGGAACAAATTTATCTACACAATCAGGAATTAATTTTACATTAATAGAAGATGTAGTATTTTCATCTCCAGCTAATGATGTTGTTGTGGGCGATGTAGATTCGGATACTGGAATACCAACATCTTTTATAATAAGAGGATATGGAAGAGTAGTTTCTGGCGAAGAAAGAGAAGTTTTAGTTGATGTATCTGAATATACTAAATTTTTAAGAATTCCTATAGAAATTTCAAATATAGCCGAAGTCTTGTCGGTTGAAGATGAACAAGGAAATCGATATTACGAAGTTGATTATTTATCTCAAGATACAATATATAAAGCAGTTGCAAATCGCAGTGAAACAAATAAATATGCTCCTTCTATTTTAAAACCTTTTAATGTTCCGCGTAGATTTGTTGTGGAAAGAGAAGAGGGAAAAGTAATATTACAATTTGGAAGTGGAAAGGACGCAACTGGAGATATTTCTGATTCTATTACCGAACCAACCAAATCTGTTTTAAAAATGCATGGTAGAGAATATTTCTCAGATGATTCTTTTGATCCAACGAATATAGTTGAAAGTGACGCATATGGAATAGTGCCTGAAAATACTAGATTAAGAATTAAGGTTCGAACAAATACAGGCAACAATGTTAATGCGGGTGTAGATACTTTAACAAAGTTATCAAATATAAAAATAGAATTTAAAGATCTTACTGTTTTAAATAGTACATTAGTCTCCAGAGTTGTAACATCTGTTGAGTCTACAAATGAAGAACCAATAGTCGGAGATATAACGCTCCCATCAGTTGAAGAGTTTAAAATAAGAGTAATGAATTCATTTGCATCACAAAATCGTGCTGTAACAAAACAAGATTACGAAGCTCTTTGTTATAAAATGCCGCCAATGTTTGGTCTTATCAAAAGAGTAAGAGCTGAAAGAGACTCAGATTCTTTTAAAAGAAATATAAATCTTCATGTAATATCTGAAGATGAATATGGTAAATTAATTCAATCTAATTCTGCAATAAAAGAAAATCTTAGAACTTGGCTCAATAAAAGTAGAATGATTAATGATACTATAGATATTATTCATACAGATATAATAAATTTTGGAATCGAATTTGAAATTGTTAGCGAATTAACAGTAGATAAAAGAGAAGTTTTAAATAATGCATTATTCCAAGTCAAAGAAGAGTTTTCTAGAATGAGAGATATAGGTGAGCCTCTTTTTGTTACTGATGTTTATAAGGCATTGAAAAAAGCTAAAGGCGTTCTTGATGTTGTTGATGTAAAAATAATTTGTAAAAATGGAGGACTATATTCAGATACGTTTATTGACGTCGCACAATTTACATCACCAGATGGTAGATATATTGAAATTCCAATAAATTCAATATTTGAAATAAAATATCCAGATAACGATATAAAAGGATCTGTTAAATAATGTCTATTAGAAGATACGTTGCAAATAAAGATACAACAATAACAAACGCTTTCAAAAATAATCTTACAACGAGAGCGACAAATGCAAACATGGGTGCTTCTGATATATTAGATCTTTTTACTATATACGGACAAGCGACAACTTCTTCTGTTGAGTTATCTAGAATACTTTTACAATTTCCTGTAAATGAAATTATTAATGACAGAAATTCCAATAAAATAGGAATGAGTGGAAGTGCTCAATTTATATTAAAATTAAGTAATGCAATCCACGGTGAATCTACTCCAAGTAATTTCACACTTGTTACAACAGCCATATCTCGTAGTTGGACAGAAGGAATTGGTTTAGATATGGAAAGCTATGGAGATATTGGTCAAGCTAATTGGTTGACTGCAAGTTTAAATCAAGGATGGACAACACAAGGTGGAGATTTTATTGGCGAAGAATTTGCGCAATATTTTGATTCTGGTCTTGAAGATTTAGAAATAGATATAACAAACTTGGTTGAACAATGGATTACTGGTGCTATACCCAACAATGGAGTTGGTATAAAATTAACAGGTTCAATTGAAAACGCTACAACAAGTTATTATGTTAAAAAATTCTTCGCAAGAGGAAGTGAATTTTTCTATAAAAGACCGTGGATAGAAGCAAGAACGTCAGATTCTTTTAAAGATGATAGAAATAACTTTATAATCAGTAGTTCTCTTCTAGATACAGAAAATCTGAATACACTTGTTTTATATAATAAAGTAAAAGGAAAATTAAAAAACATACCAGCTATTGGTACTGGAAGTGGACTTTTTGTTAGTTTATATGCTGGTACAACTGCACCAGCCGGTCTAGCGCAAGTGTTACATAACGGACAAACAAGAGTTTCTGCTAGCTTTTATAAAACTGGTATTTACACAGCATCTGTTGCTATAAATACAACTTCTTCTTATTTGTTTGATGTTTGGTTTTCGGGTAGTACAGCTGAAAATTCATCATCTGTTGTATTTGCAACTGGAAGTGTGATTGTACCCATAGAATATGATTCTTTTTTCGAAAATCAACAACCAGAATATGTAGTAAATGTAACCAATTTAAAGTCATCATATAAAAGAAATGAACAAACAAGATTAAATTTATTTGCAAGAGATAAAGATTGGTCTGCAAATTTATATAATGTCTCTTCGAAATATATAGAAAATATAGTTATAAATGATATTTTTTATAAAATTGTAAGAATACAAGATAATCTAGAAGTGATACCATATGGAACTGGAACAATTGAATATACAAAACTTTCTTTTGATATGGAAGGAAATTACTTTGATTTAGATATGAGTTTATTTGAACCAGGTTATTCTTATGGTATAAAATTTGGATATAAATTTGGTGATAATTTTAACGAACTTAAAGAAACTTTTAAGTTTAGAGTGGAATAATCTACTATGTCTTTAAAAGATAAATTTGCAAAAAATTCTAATAAAGTATTAGAAAAAACTTCTGCGGAAGATACAAATAAAGAATTAGAATCTACTAATTTTGAAGCTGAACTTTTTGAAGAAAAAAATAGATTTATACCAAAAATAGATTTTTCAGAACCAGCAAATTTTGCTAAATTTGGTTCTGCAGAAAAATATTATTATGATGCAATCACTTCTGTTTATAATACTTATCCATATGACGGTTCATTATTTGAAAAATTAAAATGGCATAATAGCAATTCAAATATAGCAAATTATGTATTTGAGAATTTATATCCAAGAAATAATGGATATGTTAATATTGGTTTTTCGTATGGAAACATCAATTCAACACACGATGATTATTCTATAACAACAAATCCAGAGTATATATATGTTAAGGGTGGCCCAAATTCAAGCGATGAGTCTACATTAAGAAAAAAATTTGATAAAGCAAATAAATTAGATTTATCTATTAGTAGAGGATATAATTTATATTTAAATGGAGAAACCGGCTTTACAACTGAATTTTGGTTTAAGAAAAATAATTCATCTGGTTCTGCAAAACAAGTTATTTTTGATTTGTGGAATAGCGGCTCTGTAGTTACATCATCTGGTTCGCCATATGGCAGATTTAGAATTGAATTTTCTACTTCGTCTTTAAATTCTTTTATAGTATCTGTTGAAAGTGGTAGTAATGGAGTATTTCAGACTGAAATAGGTGATAGCTTAAATTTAACAAGCTCTACTTGGACTCATTATTCTTTAAGTGTTATTAATACTGGTTCTAATTTAAAAATCGATTTATATCAAAATGGAGAATTAAATCAATCTACAATAACGGGAACCTCAATAAGCGAAATAACTGGAGCATATTTAGCCACAATCGGCTCTTTGATAACTAAACATGCTTCTAGTTCTTTAGCGTCTTTGGGTTATGGAAAATTATCTGGTTCAATAGATGAATTTAGATTTTGGAAAGCAAGAAGAACAGACAAACAAATAAAAAGATATTGGTTTTCACAAGTTGGTGGAGGCACCAATACAGACGAAACGAATACTGAATTAGGATTATATTTTAAATTTAATGAAGGCATATACGATACTATTAACATATCAGATTACGATAAAAAAGTAATTGATTATTCTGGTAGAGTTTCAAATGGTTTTTGGACCGGATATACATTAGGTTCTAGAGACACTGGCTCGGCAATTGTATTAGCAGAAGCAACAGAACAAGAATTTAAAGATCCAATATTATATTCTAGTCATCCCGATATTATATTATTAAAAGATGATTTAATTAAAAGTGGTTCATATTATGATTTGGAAAATAACGCTGCGTTAGTTAATTCTTTTCCACAATGGATGCTTGAAGAAGACAACGAGCAATTAAAGAATTTAACACAAATAGCAGCAGAGTATTTTGACGAATTATATTTAAAAATTCAAGCACTACCAGAAATTCAAAACAATACATATGCATCAGAAGCAGAGAAGCCAAATAATTTCTCAACTAGATTATTACAAAGTCACGGATTCAATGTCAGCGACATGTTTACCGATGCTTCAATTTTAGAAACATTTTTATCAAGAAATGAAAAACAAATATTTGTTGATAAAATTTATAATGTAAAAAACTTTATTTATCAAAATATTTATAATAATTTAAATTATATTTACCGTTCAAAAGGTACTGAAAAATCTATAAGAAATATTTTGAGATGCTATGGAGTTGATGATAATTTAATAAAAATTAATTTATATTCAAATAATTCAACATTCACTTTTGATGATCGATATTTATATACTTATGCTAAAAAGAAATATATAGATTTTAATAACGTCGACCGATTTAATGGAACTGTTTATCAAACATCTTCGATTTCAAACGTCAATTCTCTTTCATATATACCAGGGAATTCTTTAAATAAAGATACTGGAATAACATTTCAAGCAGAAGTATTGTTTCCAAAAAAATATGAAGCAAACAATGAATTCTTTGTTGAACGCATAACTCCAAAATCATCATTATTTGGCATGCATTCTGCAAATGCTTCTAATGAATCTGATTATACATGGTATGGAAGTGATTCTGCTGGATTGCAAATTTATTGCAATAACAACACTACGGATACAGATTTATCTTATTTTTCATTAACTTCTTCTTTTTTGGGAATCAATTTAACATCTAGTAATTTTAAAGAAGTTTATAATCGTGAAAAATGGAATTTATCTGTAAGAATTTATGGCAATAATCAAAGGTTAATTAATAGATTGCCTGGATTAACTCAAAATTATATTGTAGAATTCTCTGGATACAATTCTCATTTAGATACAATTAATAATTATTTTACTGTAACTGCTAGTTTGACTTCTTCATTAGCAGAACAGTATTTCTCTTCAGCAAAAAGAATATATGTTGGTGCTCACAAAACTAATTTTACTGGTTCTACATTAGAACGTTCAGATGTCTATATATCTTCTGTTAGATATTGGTTAGCAAAATTATCAGATGAAACTTTAGAAGAACATTCAAAAGATTTATTAAATTTTGGTTCAAGCAATCCCTTGGATAATATAACGTTGGATGACCAAAATTTTATACCATTAAATGAATCTCTTGTATTAAATTGGGATTTTACTAATGTAACTTCATCAGATAATGGTTCTGGAGTTGGTCCTTCGAACACTTCAGATGGAAAATTTATAGTAGAAGATTTAACTAGTGGTTCTTTGTCTAATCTAGATTATGGATGGGTTGGAAGTATAAATAAATATCAATTTATAGGTTCAGGAGATTTCTTTTTAAGAAACGATACAAATGTTGTTAGAAGAGAAGCTATAGACTCTGCTAAAAGAAGACTACCAGAATCTTTAAATGATGCAAATATGATCAGTATTTTAAATCAAGAAGATGATTTAACTTTTACAAGAGACACAGAGCCGGTTAATCATTATTTTACAATAGAAAAAAGTATGTACCAAGTTATAAGCGATGAAATGATTAAAACTTTTGGTTCATTTATTTCTTTAAATAATTTAGTTGGAGAACCTGTTGATAGGTATAAGATGGAATATAGAAAGCTTTCTAAATTAAGAGAAATATTTTTTAATAAAATACAAAATGATGTAGATTTAGAAAAGTATCTTGAATTCTATAAATGGTTCGATTCTTCTATTGGAGATATGATAGAACAATTAATACCATTATCTGCTAACTTTTCAAATACATTAAAAACAGTAATAGAAAGTCATATATTAGAAAGAAATAAATATTGGAATAAATATCCAACATTAGAATTAAAAGTTGAACCTCCAATCGACGCAGTAAATGGTATCAATGAATTGAAGTATAATTGGAGACTAGGTTCAGCTCCTGTATCTGGCTTAGAAAATGAACACTGCATTTGGTGGAAACAAAGAGCGGAAAGAAGTGGAAGTTTAAATCCAGATAGACAAAAAATATTAGACAGTAGCCTTCAAGCACTTAACAGAAAATTTAATACAGTGTATGACTTTAATGTTAAACCAATTACAATTATGGATAGTCGTCCAAATCGTACTGATTTTGTGAAAGCAGCAGTAAAATTTTCTAGTAATTCATATTTATCAATAGGCGCGGACGAAATACAAACCGAACCGGATTGTGACGACGAGTGAAGGTAAAAAATGACTGATTATAAAAAATCTAAATTACCATTTAATATAGTAAGTTCTTCTGCAAATACTGGCTATATAACCGAAATAAGTTCTGGTTTTAAATCTGGTGTTGATATAGTCGGTCACCATCAAGATACTTATGCTGGCTTAGAAAACGAGCCTTTACAATCTCCATTTACAAAAGAGCATGTTGGTGGTAATCAACATCGTCACGTTCCTTTAAATTCTGGAAATGATAATGATTTTAATCGACCAGAAGCTTTTAAAATTAAGCCAGAATCAGGTAATTTAAAAATATATGGACCCGACTTTGAAAGTGTAAATAAGCCTCGCGCTCAAATGTGGAGAGGCGCAAAATCACCCATTAATATATCTAATATTCAAATAAGTGGTAATATTGGTGGTAATTTTGATAAGAATTATCAAGTTGTTCAAACTGTTGGTCGTAGAATTACAAATAATTTAATTGTTGATGGTTTTATTGCTAGTGGTAATCTAACTACACAATTTATAAAAATTCCAGAAATTTATGTTTCTGCTTATCTTGAATCTTCAAAAGTTACCGGATCTTTGGCTGTTGATACAAATGATTTTTTTGGGTTTTCAGTTTCATTAAATTCACAAGGAAACATTTTTGCAGTTGGTGCTTATGATGACGAAAGTGGTTCAAATGGAGACGGTTCTGGTGTTGTTTATATATTTCAAAATGGATCTAGTGGTTGTGTTGAAGTTGCTAGATTAACAGGTTCCTTGGCTGTTGATACAAATGATCTTTTTGGTATTTCAGTTTCATTAAATTCACAAGGAAACATTCTTGCAGTTGGTGCTTATCGAGATGAAAGTGGTTCAAATGGAGCCAGTTCTGGTGTTGCTTACATATTTGAAAGTGGTTCTAGTGGCTATGTTGAAGTTGCCAGATTAACAGGTTCCTTGGCTGTTGATACAAATGATTTTTTTGGTATTTCAGTTTCATTGAATTCACAAGGAAACATTCTTGCAGTTGGTGCTTATCGAGATGAAAGTGGTTCAAATGGAGCCAGTTCTGGTGTTGCTTACATATTTGAAAGTGGTTCTAGTGGCTATGTTGAAGTTGCCAAATTAACCGGTTCTTTAGCTATCGATGCAAGTGATAATTTTGGCATTTCAGTTTCATTAAATTCACAAGGAAACATTCTTGCAGTTGGTACTTGGGGAGATGAAAGTGGTTCAAATGGAGCCAGTTCTGGTGTTGCTTACATATTTGAAAGTGGTTCTAGTGGCTATGTTGAAGTTGCTAAGTTAACCGGTTCTTTAGCTATCGATGAAAGTGATTTTTTTGGGTTTTCAGTTTCATTAAATTCACAAGGAAATATTCTTGCAGTTGGTGCTTATCAAGATGAAAGTGGTTCAAATGGAGACAGTTCTGGTGTTGCTTACATATTTGAAAGTGGCTCTAGTGGTTATGCTGAAGTTGCTAAGTTAACCGGTTCTTTAGCTATCGATGCAAGTGATAATTTTGGCATTTCAGTTTCATTGAATTCACAAGGAAACATTCTTGCAGTTGGTACTTGGGGAGATGAAAGTGGTTCAAATGGAGACAGTTCTGGTGTTGCTTACATATTTGAAAGTGGTTCTAGTGGTTATGTTGAAGTTGCCAAATTAACCGGTTCTTTAGCTATCGATGCAAGTGATTTTTTTGGGTTTTCAGTTTCATTAAATTCACAAGGAAATATTCTTGCAGTTGGTGCTTATCAAGATGAAAGTGGTTCAAATGGAGACAGTTCTGGTGTTGCTTACATATTTGAACAGCCTAAATTTATAAAATTGTCAACAACATCTTATCTTTTACCAAATTTAATAGTAAATACTAAAACAACATTCGTTGAAAGATTTAATGCACCAGGTGGTAAAGAAGAAAGCTCAAGAGGATCACTAGACAGAGCAGGGGAAGAATTATCTCCAAACAATTCTCTTACAACAAGAAATATAAAAGTTAGACAACCGTTTTATAGTCAACTAACTCAACACTCTGCTCAATTTGGTAGTGGCAGTGAAGAAGGTATTTCTATTCATAAAGTTAATAGAAATGGTTTGAGAAGGATGGAGTTGAGTGGTTCAAGTGAAGATGAATATATAAGTTCAAGTTTATATGATAATTTTTGGGTTCAACACGCAATTCCACAAGATAATTTTGGATATGCTTGGATAACCGCCTCTTCAATAAGTAACCCATACACAATCGGAACTGCTTCTTTAGAATATGATTTTAGCGGTTCTTTTGAGGGCATCAAAGACAAACAAATAAATCTAGAAACGCAAACTATTCAAGGTTCTTTGAGTGGTTCTGATAATTATTATTCTACTTGGAAGCAAATAAGAACATCTGAACATCCAGTAGCAAGAAAATTAAAACAAAATAACATAATAGCCATAGAAGATCAATCGCTCGGCAACAATTCATTACAAATAAATTCTATTAATATCAGCAAAAGAAATGGTACTTCAACTAATTTTAGAGAACCATTAATAACAAATAAAAATTATCCATTAAAACAAGAGTTGCGTTTTGCTGGTGAACCTAATACAACTTCAACAAAATTAAAATATACATTTAAAAACAATTCAAGTAGATTTGCGAACGAAGATTTAGATATAAGACTTGGATTGTCTGATAAGCAAGTAGAATTTTACACTAAATTAGTTAAAGCCAATAAACTAGAAGTAAATTCTCCAATAAATGATATTTTATCTATAAATTTTAAAGAAACACTTTATCCAAAGGAATTAAATACATTTTTATCTGAAGTTAGAAATAGAAATTCTTATATATTAGATCAGTCAGGTACTGGTAGTGATGGTTATGATCTTCAGCTAGGCACACAAAGAACGATTTGGAGAGATGAACAAGAAAATAGAAGAAGAACCAGTAATAGTTCTGGTGGCCATATAAATTCTTTAGGTTATGTTTCCTCGTTACAAAGTGGAAGTTCTTTTAGCGTAAATGAAGATTCTAATTTGGCGGATGAAAATGTTGTTACTTATACTTCTAGTTTCGAAACTTCCACTGGTTTAGATACAAATTTCTTTAATTCTGTTTCTGTATTAGAAAATTCGTGTTCTCAAGTTTTAGCGTATACGTCTAAACAGCTTGCTACATTTGGTGGAAAAACTATTTTTAATAGAAAACAATCTAATATAAATTATATTGCTGGAGAACTTAATGAGCAGTTTGTTGATTCATATGGAACAAGTGGTTCAGCTGATGGTTTATTGAAAAATAGTTTTGGTTCAATTTATAGAAAAACTTATTATAAATCAGTAACTCAACAGCCTCCATATGAAAGTGGCAGCGTAGATGATCAGATCGATTCTGTTGTCTTGATTCCTACAGAGGATAATGAAATACAAATTAATCCGAAACCAAGATATTTAGCTTTTTTGGGTGGCGTTCAGATAATACAAAATACAGATACACTTTCAGACTTTAACGATCCAGATAAAAACATATTTGAACAATCAGAAGAAAATTCCATTTCATCAAATAATATAGTTTATTCAACTATCGATAATGGTTTATTGAGAAAAACAGAAGAAATAAGTGGTAAAAAACCATTTTTTGATTCTTATGAAGAATTTATCACTGATGCTCGCACAATGGGACAAGATTATTCAATCATTCCAGAGTTTAGAATTAGCGAGCATATGAAATATTATGTTTCTTCTAGTGGTGGTAATTTTAGAAGTAAAAATAATGCTATCTTTGAAATTGATGGAAATGGAATATCAAATAGAAGTGCTTTAACAGAAAAATCTAATTTTAATGTTGATTTTAAAAATAAATATCTAGATGGCGATGAATTAGAAAATAATCAAATAATTGAAAAAGATTATTCTGAAGATGTTAAACAAAACAGTGTTTCATTAACACTTAAAGGCATTAAAAAACTGCTACCTTATAATGGTTTTTATCCACAAGATAGAACTTTGCAATTAGCAAACTTGTATTCTGAATATGCAGAGAGTAATCTAGTTGGTGGTTTATATAATGTGAGCTACGAAGAAAACACAAGAGATGAAAAATTATTTTCTCACATAGAAACAACAGCATCTCTTAATAGTGTTTCATCGCTATCTTCGCTTAAGTTTAGTTCAAGTTTAAATGGAGAGTGTTTTTATATTGCAGTTGGTCATCACAATTACGATTCGAATCGTGGTTCTGTAAAAGTGTTTAGATCAACAACGGATTCTCCTTTTAATGATTGGAATCAAGAATCTGTAGTTCAATATGAAGGTGCCACAACAGATTGTTTTTTTGGTCAATCAGTATTATTGACTTCGGCTTCGAATGGTTTAAATTTATTTGTTACAGAATTTGGTCAAAACAGAACTGGCTCTGTTTATCAAATGACTTCTTCAAATGGAACAGATTGGACCAGTAAAGCAAAAATTAATAATTTAACTGGCTCTTTGGGAGCTTATTTCGGAAATTATTTAGATGGATTTAATGATAGCACTAAAAATGTATTAGCAATAACCGAAACAGGAACACCAATTTCTTTTGAAAATGGCTCCGTGTATGCGTCACATTTATCTGGTACAGATTTATATCTTGGTGGTAATTTTAAATCTGTAAATGGCGATTCTAATATAAAATATTTAGTTAAAATAAAGACAACAGATTATTCTATAACTAGAATTCAAGGTATAACTAATAGTGTTTTTGCATTAACAGCTAGCAATGAAAAACTATATGTTGGTGGCGCTTTTGAAAAGGTGTCTAATAGCGGTGTGAACCGAACAAAATCTCGCGGTATAGCAGTATATAACATGAATACGGATACTTGGGAAGATGCAAAACTTGGTGATATAACTTCTGGTAGATCAATTAGAACAATTCATCTTTCTGGAACTGATGTTTATCTTGGTGGAACATTTACAGATTATACTGGAAGTTCCGGAAGTCCTTTGGCTGCGAAGAGAATTATAAAGATAAACAATTCAACTTTTGGCTCTCCAACATTTAGTTTATTGGGAACTGATTCTTCAAACGGAACTAATAATTTCGTATATGCTATTCAAAGTTCTGGTTCTGATTTATATGTTGGTGGCCTTTTCACCACTGCTTATGATTCTGTAAATACAACTGGAAAAACAGTAAATTATATAGCAAGATGGAATCAAACAGACAACCGATGGTATCCACTTGATTCTTTGGAAGGAGGGTACGTAACCGGAACTTATATTAACAATCCCGTTGCATCAGATCTTTTGAATCCTGATAAATATGCAAATTCTATAGCTTTGAGTAATGATGGTTTAAAAATGGCTGTCGGCGCACCGAATGCATATAATATTTTTGATGGAGATGGAAAAGTATATATATATTCTAGAAATTCAATTTCAAATAATTTTAGTCTAGTTCAAACTATTGTACCAATTGCTTTTAGAAATGAGCCAAATTTTGGACATTCTGTTTCTTTTAGTGGAGACGCTAATTATTTGTTAGTTGGACAACCTTATATCAATAAAAGTTCTGCCACTTTCTCTGGGCATGCGCTTTTGTTTGAAACTGCTTCTGCAGGTTACACTTTGAGAACTACCATAACCGCATCAATTCCACAAATGCGAAAATTTGGAGAATTTGTAGTAATAAGTAAAGATAAAAAATATGCTGTTGTATGTGGGACCAGTGGAAGTTCTGGTTCTGTTAAAGATGGACACGCTTCTATATATTCATTAGACACCACTGGTGGTACAATAAAAAAACTTGAAGAAATATATGAATCACCAAACGTAAATATTGAGTTCGGTACTAATGCTGCTATTAATAGCGATTCTAATTATCAAGTTGTTTTTGGAACACCAAAAAGATCTTCTTCCAAAGGTGCTATATATATAGCAGCAAGTTCAAGTGCTGGAGGATGGAGTAGTTTAATACAAATAACACAATCTAACCCTGCTAATAATGATTTATTTGGTTTTTCAGTTGCTATGAATCAAAGTGAAAACGCAAAGAGAATATTAGTAGGTGCTCCTGGCAAGAATATGGCTTATATATATAATTCTGGCAGCGGTGGATGGTCGCTGGCAAATGCTATTACCGGTTCGAATTTTGGAGCAAGTGGATTTGGTTACAATGTTTCTATTGCTGGGGTGAATCCAATAAATGGCGATGATTTAAAATATATTGCTGTTACCGGAATAAGTTCTTCAAATAATTTGGGAATTAAAACTGGTGCTGTTTATGTTTTTTATAGTGGAAGCTATATAACAGATCCCTATATTGATAGTTTAAAATATTCGGATAAATTATCTGGTGATCAGTTTTCTACAATAGCTACTTCTGATGCTTATTTTGGTAAATCTTTACAATTTTCCGGTGATGGAAATTGTTTATTAATAGGCATACCAAATGAAATTGAGCCAAATAATGTTGTTGGAAAAGTAGTTGAATATCAAGCCAATTCTTTTGGCTGGATTAATATAACTGGTGGGCTAAATTCAAATGTTAGAACGGTTATAAAATCTGGTTCGGATATATATGTTGGCGGAGATTTTACTACAACAAAAAATATTGGCTCTGGCTCTGATGGTTCTGGCATAAAAACATTAAATAGAGTAACAAAATTTGTTCCATCTTCAAATTCTTTTGCAAAATTAGGCGATGGTCACAATAATAAAATTTTTAAATTAATCCTTTCTAGTAGTTATATTTTAGCCGCAGGCGAATTCACAACAACGGGTTCTAGACTTTCAAAATGGGATGGTTCATCTTGGAGTCCATTAGCAGACGGAATTAATAATAATCAAATATTTACACTTGCATTTTCTTCAAGTGGTGACTATTTTGCTGGTGGCAATTTTACTTCTCCATCGAGAGGACTTGGTATTTATAAATCAAGTTCATCAGCGTGGCTTTCTTCTGTTGGTTCTGTTCATGTTGTTACTGCCTCAATCGCATCTCCTACTAATTGGTCAAATAAAATAACTGTTATATCTGGCTCAAATTTAGCCAAATATTGTTCTGCTGTATCTGCTTCAAGCGGATATCACATATATGCAACAGATCAAAGTGATAATCGAGGTTCAATAAGAGTTGTTTCTAGTAGTAACAGTGGAGAAACATGGTCTTCTGGGACTCTTGGAAATGGATTAATCATAAGAAGTGGTTCTAACTCAACCGCAGAACTTGGTAATTTACCTATTGATGCAACCGTATTTACACCATCCGGTGGACAAGAAAGAGTATACATATTTACAGCAGACAAGGGAACTTCAGAAAGTGGTAGTTTCTACGTCTTTTCAAGTAGTATAAATTCAAATTGGAACGGTGTATCTGCAATAACAACTAATAATTTAAAAGTAATTAAAACTGGTTCTTCGAGTGAACCTATTATATTAAATTCTTCACAGTATTTAACAAATAAAACAAATATTAATATCAGTTCTCTTACTGCTTCGAATGTTTTATATTATGCTTTTGGAACGCCAAATATCAATCAACAGATATCTAACATTTATATTGGTAGAAGTTATAATGGTAATACGTTTGAAGCAGATAATAAATTGTTCGTTTCAAGTCCATCTGAAAAAACAATAAATTATGGTGAAAATATAGATATTTCGAATATATCTAATGCTATACCTGTTTTCTTCGCAAATGATTACACAAATATATTCAGTCTTGTTAAGGGAAAATTTGTAATTTACAGATTAAATGTGGAAGGAAAAGAACAATACGTTAAACACGCTTCATTGGAACCGGTATTTGCGCCAGGTATACTTTATAATACTATTAAATCTGGTATTGCTGTTGATTGGCCATGCACAACTGGTTCAAATGTAATTGTTAAATCTTCTGGCCTTTATGGACTAAGAAGTGCATTTTATCCAAAGAATTTAACAATGAAAACAATTGACACAGAAGAAGGAATTTTAAATGCTCAAGGCGCACTAAAAAGCAATATAAATTATCGTATTCCATTTGAAAATATTATATTTCCAAACGAATTGTTTGAACCAAAAGAAGAAATAAAAACAAATCAATATACTTTAAAACCTATTGATGCTCCAGATATTTCTTCAACAGATGTTGTAAATCAATATTTAAATAAATCTTATATTTATAGTGGATATGAACCATATATCGATCCACTTGAAGTAACAGATTTAGCTAACTTAGGTCCAAAACGTTATAGTTCGCCGTTCGTTTATAGAAAACTACAAACTTCAGATAGTGGACTTTACACTCTTTCTGTTAGTAACTTTTTAGCAGAAACAATTAAATTTTTCCTACGAGATGAAAAATTAATAACATTTAGTAGTCTTGCAGATAATAAATGGAAAGAGTTTAAGAGTGGAACGACTTATTATATGGACGTAGTTTTAGAAAAATCACCAGAATTAGTTATGATGGAAGCATATAGTTCAAGCCAAGAATTAGAACCAAGAAATAACCAGACATTTAATGGTAGATATTTTGGATACCCAACAAACAAAACAATTAAAAACGTTTGGACCGGTAGTTCTTTTACTCTAGATGAATCTTCACAAATTCATAGCGATCCAGCTTATGCTCCCTATACTCCTCCTTATTTTGAAGGCTTAGCAAAAGCCAGAATAGCATTTACTCCTTCTACTACAAGAACATATAAATTAGAAGAAATTTTAAATAATGCAGTAATAACCAATATTTTCCCAGGAATTGAAAATTTAGCTGCAACTGCTTCCGATGCTTATGTAAATAAAATGCCTATAAATTCTTCAGTTGATTTGAAGGGTTCTGCTCAAGCTGTAAATGTTACTATTAGAAATGATGCAAGTGGTCAAGAAGTATCAGAAGATCCAAATAATAAAATTTGGGTTATAAGTCCAAAAATGGAAACACCAGTATTGGATTTCTCTTCTCAAGAATTTGAGCAATTTGAAAATTCATATATTAAAAATACCGGTTATGGTAGAGGAATGTGGAGTGGATATGGACAAATACCAAATTCTAATAAAGGAATTAGATTGAGACTTGAATATCCATTCGCTCGCATACAATCTCAGAATACAGCTTCACTACTTGAACAAGTTGGATTTTTAGCAGAAGAAAAAAATATTGGTAAAATAGCAGAAAACAAGACGATATCAGAAGCAATAGTTGTTGTACCATATTTAGAAAAAGAAACAAATAGAACAATTAAAAATAAAACTTCTTTTAGACAATCAAATATACATTTTATTAAAATTAATAAAGATACATTTAACAAACAAAAAAAAGAAGTAGAAAGTGCTACAAATGAAATCAATTCAATTACAGATATGATTCAAAAAATGAAAAATTATGTAATTCCACCTGAAATGAATTTCTTAGAATATCCAGATCTTCAGCCACATGTTATGTATTTATTTGAATTTAATCACACTTTAGATCAAGAAGATTTATCAGATATATGGCAAGGATTGATGCCAAAAATATCATTAAATGCAGAAAAAGATGAAATTACTATAAATCATAAATTTAGTAAAAATGAATTATTTGGTGAAGAAGGTATGCCAGCAGAACTTAAATTCCTTGTATTTAAAGTTAAGAAAAAAGCAGAATATAATTATTTTAATGTTACTGCCACTACAAAAGATGATAATCGATTCCAATTTAATAAAATAATTGGTCGCAAACAAGGAGCAGATATATACAGCTACAATTGGCCATATGATTTCTTTTCACTTGTTGAATTAGCAAAAGTAGATATAGAAGTTAATTATAAGAAAAAGGATGAATAATCAATGACCTTCTTTGATAAAAAAAGTGAAGTAATCTCTGTTGAATTAACATCTTATGGAAAATATCTTCTTTCAAAAGGTAAATTTAAACCTGTTTATTATGAATTTTTAGATAATGATATTTTATACGATTCTTCATATGGCAATATAACTGAAACTAGAAATAATATATCTGAAAGAATAAAGAATGAAACTCCAAGAATTAAACCACAATATGTTTTTACTGGAGTAGAAACTAAATTACGCGAATTATTAAAAATAAAGAATCAACTAGAAAAACAAAGAAAAAAATCAGTTAAAGATGAAGAAATAATAGAAAATTTTCAAATATTTGAAAGGCTTTATTTCAATTCAACTCCACTCGGTAATTCTAACTTAGATGATAGATTTCCAGCATTAAATTTTTATACTTATAATGCTGAAATACAATCTTCAAAATTATATAAAAAAAATAATACTCACATAATTAATGTCCCGGAAATAACTTTAAAAAATATTAACTATTCTTCTTCTATTTTAAATGCTGGACCAGAACAAATAAATTCTTTATCAAATATTGAAGAAAATCAATTTTCCTTATCTACTCAATTATCACCACAGCAAGGAAATATAAATCCATCAACTGGATTAAAAATATTTTCTGATAATACATTTTTTTCTATTGAAGATAAGTTTGCTTTATTTCAATTTTTTGAAGAAAATGTAAAAAATGATTCTGATAATTTTGAAATAGAGTTTTATACTTTTGAAACTGGAAGCAAGGGTCAAGAAATTATAAAACAACTATATTTTGATAAATCGGAAGATAAATTTGTTGATGATTCGACTAAAGTAGAATATTATTTTGAAATAATAACAGATGGAAATATACCCAAAGAACAACTTGATTTAATAAAAAATAAAAAAGAAATCAATGTCATACAACCATCAACAAAAAGCAAAGAAACAAAAACAAGAAACATCTTAAAATAACATGATGTCTTACAAAATGTTTTAACAACTATATATTTTGATGGCTTTAACACAAGAAAACATACTTGGCTCTTTTTTGCCGACAGTTAATGTTTCTAAGATTATTTTAAATAATTCTAAAGTAGATTTGGAATTAGTAGTAATCGATACAGAAGCAGACGAAGGAATATTTTCAATAATTAATGATAAATTTTTAAGAGATTGTATAACTATAAAAATATTTCAATCATTAGATCCAGATAAGACAGAGCGTTTATTGAATTTTGAAAAAAATTTTGATTATATTGATATACCAATTACAAATACTACAAAATTTGATATAGATGAAGACGGTAATAGAAAATTATATTATAACGCATCTTTTGAAATTAATACCTTAGATTTAAATCATTTAGCCTATATTGTTTATTCCGATATAGATGTTCAAGCTTTAAGGAATTCTTTTCAAATTATATTAACCCCAGAAGAATTAAAAGATATACCGAGAAAGATAAATGCAGATATTGTTATAGAAGAGCAAAAAATCGTTTCTACTTCTTATATTTATCAACTACCAGATGGAAGTATATGGGCAGGTGAAGTTATAAATTTAAATGGAATTTATCAAACATTAGAAGAAAATTCTAGAGTGTTAGAAGAAATACAAATTCCTAATTATAAAATACAAGATTTTCGTTTAAGAAATATAATTCAAAAAAATTCTGTCAGTGAAGAATTTATTAAATATTCTGATATATTAATAGAAGATAGTTTTATACCTCAAGCAAATTTAGATATAATAGTTTCTAAACCAAGAATTTTTGAAAATGTAATAAAATATTCTAATAGAGATAAATCTGTTTCTATATCTATTTTAGTTGATTTAAATCAATTGATAAAACAAAATTGTTTATATCCAAAAATATTGCCAAAAACTTTAAATGAAGATAATCTAATATCAAATATGTCTCTTTATAAAAGAAAAATTAAAAGTTTTACAAAAAATGATAATAAAATATTAATAGAAGTTGATGAGCAAAAAGAGCCAGAACTTATTTTAAATAATTTTAAAAATTTTAAATTAAAAATTAACGATGATAGTGCTCATTATTTATTAACAGATCAAAAAATGAAATACATTTCAGAAGGAGTGTATCAATATGGAGTCCAAGTTAATTTTCTCGATCCAACTATAGTTGAATTGAAGAAAAGATTGATTAAAGTTCTTTCTGTAAGAAAGAATATGGTTGAATATCTTACATTTTGTGAAGCTTTTACCGATTCACAAACAAATTCTTTTCAAAAAGAAGTAGTAGAAACTTGGGATGTCGACGAAATAGATAGAAATGCAGAAGCTTATTTTGAAGCAGAAATTAATCTTCCACCAGATTTAAACAAAAAACAACTATTAGATTCTTTAAAATCTAACATTTCTCCAATTAATGGTACTCTTGATGGAATATATCTATTTTTAAAAATTATTGATGATCTTATTGGTGATATAAGTAATTTGCTTTCTATAACAAATACAACGTCAGATATATATGAATTTAATGAAAGCGATCTAGAAACGTTTTCAATTAAATCTTCTGTAGAGTTTTTTAAATATTTTAATGAAACAATACACGATTCAGAGCTTTATAATAAAGTAGAAGTTAGTTATTTTGATATAACAAATGGAATTGTCGATGCGTCTCAATTTAGTAAAAGAATCTTTCCAACTACAACTGCAAATAATCCTATTTATGTTTCACCAAAATCAGTAACATTAATTAATAAAAAAATTGAATTATCATCAGTAGAGCGAGAATCTTCTGAAACAATAAGAAAACAAAAATATCTTTTATTAAATAATAATATTAAAAATATTCAACAGAATAATTCTTTGTATGTTGAGCAAGAAAAAATTAAATATATTACCGAAAGAATAACTGAAAAATCTAGAATGTATGATAATTTAATAAAAAATAGAGATATATTAATACAAAATAATATATCAACTGAAAATTCTGTTATAATAGAAAATGAACCAAATGGTTCTGAAAATTATAATAAATTTTTAAGTTTAGAAAATATAATTGAACCACAAAATCAAATAACCATTGCAGCAAATTCTACTGATGCCGTTATGTTAAAAGATTTAACTCTTGATGTAAGTGATGATGAAGATATATTTAAATATTTAATGTTAACAAAGGTTGAATATTCTTATTATAATGAAAATTTAAAAAAGTTAATATGGAGAAATTTAACACTTCAAACAATTACTGGATTAATTAATGACAATAAATTAAATATTTTGTGTAAATTAATTCCGTATGATTATTCATCGTTATCTGGTATGGAAATAAAAAATATTAATAAATTTAATTTTAGTAATTATTTTATTTTAAATTTAAGTAATTTTAATTTTACAACTGAAACAGTACAACAAACTGAAGAAGCAATAGCACAAAACATTTCTGTTCAATCGGTTGCGCCACAACCAGAACCTTCCACGCCTCCACAAACTTTAATAGTTGAAAGACCAATAAGATTAAGACCAACTATTTTACCAACTAATTTGAAGCCACCTCCTAGTGATTTAAAAAATCTGATATCAACTAAACCTACAAATTCAATAAGAGATGTATTTGAAATAAAAAATCCACCATCTAAATTGCCTAAAAATAATATATCTAAAACAAATGTTGCCGTTTCTGTAACTCGCCCATCTCGACAAAAAAACAATACAGTACGTACAACAAATAAAAATACTTTAAATAACTTAAGAAATAGGTAATTTATTATGTCAATAAACGTATGTGTAAACGAGGGATATTTAGGTAGTCTTTCTATCACTCCAGATAAAGTTAAGATAACAAAAGAAACAGAAATAAAATATACTATTTCTCTTAAAACTAATGAAATAAAACCAGATTTAGATGCAGAATTCCGTATAGAAAGTGATTCTGTACAAACTGGTGATTTTGATTATATATTTGAAAAAAAAGATATACAAAATTATCTAATAAAAGAAAACGAAAAAGGATTTACATTTAAATTTACTTCAAAAAATGATGTAATAAAATTTAAATTAATACCTAGAAATTTTTATAATCCCTATGAAGCAGGTTTAGTTGTTGATGCGATTACATCCGGATATGGGAATGCTACTGCTTTATTACAAGTAGATCCGGAATTTGAAATAGTTCAAGCAGATAACGTTTCAGATTATCCACCAGAATTAGATATATCACCAGAAGAACTAGAACCACCACTAGAAAATCTTGGAGATAAAAAAGATTTACGCAACATAAAACAAAGTGAAAACTTTATTGTTTCAAACGAATATAGTTATTATGCAAAAGAATATGAAGAAACAAAAATATTGGAACAAAATTTATTAAATATAAATAAAAACTTTTCTTCTGTAGATATAAGAGAATATTATTCTAGTAAATCTTTTAACAAGCCAGCTACAAAGATAATATTACAGCCTAGTAATTATTCTAAAGAATTATATATAAAATTTGATAAACAAAAATTTTTATTTCCAATGTATATGGAAATTAAATTTGCTGCCGATATTGTAAAAACTCAATTAGTATCATTTCTAGAAAATTTGGGAATGTTAGATTATTTTTGTTATTTTTATATTTTTCATTCTAATTTAGAAAATATAAAAATACAAACTTTAAAAAATTTAATAAAAAACACAAATATACAAGATGCTGATTTACAAATATTAGATAAGTATATGGGACAACTTTCTAGTATAAAATCTTACAAATCTAAAAGTTTTCAAAAAACTATTTTATTAAAAGTTTTAGAAAAACAATTTGAGATTTTACCATCAATATATAAAGATCAAGTCTTGATGTATAAGGTTACTAAATTAAAAAACAATACAGTTATTAATGAACAATATTTTATAAATAAATTTGAAAATAAAGATATAGTTTATTTTGATACTCAATTAAAATATGATACAGAGTATGAATATAAAATATCTAAAATACAAGTTATGGATGATGGAGCAATTTTAAATATAGCAATACCACAATATGAAACAAAAATAAAAATAGTAGACAGTCCTCCACTTCCACCAGATGTTGTTTATGTGCCGTATAAAGGTGTAGATAATCAAATACTTATTAATTTTAATGCAAGTAGTGGACGATATAGCGATTATCCAATAATAATAAAAGATTCGGATAAAACAATATTTAATAAAATATTAGAAAATTCTATATACAGTCGAACAAAACAAAATGAAAATAAAGTTCAATTTGAAACAGATGATGCTTTTGGAACTTTTGAATTATATCGTTTAGAAACGCCACCAAAATCATATGAAGATTTTAAACAATCTTTTTCTTTGGAAACTCAATTTACTTCTCTTGTTGATAACATAGAGCCTAATAAAAAATATTATTATATTTCAAGAATAAAAGATATTCACGGTAATCTATCTAACCCAACAAGACCAATTCAAATAGAAATGATTAACGATGGTGGAACAATATATTTGATTAAAAGAGAATATATATTTGGAGAAGAAAGAAAAATTGTTTCTAAAAACATTAAAAATGTGCTACAGTTAAAGCCATCTAAACAACAACTTCAAATAAATTCAGAATTAACTTATGATACAAACAGTAAAGCAACATCCGCAAAACAAGTGCCTCTTATATTGGGAACAAAAGATATATCTGTTTGGAAAAAACAATTTTTAATGAGAGTTGTTTCTAAAAAAACAGGTAAAAAAATTGATATTAAATTTAAATTTACATATTCTAGGCCAAGATGAGCTGGATTTGCGAAATTTAATAATAAACTGACTATTTAAAAAAGTAGGAGATACATAATGGCTTTCTTAGACAACAGTGGTGATATAATATTAGATGCCGTATTAACTGATACTGGTAGATTTAGACTCGCAAAAGGTAATGGAAGTTTTAAAATAGCCAAATTTGCTCTTGGTGATGATGAGATAGATTATTCTCTCTATGATAAAACAAATATAAACGGAAGTGCTTATTACGATTTGAGTATTTTGCAAACTCCAATATTAGAAGCATTTACAAATAACGCAAGTTCTTTGAAGTCTAAATTATTAACTATTACTAGAACAAACCTGTTATATCTCCCAGTAATAAAATTAAACACATCAGTAGCAGACTCAAAAGTACATAGTAGCGGTCTTCATCTTGTTGCTACAGATGTTTCTACAGTAAATACTGATTTATTTAGCAGCACTGTTGGTATAATAGATGGTATCAATAATGTAAATGCAAGTATTCGCGTAGATCAAGGTATTGATAGTACACAATCTGGAAAAACAAAATCAGATGTTATTGATCAAGATTTAAGAGAAACGCAATATATAGTGGAAATTGATAATCGCTTGGCAACAATTATTCCAGCTCAAGGAAATTCAAGTGCTTTGGAGGCTAAATATTCTTTTATCGATGATGATGGAGTAGCAACTTATAATTTTGCATTAAATGTTGCAAATAATAATAATCAATATGTAGAACAAATGTCTGTTGCACCAGTTAATAGTGGTGGTGTTGATCCAGATCAATTAACTGTTGTAGCTGGTCCACGTGGAACTAAATTAACATTTTCTATAAGATCAAGTACACAACTAAGAAGTACTGATTATTTGTTTAACACTTTAGGATCAACTACAACGGTTAGTTCTGTAACTGTTAAATATATCGATACAGTTGTTAGAGTTACAGGCGCTACAACCGGCTATAGATTAGACATACCTGTAAGATTTATAAAAGTATAATAAAGAGGCTAAATAATGGCAACTACATTTAAAACGTTTCTTAATGATGACGTAGTATCAACAAAAAGTTTATTACATGAATTTATACCGGTTACAGGTACAATAGTAACAGGCACATATGCAGAAAGTGGAGCTGGGGCTAACATAAAAAATTATGGTCACGGTATGTTTCAATCTGTATATGATTATCCATACTTAAGTTCTTCTGCAAATCATATATTTGATATAACCGTTGGTTTGTCTCCATCTTTGAGTTCTTCAAACAATACTCAAAATGCAAAAAAAATACAAATATATAATCAAATGGCACAAGTTTTGGCAGGAAACGATACTACTGGAAGTATACTAAAATTTGATGTAGATGGAAATATCGCTGGTGGTGGAGAAAAACATGAAAGTGTGTTTTTCTTAAATTTTTCAAGACTTTTGACAAAAGATGAAATTAAGAAAGGTTCATTTATCTTAACGTTAGGTACCGGTAGCGGAACTACTGGAGCGCAAAATACTGGTTCAACATTGTTGGAAATAAGTGACTATGGCGCCGCAACAGAATATAGAACAAACTCTCCAGCTGGTGAATATGGAATATTATATACCAGTTCAAATGCAGTTGAAGGTTCAGGCGTTGGCCTACTTTATTATCAGGCTGGTATAGCAGTAATAACAGCTTCTGTGTTCAATGAAGCAGTAATTGATTCAACTAAAACTGGTGCAACTTCTGTTGAACAAGCTTTTACTGGTTCAACTATAGAAACACTTTCTAATGGTATTCGTAAACGTTGGAATAATTGCGTGTTTAACAATACAACAGAACTTAATTCAACAATTTATTTCTGTCGCGTAAATCACAATGAATTTAACTATAGTTCAAATCCAACATATTTAAGTTCAAGTCAAATAAGAGTTAAAAATGTTGAAAGCGATCAACCAGCTTCATATATAACAACTGTTGGTCTTTATTCAAGCGACAATGAGTTGCTTGCAACAGCTAAATTAAGCGAGCCACTCAAGAAAACACCAGAAAACGAAATGATCTTGAGAGTGCGACTTGATTATTGATATCAGATAAATAACAAATCAAAGAAACTGCCTATTTATTTTAGGCAGTTTTCTTATTTATGGCTACAAAAAAACCTTATCTATTTGCACCAAAAGAAGCTTCTCTCGGAGCTTTAAAAACAATTTCAACAAGTCAATTTGTTAGTTCTGATTATGGAACAATTCTTTCTGGTAGTGATTATGCGTATAGTTCAAGTATAAGTGCAGATTTTTTATTAGAAAATCATGATGATTCAAAAATAAGAGCATTAAAAAATACTTTGAATAGCTATCGTTATTTAAGTAATCATTATACATTTTCATCTTCATATGGCGACAAATCACAACAAACTATGAGACTTGTCAGTATTCCATCGATATTTTATGGCTCTTCAATTAAAAAAGGAAGTATAAGTTGTAAATGGTATGTAACTGGAACATTAATTGCTGAATTACAAGATATAAAAAGAAATGGCGAATTAATACAAATCGGCCCTTCTGGGAGCAATGGAAGTGGTAGTGTTGCTGGTGTTGTTTTATATAATGAAGGTTTTTTATTATTGACCGGTTCTTGGTCGCTACATAATACATATACAGATACTTTTGAGAGTGATTTAACGTATTATCCACCAGCATGGAAATACTATATGAATACTGGTTCAAATGGAGATTATTTAACTCCATCTTCTAGTTTTGATATTGAATTTGATGGTTTAAATTATATACAAACACTAACAATGATGGCTCACGCAGAAAAGGGCGAATTAAATCACTCAAATAATCCAACTTATGTAAAATATGATCCAAATATTAAAACAACTTCAACAGGAAGCTCTTTTTTAGTAGAAAATTCTGATAAAGAAATAAAAAATATTTTAAAAACTGATTATATTGATATAGAGCCAAAATTTGAAAAAATTACATACATATCACAAATAGGCATTTATGATGATAATAAAAATTTAATTGCTATAGCTAAATTAGCAAATCCAGTTAGAAAAAGACAAACTGATAATTTTATATTTAAAATGAAGCTAGACATATGAAAAAATTTACAGAAAACGACATATTTGTTAATACTATTAAAGTATATCCAAAAGTTAGATTTTTTATTCATTCTGGTACAGTCTTATTTAATGATACTAGAAATAGTGGTGTATTACTAAATGACTTTTTATTGGGTGCTACTGGTGAAAACCCAAGTCCAGTTCCAGCCGGTGTTATAATAACAGAAGACGGCGAATATTTATTAACAGAAGACGGAACTTTTATAATTATAGAATAACTAATTATACATAATCGAGGAACTATAAATGGCAGTTAAAATTTCAGAACTTACAGCTTCAGCCCCATTAACATCGGATGATATTTTACCTGTTGTTGATAGTGGAAGTATGACTACAAAAAAAGCTTCAGCTCAACAAGTTCTTAATTATATAACTGGATCAACATTTAATAATTTAACCGTCACAAATATAACGGGAACAACTGCACAATTTACTACACTTACAGCTTCAAATACAACTATTGCTGGAGATCTTGTATTAAGTGGTACAGCAAACTTATCTAATTATCCAGATTATGCTTATATTATTTATACATCATCATATGATAAGCTTGTTGTATTTCCAGGATTATATGTAAGCGGTAATTTAACTGGAAGTGGTAATGCTTCTTTTGGAGAATTAACTGGAAATGTTGCGTTTTCAGCTTCGTATCCCTCTCACTGGTCTGGAAGTCCACCAACAAACTTACAAGAAGCAATAAATAGAATAGCAGCTGCTGTATTTAGTGGCTCTTCTGGTGCTATTGCTTAATTTTTACTATTTATAACAAAGGATAATAATATATGTCAACAGATTTTATGAGTTTACACAGACCAGGTATAGGTAATGCTGCCAGCTATCAAGTATCTGGAAAACCATTTGCTACTTCTTCACTTGCCGTTCCCGCTAGCGGTTCAGTCGCTTTAGAAGTAGTTTTTCCACAAGTTACTAAATTTATAACAATTAATAATACTACTGCTGGTATCATGAGATTAGGTTTTAGCGATGCTGGTGTAAAGGGTTCAAATTATTATTTGATTCCCGCATCTACTACCTTTACAGCTGAAATAAAATTGACTAAAATGTATCTAATGAGCAATAATGCAACTCCATTATCAGCAAGTGTGTTAGCTGGATTAACAAATATTCCAGCAACTGAACTTGTTAATAGTTGGTCTGGTTCTGCGGGTGTAGGATGATATTAGGTTTAGATATTTCAACAAGTTGTACTGGTATAACCGTTTTAGATTATAGTGGTAATGTTATTTTAAATGATTGTTGGAAGTTCAAAGAAGATGATGTATTTGATAAACTACAACGAGCAAAAGCAGAAATACAGGAACTAAAAAAGAAATATCCAATAACCGAAGTCTTTGTTGAAGAAAGTCTTCAAGCATTTCGTCCGGGTTTTTCATCCGCAAAAACAATTCTTTCACTTGCCAAATTTAATGGCATTCTTTGTTGGATGATTTGGGAAGAGATGGCGATAAAGGTTAAATATATTGGTTCAACAACAGCAAGAAAAACTTGTGGAATAAAAATCCTTAAAGGAAAACCAGCCAAACAACAAGTTATGGAATGGATGTTAGAAAATCAAACTTGGTTTAAAGTTGAAAAGAAAAAGAATAGCCAAAATATAAGAGATTATTATTACGATATGGCTGATAGTTGGATAATAGCGAGAGCAGGATACTTACAAACAAAAAAAGAAAACTAATTATATAACAATCCTATTTTATAGGATGTTTTCTTTATTTATTCGGAGGATTTTAAAAATGTTTTTTTATAAAGAGCCGCCTCTTGCTTTAACAAGAAGCCCATCAAGTTTGAGTTTTGGTTCGTCAAATGTTGGTACACCAATAACACAAAGTTTCACAATCAGTGCCTCTGGTAATGGTACTGAAGTTTTCACAATAACCAAAAGCGGTGATACATCTGATTTTACCGTTTCACCAGATAGCGGTAATTTAACAGGCGGCGCCGGAAATACAACAATTCAAGTTGTGTTTAATCCAGTTCAGGCTAGTTCTAGAAATGCTACTTTAACAATAACATTATCTGAAGGTGCTACAGATACCGTCGTTGTTAGTGGTACTGGAACGACCGCCGGTGCCGGCACC
>Ga0194115_10001210_pt1 | contig 33856 bp, 50 predicted proteins | sample TA2MahsurfametaG_3_FD_148656 | JGI IMG/M metagenome (GOLD analysis project Ga0194115, IMG submission 148656) | Freshwater microbial communities from Lake Tanganyika, Tanzania - TA2015002 Mahale S4 surface | ecosystem: Environmental > Aquatic > Freshwater > Lake | place: Tanzania: Lake... | reverse complement strand
AAGGTCATGGTGCGCCGGCAGCAACATTTTCAGATAATGAAAAAAACTTAAAACAAACTTTTTCCTATCTTAATTGTATTTTACAAAACCAATACCTTAATAGAGGTGAGTGGAGATTATTAGAGGAACAAGAAAGAAAGTGGGATGATATTGAAAATTTAACTGTTATTATAAAAGTATTTTTTGATAATCCTGTCAAACGATTACCAACAGGTGCAGCAATCCCCTCACATTTACAAAAACATATCTACTTCGAAAAACAAAAAAAATGGTTGTGTTATGTATTTTTGAATGAGAAACCAAAATTTAAGTGGCAACAACTCGAGATGCTTTGCAACTGAAAAGATCATAGGTTATATGTTTTTAAAAAAAGAGCTAATATTTTTTGATAATAGGTTATATTACGTATACAGGAAATTCAAAATGGGACAAATTAAAGAGGGTAAAGTAAACGAAGTTAAAGATTTTTGGAATTGTGATTTAGTATTAAGAGCAAAATCGGATTCGGATGAAGTTTTATTTTTAAGAGAAATAACTGAAGCAGATTTATCCAATTAACTTTTTTATATCTTTAATACAAGTTTTGGTGTATTTTTCTTCGTTCCTTTTTGCCTCTCTTTCATAAGGATTTGTTGAATAATAATAGTTTTCTTCGTAATTTTTATAACGAGTCCTTGATTGTAAATAATGGGTATATTCATGTATGACGGTAGAAACTACGTCATAAATTGTAGCACAATTACTTCCATAAATTGTGATCTTGTTTTGATAGAAACAATAACTACCATATAGAACTTGGTTTTTTATGTCTCTTTTACTTTTAGTAAAATCAAAAACCAATCTCTTTTTTTTCCTTTCATTTGATCCAAAATTCTCTTTACACCATTTTAGAACCAAAAGTGCATATCTTTTTTTTCTCTTGAAACCAATACTACTGTGACTCATTTTTTTTAGTATCTGTTTTAATTTTTCTTGACACTTTTTTAGTTGATCTTGTTATTTCTACTACACCATCAAAATTTTTGGAAATATCGTCTAATATCGCGGCAAATTCATAATTCTCGCTCTCTTCATTTTTTTTCCATAAAATATTAACAAAACTTTTCAGTTCTAAATCTGTGAGTTTTGTTCTCAATTTTATTGAATTTACCATTAATTTGAATACCATATATTGTACACTCAACTTTTTTTCTTGATTTAGAGTAAAATAGTTTTCCACAGTCACATTCGACATAATTGTGTTACTTACATTATCTAAAAATGAGACAAAAGATGGGTGATTTATATTAACTTTCATGCCTTTCGTTTTTTATAAATATTATAATCGTTTTTTTATTTTAAAAAAAAGGGACAATTTTTTGTCCCCTCCCCGCCCTTTTATATATACATATAAATACGAGGTTTATTTACCCCATTTACCGTTTCTTACTAACTGAGCAATTATAGAATAAACGGACAAATCCTTATAGGTATCGTCTACAGATTCCCCAACATTATTTTCTTTATTAAAGACAACAAGTTGTTTTATTCTTTGTATTTTATCATTCATACGAAAAAAAAGACCCATCTGTGACAATATGCGATCCTCACCTTTAGTAAGATCTCTACCGAGTGAGATGTTATCAGGACCATAATTTGACTGTTTTTTACAAAAAATTTCATACTGTTCACGCATAATTCTTTTGAATTCTTTTGTCATTTCAGGATATTGATCCTCAATCTGTTTAATTATTGGATTTACTTGTAATTTTTCTTCAGACATAAAATTTGGTTTATTTATATAATATACCGAATTTAATCATAAAAACCAAATATTTATATAAAAACATATCAATGAATTTAAATAATAATGGGGTAGATGAGGCCTTTGGACAGGATGAACAAAAACCAAAACACAAACAATTTATACAAATGTTATCTTTTAGAGTTGTTCCCGCATACTACAAAGAAATTGAAAAGGTTGCCACACATAAAAAAATCTCGGTATCAAAGTTGATTAGAACATATATTAAAGAGGGAATGAAAAGAGATGGTGAATTATCAGATAAAGAAGTTAAAGATTTTGGTTTAGAATAGTTATTTATCAAATCTTTTGAAAGAGTTAATACTAATCATGTTATAATTTACTCCACCAATAAAACGGTGGAGTTCTTTTTTTCCAGTGTAACTCATTGCAGATTTCAAATAATCTTCAAAATTTTTAACCCAACCATCAAGAGTATATTCTACTTTATTTTTTTTAACAATTCCTTCAGATGTTGTCAAATTTTCTTTACCCCAAGATTTTTGTACTTCTTTGGTACTCATACCCCTAAAGGTTTTATAAAGTGAAATTTCCGCGTGGAACATTTTTTTTGTAACTTCATCATATTGGTTTATTTTTTCACCTTCAAAATCTATCGTTTCACCCGCACTTTCTAAACATTTATTTAGTATGGATCCTAACATAACATAGTCCGCACCTAATGCTAATGCTTTAATAATATCTGAATATTTTTTAAAACCTCCGTCCGCGACGATATCTGTTCTACATCCATTATAAATCCTTAGTTGATTACATTCTTCAATTAATGATGCCATCGGGTATCCAACACCCGTCTGAACAGTTGTTAAACATCCATTACCGTTACCAATCCCGATCCTAACCATGTCCACACCAATTTTACAATATTCTTCGAAAGTTTTCGGATTAGCAACATTCCCAACCATAAGACACATTGAATATCCATATCTTTTTTTTGTTTCTTTTGCTAACTCATAAAGAGTTTCCATATGTCCATTTGCAACATCAATCAATGCAAAGATCCTACTTCCATCTTGAACGTATATTTTTTCTTTTAAAAAGATTTTTTCAAAATCTTGTAAACTATACGAAAGAAATATATTTGTATCCACCCATTCTTTGTTTGGATTCGGTATTCTTGGTAGAACGGGCATTATTCCTCTATTTTTAAATAAATGAAAATTGTTCTGATCAACAACAGTATCCATTGGTGCTGTCATCAATGGTAAATTACCCAAAATATTTCGAGAATTTATCTCACTCCTTGATTTAATTTTAGACAAAATTGCTGGTTCGATTAAAATGTCATCAAAATCAAATAATATTTCATAGATTTCACTCATGTCACAGATTTTCAGTTAAAACATAAAAAAAAATTGGTAAATAAAAAAATTAACCAACAAAAAAGTATTTATATTTATATGGAAAACAAGGTAATTTCTGAGGAAATAGTAAAATCTGTAATTGATATGGTCATATCAGAGGAAATTTCTAAAGTAAGAAGAGAAGAATTCAATAAAGTTCAATATAAAATTGAAGAGTTACAAAATTCTTTGAATGAAACTATGAAGGAATTTAGAAAATTACAAGATTCTATACCAAACGGACTTAAAACACTTACTAATGGTAGAATTAGTTCAATATCTGATTATTTATTCAATTCACAAAAACTGATATCACAGCTTAAAGAAAAAATTAGACAACATAAGAGAAAATTATATTCTCAACAAGTCGAAGAAAAGAAAAAGTGATGAAATTAATCGAACTTTTTGAGGAAATAGATCCAAATTTAAAAAAAAATGACCCGAGTTATAAAAATCTTATTAAAAGTGTTAAATTTCTTGAGGGTAAAGAAAAGGTTTTGTTTTTAACTACCTCTAATAGAGGTGAATGGGCAATTAAGGAATTGAACGAAGAACCGAAATCCACTAAATTAGCAAAAGCTATACAATCTTACTTAGGAAAAACTAAGTGTAAACTAATAGAGGTTCCAAAATTAAAAATTTATGCTTGTGAGGGTAATATTTCACACAAAGATGGTAATTCGTGTGGTGTAATGAAATCAAAATTGAAAGACAAAGACAAAAATCCGAGCGGAGAACATAGATGTTGGAGAAGTATTAATAATCTTGATGATGAATTATGGAAAATTTCAAAAGAGTTGTTCGAATCAGACTGTTTAGTTTTTTTTGGATCAATTAGATGGGGTCAGATGAACGCACAGTATCAAAATTTAATAGAAAGACTAACATGGTTAGAAAATAGACACACAACATTAGGAGAAAAAAACATATTGAAAGATATTTCTTGTGGTATTATCGCAGTTGGTCAGAATTGGAGAGGAAAGGAGGTTGTAGAGGTTCAAAAGCAAGTATTATCTTTTTTTGGATTTGATGTGAGGGACGAATTATCTTGGAATTGGCAATATACAATGAATACAAATGATGAAACCAACAAAAGCTACAAAAAATCAAGTTCAAAATTCAATAAAACCTTTGAATTAGACTGATTTTTCATCATCTTCTATGTTTTTTAAATGATTTTTCCCTTTTTTTGTTAAAAAAAATGTTTCTTCCGTATTTTCATCTTCATAAGAGTCTACATATCCTCCGATTTTTAAATCATTAAGAACTGAACCTGCAACTAACTCTTTTAATATAACCTCAAACTCCTCTTCGGTGAACATTTCACTATTTTCATCTAAATCACCCATAATAAATTTTTCTGTTAAAATATCTAATAAATAACTTTTGGCGAACGACAAGTCTATAATTTCATACTCTTCAAAAAAATGTGCTTCTTCTAATCCTTTGATCATATTTTCGGTATGTTCTATCACTATTGGTTGATATACTTTTGACATAAAAATAAGTTATATTATATAAGTATAATCAAAAAAAATCGTAAAAAAAAGAGGTTGATTAATGTTTTTAATTTTTATATATTTGATTATAAATTTTACAGATGGGAAACGGAAAAATTTTCATACAAATCGCGTCATATAGAGATCCACAACTTATATCGACAATCAAAGACTGTATTGAAAACGCAAAAAACCCTAAAAAATTAGTTTTTTCGATTGCTTGGCAACATTCTGAAGAAGACGAGTGGGATAATTTGGATGAATTTAAAAAAGATAAAAGATTTAGAATTGTTGATATAAATTATAAAGAATCTAAAGGAGCTTGTTGGGCAAGAAACACACTACAACAAAACTACATTGATGAGGAATATACTTTACAATTAGATTCACACCATAGATTTAAACAAAATTGGGATGATGAATTAATAAAGATGTATAAACAATTGAAAAAGAAGGGACATGAAAAACCTTTGCTTACGGGTTATGTTTCATCTTTCGATCCTGATAATGATCCACACGCAAGAGTAAACGTCCCATGGAAAATGAATTTTGACAGGTTCATACCTGAGGGGGCAGTTTTTTTCTTACCGGCATCAATAGATAATTTTAAAGATTTGAAAGAACCCATTCCTGCCAGATTTTATTCTGCACATTTTTGTTTTACAACTGGAAAATTTGTTAAAGAAGTTCCTCATGATCCGGAATATTATTTTCATGGTGAAGAAATTTCCATTGCAGTTAGGGCTTATACTTGGGGTTATGATTTATTTCATCCACATAAAGTTGTTGTTTGGCACGAATACACAAGGAAAGGTAGAAAAAAACAATGGGATGACGATTCTAAATGGGTAGAAAAAAATAATAATTGTCATTTAAGAAATAGGAAACTTTTCGAAATGGATGGTTACAAAAAAGATATTGATTTTGAACAATATGATTTTGGGAAAGTTAGAACATTAGAAGATTATGAAAGATATGCCGGAATTTCATTTAAAAAAAGAGGAGTTCAACAACACACTTTAGATAATAAATTGGCTCCAAACCCACAATATAAAACACAAGAAGAATTTGACAAATCTATATTATCAATATTCAAACATTGTATTGATGTGTATCCATATCAAGTGCCATATGACGATTATGATTTTTGGGCGGTAATATTTGAAGATGAAAATAATGTTAGTTTATATAGACAAGATGCCGACGAATATGAAATAAAAAGTTTAAGTTCTGACTCTGATGGTTATTATAAATTATGGAGAACATTCAATACAGAAAAAAAACCATCAAAATGGATTGTTTGGCCACATTCTAAAACTAAAGGTTGGTGTGATAAATTAGAAGGTAGATTATAAATTTTGATAATGAAAATAGTTGTAACACAATTTTATACAAATAACGTTCCTTATGCAAAATTCACGACAGAAATAAATAAAAAATATTGTGAAAAACATGGTTATGAATATATTATAGAAAATGACACAAAAAAAATAATAACATTACTTGAGGGTAGGTCAATTACATGGTATAAACCACATCTGATTCAAGATGTTTTAAAATCAGATATTGACTATGTATTGTTTTTAGATATAGATGCTGTAGTAATTAACCACAATAAAAAAATTGAGGACTTTATTACAAGTGATTTCAGTATAATGATGACAAATGATTATGGTCCATCGTTAGTTAACGCTGGAGTTATGTTTGTAAAAAATGATGAGTATAGTAAAAATTTTTTAAAAAACTGGTGGCAAATTTGTGAAGAATATCCACAATATAAAACAGGTTTATGGCATGACCAAACCTGTATTGGTTTGTTATATGAAAGAATAGATAAAGATAGATTCTCTATAGTTCCAAATCATGAAATAAATTCAGCAAGATATAATTGTAATGAGTTTATTTTCCACGCATTCTCTTTTGGTAATTTAAGAAATAGAACTTTAGACAATGTTTATTATCAAATGTTTGATATCGAACCTATTGTGGATGATAATAGTTTAATGGATTTGGGAGAAACATTTCCAACAGATAAACACTATTTACATAATTATTTTAGTCAGGTTTATCAAGATGTTTTTTTTCCATTAAAAAATAATGTAAAATCATTTATAGAGATTGGAACTTTGGATGGTAATTCTTTAAAAGTATTTAAAAGATTTTTTAAAGACGCAAAAATATATGGTTTAGATCTTAAGGAACACGTGGTCGATAATGATATTGAAGTATTAAAATGTGATCAATCAAATGTAAATGACTTATCTGAAATCACAAAAAAATTTAATAACGTAGATATTATACTTGATGATGGTTCACATAAAATGTTTGATCAACAAGTAACATTTGCATTACTTTTTCCAATTTTAAAATCAGGTGGAATTTACATATTAGAAGATTTACATACAAGTATTGAATGTTTAATGCCCGAAAAAGCCGTTTTTCAATGGGGAGATCCGACTAAAACAACAACACTTAAAATGTTAGAAAATTATAATACAACTAATAAAATTGAGAGTGATTATTTAACACATGATCAATGTGAATATCTACAAAATAATATTGAGTTTTGTGAAATATACTTTTTAAATGGTGGTATGAGTATAACGTCAATAATAAAAAAGAAATAATATGATTGCAGTTGTATATCATGTGTATTGTATTAATGATTGGGCTAATGTAGCTGAAGAACAAATTGAAAGAATAATAAATTCAGGTTTATATGATGCTGCCGATAAAATATTTGCAACTTTAAATATAAAAGATGGTTGGGGTAATTTTTTAGATGACGAAAATAAAGTAACTTCTCTATTTACAAAATACCCGAAAATTGAGGTGAGTTATCACACTAATCACTATGAATATGCCGGAATAAAGAAAGCTTGGGATTTAGGGCAAGATGAAAATGTAAAGGTATTATATCTTCACGCAAAAGGTGTATCAAACAAATATAGAAGATATGATAAACAAGAAGAAATTTCAGAAAAGAAAGTTACGTGTATAAAAAGTTGGAGAGAAGTTTTAGAACATTTTTTAATTGATAATTGGAAAACTTGTTTAGAAAAATTAGACGAATACGATAACGTTGGTGTAACTTGTGACAATAGTTGGTTTTGGGGAAATTTTTGGTGGTCTCAATCAAAACATCTGAAAACAAAAACAGAACCTCTTTGCCACGTAGGTCGTTGGTATTATGAGGCTTGGTTAAATGAGGGATCTCATTCTAAAAATTTTGAGTTTTATAAATTCACATTCAATCCATATAGATGTTTAGTTCCTAAATCATTTTATGATGGAACATATTATGGAAAAATGAATGATTTAGAAATTATTTCAGCTTATTACGGAAGTTACGATATTCAAAATGATGAGGGTAGAATCCCTAACGATGAGATTATTGAAAATGATGTAACTAATCAAATTAAAGAATTTTATCAAATAAATAATTGTTTGGAAAATATTCCTGTCAATAATGATTATTTTGGTGGTGACCCTCACTTTGGTGTTTATAAACAACTTAGAATAAATTTCAAAGTAAAAAGATTCAATCAAATACATGAAATTGTTTTTGATGAATATAGGGGAACATATTTTAAATTTATATGAAATATCTTTTTACAACATTAGCCGTTGGTAAACCTTATCTTGAAAATGCAATAGATTGTTATTTGCAGATGAGTAAAGTTCTTAATTGTGATTTTAACATAACCACAAATGAAGAGTTGAAAAATATTAGTAACATAAACTTTGATTATTTTTCATTGAATAGATATCACGATGAAAGACCAGGATTTTCTTTTTATTTAAATTTAAAAGTTTTGGCGTTGAAATACGCGTTGGATAAGAATTATGATTTTGTAATTTATAATGATGCGGATTGGAGACCCACAAAAAATTTAACGAAACAAAAAATGTTTACATTATTCGAATATATGAGAGACAAGGATTTTGATATGTTATTCGAAAGACCAGCAAAAATAGGATACTACAAAGAACACTTAGATGAATGTTTTTTTAAAGAAAAATTAGACGATTACAACGTTTTTGAACACAAAAAGTGGGACGGTGCTCATGTAATGAACGAACAATTTTTAGTTCTTAAAGTAAATTGGAAATTTAGACTTTTTGTAAGAAGATGGGAACAGTATTTGTGGTATACGATAGCAAACGATATTAGGTCATATCCTGATGGGTTTGAAATTGGTGTATCAGCATATGAAACAGATATGAAAACAGATTATGATAGTTGGCGATCAATACTATCAAACTGCTTTGAATTCAATGATAAACATGGAAATAATCACATAAGATTTTAAAATGAACTATAACACGGTATTATCATATAAAAAAGAAAATATGAAAATTAAACATTTTTATCAAAATATAGGGGAGGACTGGTTTACATATCCTAACTTATATAAGAGTATGGTTTACAAATATTATCAAGGAGGTCATTTTGTTGAAGTTGGTTCTTGGAAAGGGAGAAGTGCATCTTTTATGGCCGTAGAAATATACAACTCAGGTCACAAGGATGATATTAAATTTGATTGTGTTGATACCTGGAAAGGTTCAATTGAACATCAAGATTTAGATGAAATAAAAAATGATTCTCTATATAGAATATTTTTACAAAATGTTGAACCTGTTCTTGATTTGATAAATCCAATTAGGAAATCATCAATAGAAGCTAGTAAACAATATGATGATAATAGTTTAGATTTTGTTTTTTTAGATGCGTCACATGAATATAATGATATAATTGACGATATAAATGCTTGGTTACCTAAGCTAAAAATAGGTGGGACTTTAGCGGGTCATGATTATGGTAGACACAATGTTAACAAAGCGGTAAATGATTATTTTAAAAACAAAGAATTTTCAGTTTCTGAAGATTGTTGGATTTATGAGAAAAGTAAAAATAGTATGGTAAGTTTTGTAAATGATAAAAAAATAACACTCGTGACTGGTTTATGGAATATCGGTAGATCAGAATTATCAAATCAATGGAGTAGAGATTTCGATCACTATTTGGAAAAATTTAAAGAACTTTTGTTGACTCCAATAAATATGATTATCTATGGTGATGAAGATTTGGAAAAATTTGTATGGGGTTTAAGAGATTCTAATAACACACAATTTATTAAGAAAGGTGTTAAAGAATTTTCAGAAAATAACGAATTCTATGAAAAAATACAAAAAATAAGATCCAATGAAAATTGGTTAAGCAGATCATCATGGTTGAGAGATTCAACACAAGCAAAACTTGAAATGTATAATCCGCTTGTTATGAATAAAATGTTTTTACTTAATGATGCGAGGATCTTAGAAAAATTTGATAGTGATTATTTATTTTGGATAGATGCTGGTATTACAAATACTGTTCATCATGGTTATTTTACTCAACAACTTTTTGATAAAATTCCAAAATATATTGATAAATTCAGTTTTGTATGTTTTCCTTACCAACCAATAAATGAAATTCATGGATTCGAGTATACAGGTTTATGTAACTATGCCGGTAATAAAAAAGTAGACAAAGTTGCTAGAGGTGGATTTTTTGGTGGACCTAAAAATTCTTTTCATGATGTAAATGGTCTTTATTATCATATGCTGAAAGATACATTAAATGATGGGTATATGGGGACTGAAGAGTCTATATTCACAATTTTAATGTATAGATATTGTGATAAATTTAATCACTTTGAAATAGAAGAAAATGGTCTATTATATAAATTTTTTGAAGATCTTGGTGAAGATAAGTTAATAGTAAAAACACAATGTGAAGAACCAAATCAAAATTTTTCACTTAATACACTGAATACCGCGTTGTATGTTATAACATTCAATAGTCCACTTCAGATTGATAAATTGGTTCAATCAATGTTAATGTATGATGAAAATTTCGTTAAAAAACCAAAAAAGTTTTTACTAAATAATTCAACTGACAAGAAAACTGATAAGAAATATAAAGAGTTATGTAAAAAATATGACTTTGTAGAAATAAAAAAAGATAACATTGGTATATGTGGTGGTAGACAATTAATTGCAGAACACGCTGAAGAAAATGGGTTTGATTTTTATTTCTTTTTTGAGGATGACATGTTTTTTTACCCTCAAAAAGGTCATGTTTGTAAAAATGGGTTTAGTAGATTTGTAAATAATCTTTATGAATCATCATTACAAATAATAAAAGATAATGGTTTTGATTTTTTAAAATTGTCTTATACAGAATTTTTTGGAAACAATGGAACTCAATGGTCTTGGTATAATGTTCCACAAGACGTAAGAGAAAAATTTTGGCCAGAATATTGTAAATTACCCCAACATGGGACAGACCCAAATTCACCCAAAACAATTTTTAAAAATATAAATTGTTTTAATAACATCCCATTTGTAAATGGTGAAATTTACTATAGTAATTGGCCTCAGGTCGTGAGTAGAGTAGGTAATAAAAAAATGTTTTTGGATACTAAATGGAACCATCCTTTTGAACAAACATGGATGAGTTACATGTATCAACTTACAAAAAATAAAGAACTAAATCCAGGTCTTCTATTGTTATCACCTACTGAACATAACAGATTTGATAATTACGATAGTAAATTAAGAAAAGAGAATTGATATTTATAAAGGTATCTGTTTTAAAAACATAAACAAGTAAATAAAAAATACATGGAATCCGACGGTGATAAACAAAATAAAAAAACTAAAAGAAAAAGAAAAGAGGTTAACTTTTTACAAAGATACCTCTTTAATGTTAGCAATGTTTTTTCTTCCTTTCGGATACGACGCCCTATTCAAATTGATTATGGACATAAGTGGATCATATTGGATAGCAGATATAATTTTCTATTCTATTTCAGGTTGTTTCTTTACTTTGTATATGTTACTTACGAGATTAATAAATAAAAAACTCGATAATTAGGAGGTTGAATTCTTTTTTTCGTTTTGTTCAGGTTTTTGTAAACCTTTTTTTAACTCTTCTTTTTTTAATTTAACATTTTTAGTTGCGTCCTTATGTTTTTCAAGGATTTTCTTTTTTTCTTCTTCTGATATTTTTAAAACTGACATATTAAATAATTTTTTCTTTTGTTATTAATAAAGATTCTTCTTTTTTTATTTTTAATTTTTCACAAGTTTCATATTCTTCTCTTTTTTCATATATTTTCATTAGGTTATCCAAAATTTCAATGTAAAGATCCAAATCATTATCATATGATAATATGGTACATGTATTAAAATAATCTTTTAATATTTCATTATCAAGAGATAATACATAATCGGTGACCATTCTTAATTCCGCGTCATCAAAACTATTTCCGTTTAATACTCTTGTTGCTTGTATAAGAAAATTGTAAGACATATTTAAATAAATAGTTAACATAATTTATCATTTATAATTTTATCAAGCATTTTAAAACACTCGATGAAACCATCGTTTTCGGATTCTTCTCTTGTTGTTTTAGAAAATTGTGATGGTCCGAAAACTATTCCATTATTTAGTGACAAAATAAAACCCCATTGTTTTGGGTTATACATTTCTATATTAAGATATACACCCTCCTTATCAAAAAAATTATATAATTTTTTATTATCAAATAAATTTAACATAGAAAGACTTATAACGCCGACGTTTGGAAACATACTTTCGGCAAATCTTTTAAAAGCATTTGGGTATAGATATTTTATTACATACCAGTCCATACAATTAATTATACATAAATTTTCAAATAGATTAAATATTTTATAATTTTTGATTAAATTCGAAATAGTTATTGTTATTTACTAAATGCATATACACCAAAACTATTACAACGAAAGTAGTGGAATTTTATATATTGAATTTTCAACAAAAGAAGATAGTGATAAGTTTTATAGAGTTTTAGAACTTACATACGAAGATGTTCAATATTATTCACCTGATATAATCACAAAAGAGGATTTAGTTGATGTAGATGAATTTTTCACATCAAGTTTAATTGAAGAATATTTAAAGGATAATGACTTACCTCAAGAGTTAATTTTGTAATATTTATTTATATGAGTGTTTTAAATGAAGAAAAAAAAGACAAATTAAATAGATTTGTAAAATTTGTTAAAAAGGAATTGTTATTAAATACGGTCCCCACCGTATCAATACAAAATCATAGAAAAGACCTCAAAACGACTGCAAACTATGATTATACAAAAGAAAATAAGGTAATTAAGGTTTGTAGTAAAAATCGCGCATTAGTGGATATAATGAGGAGTATTGCTCACGAACTCGTGCACCATAAGCAATATGAACAAGGGAAATTAAGTATTAAACCACCAGATATTGGTGGAGAAATAGAAGACGAAGCCAACGCAAAGGCTGGACAATTTATTAAAATGTTCGCAAAAGAAGATCCGTCAATATATGATGAGGATTAATTTCTAATGAAATATAGTAATATTTGAAGATTTACAGCTTTTTCTCTTTTATTATTACCTATTAAAATATCTGTCGATATTAATGGACTTAATAATGTTAATTTTTTAGAGTAATTTTGTCCAATACCACTAGATTCAAAGGTATAATTTGTAACATTACCTAATTTATTATTTATTATTTTAACCAAAGTGTATTCTTTTTCAAAATAAGGTTTTTTGAAATCTGCCCATACATCCAATGATTTAATGTTATTGATTAAAAGTGGAAAATATGTTGATTGACTTGGCCCATCAAAATCCCATGTTGTTTTTCCACGTATAAATCTTCTATCTTCAACGGTGTTGACATAATCTTGTCTTAAAGAAATTTTATCACCTACTAAAGATTGGATACCAAAATTATTTACACAGATGGTGTCATTTTCATTTATAATCACATCAGATGGTGCACTTGTAACAATTATATCATAATCATAAAACAACCATTTACCTGATACAGATGGTTCACTAATAATTTCGAATTTCTGACATCCCATCAGAAATACTGTCAAGACTGAATAGATTAAACTTTTCATACTTTATATTTTTTTCAAAATTAGGTATTTTTTGGGATATAGCAATTGATTTCAAAATATTTTTCGAATATTTATATAAAATGAAACTTTCAATAACAGAACAACAACTAAGATTTTTAGTATCAAAACTATCTGAAAATCAAGACGTTATAGAACAAGAGTCGGGTGCACCCTCCGCCGCACCATCTACAGGAACCTCATCTACACAATCTGGTGGAGCTGGATACCCTCAAGTTAACAAATGGGAATCAGGTGTTACAAGAGGTCCATCCAATCAATTAGGAGTTACAAAATGGTCGGACATAGTAGGTTCATCGTTAAAAAGAAGTAAAGCAAATCAATTGAAATAGTATGGTATACAAAGCAAGACATATAATATCGGAATCTGAAAAAAATAGAATTAGATCATTATACGGTGCAAAATCTAAAAAAGATTATGTATTTGACTTCGTTTTGACTGAAAATAACAAATATGTGATTATTCTTGATCAAGTATTTGTAGAAGGAGGTGGTGGAAAATCAATAGGATCAATATGGGATAACACACATATTTTTACAGAATTGATCAAAGAATCAATGTCTAAAGTTGAAACAATAACTGAAAACATTAAAGAAGAATTTGCAACAATATTAGAGTCTATAGTATGGACAAAAGAAGATATATCAAAATGGGTTTCTGAGGGTGAAATATTAGGTGAAGACAAAGACTCTTTGCTAGGAAATCTTTGGAATAAAGTAAAACAAGTAGGTTCACAGGCTTTAAGTGCAATATCAGGTGTTGCAATGTACGCATTTAAACAAGGTATTCTTCCATTCATGAGATGGATTAGAAGAAATGCGGTCACTAATATTGGTATAGTATTAGATGTTGTAGTTGCAATACTATCATTTAAATCAAGTGCTTTAATATGGGCAATTATTGTTTTAATTGACATTTATGAAATTACCACTGGTGATTATGATCCTAAAGAACCTGAAAGACAACAAATGCCGTTCTTTTATTTAATGAGTGATTTATTGGCGGTGGTGTTGACTGCAGGAACTGCACTAATATTTAGAAAATCAATACCCTTGATTGTTAAAAGTGGAGAAAAAGCCGCAGGATCTGCAATTTTAAGTGCCGTTAAAACTCTTGGACAGAAATTACCGAGCGTTAAAAACGTATTAAAAAGCGCATTGGAATCAATTAAAAAAGTTTTTCCAAATGCTGGTAACATAGTTTCAACAATTAGTCGTGGTATTGAAACTGTTTTAGTAAAATTTGAACAATTTTTGAAAAAGTTATTTCCAGCTGCATTAGGTGGTGTTACAGCATTGGGTTTGGTTAAATCAACGCAATATGGAATTAGTCAACTTGATAAACCAAATGAAGGTGGGGAAACAAAATTAGGAAAATTTGCTCAGGGTGTGAATAAGGATTTACAAATCGCAACACAAAGAATAACAGGTAATAAAAATGTGGGTCAACTAAAGGTTGATGATGAATCAAAAAAGGCTGCTGAACAAGCTTTTGATAAAATATATTCTAATACATAATAAAAAAAATTAAATATTTAAAGATAACTAAAAATATATGGAGAATTTAAAAACTAATATTATAACAGAAGGTCTTTTATCAACACTATTTGGTCAACTCTTTAAAGGTTTTAATAAGTCGATTTCGACCAGTATAGAAAATTCAATTAAAAAAGTTATTGATGATGTTGTAGGTAAGTCAGTAGCAAAAACGGTTTCAATGAGTGCGTTTAAAAACAATGCAAATTTCAAATCGGCATTTATTCAATCTGTTGAGGAAGCGTCAAGAGCAAAACATAAAATGACATTTTCTGAATTATCTAAGTCATTACCAAAAGATGCAGACATACTTGTTCAACAAGTTGATGATGTTATAAAAAAAGAATTAGATGCTCAGGTAAAATCACTGGGTAAAATAGTTCAAAAAGATGTTACCGCATCACAAAAACAACTAGTAAAAACACAACAATCTATTTCTCAAACAGGTAAAAAATCGACTCAAGTTGCGACAACCGCCACTAAGGAAGATTTAAAAGCTGCAACATCTAATTGGAAACAAAATGTTAAAATGCAAAGAAGGGCTTCCGATGCCGCAATCAAAGTAAAGGCATTAAGTCCAACCACAAGAAAACAGGTTGAAAAAATTTTACAAAATAATGCAACCATTACAAGAGGAACGGGTCCAAGTATAGGGGGTGGTATCGTTACAGGAACAAGAACCGTAAAGACGCCTGGTGGTGGATTTTTTACTGCAACAGGACAACAAATTAAACAATTACCAGGTAATGTAGTAAAATTTGTTCTTAAAAGAAGTATTGCTAAAGGTTTAATTATTTTAGGTGTTAGTGTTGCTGCAATATATCTTATATATGAATCCCTTTTCCCTGGTTCATCCATTATTGGAGAAGATGAAAATCAAAAAGATTTAACAGATTTAGATGAAGATTTAAGTGCGTCATGTCTAAGTGAATTAGTTAAAGGCGGTGAAGCCAAAATTGTAACACATTCTGACGACTCAATTACAGTTATATATACAGGATCAGAATATCCTGATGGTATAAGATTTTTTATGAATAAAAGAGTTAGGAATATAAAAACAGGAGAAATGGGTTCTTGGTCTTGTGCTGATGGTAAATTAGAACTAAATGAAGAAAAAATTAAATTTAACAAAACAACGCTAACTAAAATTTTTGAATCAATTTTAGATGAAGTCAAACCTGTTTCCACTTCTCTAAATGTTAATAAAGATGTTGAAACAATGATAGATCTATTAGATTTTCCTGTGACATCGCAGAATTTACAAGATGCAACAAAAATATTAGAAAAATATGTGGGTAAACCTGAGGGTAAAGTGTTTCTAAATAGGTATCAAAAATCAGGATTAGGAGGAGGATCACTTTCTAAATCATTGAATTATATTTTTACATCAAGTGCTTATTCGGTGGAGGCAAAAGAAAAATTCCAAAAGATGATTGCAAAAATTGAAAAGGGTGGCGCCACTCCTGATCCAAGTGATCCAAATAAAAAAACAAATATTGGTTTAAAAAATATAAATATAAAATGGGATGATAAAGTAACAGATGACAATAAAGTAACTGATGACGATAAACCAAAAATACAACCAAAATTCACTCCTTGTAATGGACCAACCTACAAATTTGGTTGTAAATCAGAAACTATTAAAGAAGTTCAAAAATGTATAGGTATGCCTGAAAATTTGCAAACAGGTAATTTTGGGACAAAAACACAATCAGCGTTAGAAAATTTAGGATTTAATGGTAGTGAGTTGGATGAAAAAACAATTGAAAAAATTAAAGAAAATTGTGGTGAAAATAAAGAACTTAAAAAAGATGATGTTCCCGAACCCAAAAAAGATGATGTTCCCGAACCTCAAAAAGATGTTGCTCCTGAACCTCAAAAAGATGTCGCTCCTGAACCTCAAAAAGATGATGTTGTTTCAACAGGTGAAAACGGTGAAAATATATATAAGGAATTAAAAGATAGATATAAAACAGGTGATCTACCATATATTTTTAAACTGGGACGTAGATTAAAATTTAAAGGACAAATATCAGAAAAAGAAATGACAGCACTAAACGATTTTTTATTTAAAAATGGTTATAGTTCGGACGAAATAAAACAACGTGATAGAGAATATGGTATAAAAAGAGTTTGGTTTAGAGAAAAAAATTAATATGAAAAAAATAAATGAGATTGTAAGTAAAACTCTTAGAGAAAAATATCTTTTGAATGAAAATTTTGAAAAAATTTCATTAGAAGAAGATGAAGATAAGAGACTTGATATGACATTAGAGTATTTTGAAAATCTTCAAAAGGAGGGGTATGACGAATCCAAAATACAATCAATGGTAAATGAAAGTAATTGGTTATCTAAATTATTTGGATTTGGTGATGACAATAAAAACTCTAAAACACAATCTACAGGTGACAAAGTAGTGTCTGCTGGAACTGGTGGAGCTTGGTCACAATTCAAAGAGTATATCATAAAAAAATTCTTATCGTATTTTGGTTTTAAAGGTCCATTAGCTAGTGCCATAGCGGTGGTTTTAGTTGAGACAAAATTACGTGATCTAATAAACATTTTTAAAAGTAGACAAGGATGTTTGGCGAGTTCGGATACAGTTTCACTTGGTATATTAGAAGCACTTGTGGCATATATTGTTGAATCTGGAACCGAACAAGATAGTATGGCTGCAAATTTTATAAGAAATTCAGTTTTCGAAGCCCTTAGAAATCAAGGATATGATAAACAAATAGGACAATTTGTTTGTAACCTGGCTTACAAAAAAAAGGGTGATATTGTACAAGGTTTTGGTGGGAATATTGTTCAAGGTTTAAGTAAAAAATAAGATATTTATTTATAGAGTTTAATTGGTTTGGTCGCCATTAAATGATAACTCTGTAAAACGAAAAGGAGGTATTCTAAATCTCGGCAAAGGGTCTTCGGACCTTTTGTTGTTTTTATAAGTTTTTATCTTTATATTTTTTTATGTCATTTCCTTATATGTCAGATCCTAATTTAAATAATAATCCCACTTAATAGTGGGATTATTTGTGGAGGTGAGCGGAATCGAACCGCTGTCTTGCTCGTCGTACCATAAATGGACTACACGTTTATTCAGTTAATTCATAACTGACAAATATTTGATTCCTATTTTTCCATTGTTATCAAAAACTATGGTCGGTTCTTATTAAGTAGGATTGAACCAAAAACAACTCCTGACAAATTTTCTGAACTTAATCACGTGGTATTTGTCAAACCTCAAGGACTTCTGTTCCTAGGTTAGATGTCCATCGACCCGATTGTGGAACCTAATCTAATTAGGCTGCCACTTTGGAAGTAGCGAGAATACCCGCGATTTCCATGTTTTTGTAAACGTTGCCGTTTAAATGTTACCACCGTTGATTAAAGTCGTAGATGACATCCGACTACGTGCCCACGTACAATACTTACGCCAATCAATACCTGAACACCCCCTTAATAAAACAAATTTATAAAAAAAATGTTAAAATAAAAATTTTAACCCTAATATAAACAAAGGTCTGTATTTTATTTTGATTTTATTGATGATTTTTTATCACTAACCTTTTTTGCTGCTTTTTTAACTTTTGCAACAACTTCAACCACTGGTTTTTCAACAACATCTGGAATGTTATTACCATTGTCATCCTTGAGTTTACCACTCTTTATTAATAAGAATGCCACACCGGCTGCGATTGCTAATACAACGATAATTGTTACCATATAATATAGTTTTTATATAAATAAATATATCTATTATTTGAAAAAACCACTATGTTTTTAGTGGAAGTAAATTACCATATTTAGCCTCAAAAAATAACTTATTTTTTTCCCATTGTTTATTTACCATTCCGATAGATTTATGTATGACCATTATTTTAGTAGTTACACCTATTTTTACACCTTTACAATAATTTGCAACACAAAACGGTATATCATAAAAATGAAAACCTTCAAAATCTTCATCAAAATTTTCTTTAATTCTTTCTTTGTGAACAGCAAAAAACAAACCATCCACACAAACTACGTTTTTCAAAAATTCCAAGTATGGACCCGAATAGTTATTACGATGTATTTTACCTTCATGTTGATGTTTTACCTGTCCATACATAGATTTCCTATCTGTCCACCACATGCCGTTTAATAAATTATTAGTCCCCGCAATTCCTATTATTCCGTGATCAGGATTATTTTCAAATAATCTAACAATTTTTTTTGTGACATTTGTGGTTTCAATTATCAAGTCATCGTGCATAAAAATAACAATATTGTTAGATGATTCTTTTAATCCTCTATTATAAAGTTTTGGGAGTGAATATTCGTTATTGTTTTCATATACAATAATTTCTGTTTTTGGGTGTAAAAACATTTTTTCAATATGTTTTAAATATTCGTCATCTATACTACGTGTTGATATTATAACACTAACAGGATTAAAATTTACTGACATATATTGGTTCTATTTTACCATCATATTCTTTCAAATCGATTACAATCGGTGAGCAATGATTAAATCCCATTATCCATTGCCTCCTAATTCAAATTCATCTTCATCATCTATTCCGTAATGTAATCCATCGTTTCCGTTTTGACCTATAATATCCATTCTTTTTTCAGCTTTCTCCTCCTGATATTCTGCTGCCGTTTCCATTATCCACTCTTTCCAAGAATCTAAACTATAACCCATACCTACAATAAGTGTTTGAAACGCATCCATAACTTCATCCACACTCAAATCACTATGGTCTATTTCTACTGATGTTTTTGTACCATAAGTCTGTGCACTAAATATTGCCGGCTTTTTCATATCACTAAAATTGTAATTTGTCATAACTCTTTATTTTTATCGTTTATAAATTTTTCGTACCCTTTCATTTCATTTTCCTTTGCATTTATTGGTTGATATCTTTCATTACAAGTTGCAGTATTAAAATATAAAGTATTTTTATCATAAACACCACCATAACCATAATGAATATGAAAAAATACATGATCTAAAGGCTTTAGTTGTTCCACGCGGAACATTAAATTTTTAAATCATTCTTATTGTTTGGGGTGTTTCCGTTGGTATTGGTTTATCAAATAAATCAAAAACAATACTACATCTTATTTTTGTTTTATGACGATTTAAAACAGTATGTCCGACAGAATCAACATACGTATAAACACAACCAGGTTCCAATTTTAAAATTCTATTACCATCTGAAACAAATTTTTGATTAAATTCTTCTTCTGGTAATTCTTTAATTTTTTTACTATACAAATTACAATAATCACTTGGTCCATATGGTGGATGATGTGGGTCATCACCGATAGGTAAAACTAATTCGTAGTAATAAAATTTTTCATCTGTGTTTATTGGTAAAATATATCTAATTGAATTATCATAATGAAAATCTAATCCCGAATTTGGTGTATAAAAAACCAACCAAACTTTTTGAGGGTTAAAATTTTCAATAATTAATTTAATGGCTTTATCTATTTCGTCTATAATTTCACTTCCTAAATCTTTTATACTATCGTTAGTGGAAGGAGAAACTATTTCGTTTGATGGTGTTGATGAATAAACCATATCAAAAACTTTAACATGTAAAATTCTATTGGAGTTATCTATTCCATCAATTAAATTTGTTAGTTTACTTAATTCGTTCGAAAAATCTGCAATTTTTACTAATGTATCCATACCCTAAATTTAAATATTATATTAGATAATATAAATAAAAAAAGTCAGAATTTCTTCTGACTTAGGGCTTTGGTTTTCGTAGGAAAATATTTTTATGCCATTCCACCACTTTGTTTTTTTAAACAAAGAAAATAAAACGTTGAGATTAAGCGTTTATTTAGTTGTCTTTAGAAAGATTATTTGGTTCCTTTCTTATCCACTTCCTTTTGAGAAGTAACAACCAGTGACGGTCAATTAGATTAACCAATCCTTAAGTCATCGAATACTCTCTTACTACTTATCGCTCTTCGAGGTTGCCACCCCAATTCATCCTTGCGGGATTAGAGAACTTTCATAAAAATCATATCGGGCTTGAGACCCTTTATGGCAATGAACATCTCATTACTATGTAGTCACCTGTTTCCGACGACTGACGAGCATTTCTTCTTGTTTAATTTTGATTTTTTTGTTAAAAATCAATTAACAAAAATGGTTTGCGGATTTGGAAAGTAGTAGCTCGTCACCAGCCATGTCATCTTTTGAACAACACGATACTAAACTACTCTCTGAAGCCTCCCGACCTCCATAATTTTGGTTCCCTTCATAACTAACACCTTGGTAGATGTTTGATAAGGATGATAACAGCACCATCTGTACATCATCATACCTTTCGGTTTTAAGATTACCATCATATTGAATTACGTAATTACATAGTTGGATAACTATGTTTTTTACATTAACTCTATCGAGTTATTCTTATTGATGTTCCCATCTCAACCAAACGACCCGCATCGCTTGGTCATCTAACCACTTTCCCTACAGTGTTACCCTCGGTACTTAAGGTCAGATGATATCTCGCCTGTCTACTCGAGCTCCCTTGCGGGAACCGCAGAACACCCAAACCAGGGTTTTCCACTTTATACTACTTTCGTAGTTTATTTTTATAATCCCTTACGGGACTAATGGACTATAGACCGCCCTAATATTTTCAAAGATCTTTATTGTTTTTGATTGTTTTACAAATATAAAGCAAGAAAATTCAAAAAACAAATTTTTATTTAACTTTTTTAGAAGTTTTTTTCTTTTCTTTTTTTATCTCATATGATCCACCCATATCATGTTGAATATCAACATCTTGTAATTTTGGAGAGGTGAACTTTCTCCATTCATCTTTTGAAACAAAACTCCATGTACTTCCAACCATTTGAGTTGCCTGTTCATCTTTAACTCTTATTACATTACCTGTTTTTGAATTTTTTAAACATTTCATAATTATTATATTTTATTGATTAATTTTTTTTCTTTATAAAAATCATACAATTCTTTGTTTTGTTGTATTATTTTTTCAAATGTAAGAACAGAATGTGGTCTATTTTCATCCAAATATTTTATGGATTTCAATCCTTCAATTAAATTATGTTCATAGGAATTTTGTGTTTCAAAAAACTCTTGACTTAATAAAAAACTTGAATAATTTCTAAACTTTTCAATTATATAATTATCATCGTTAACATGATTATTCAAAAAGTTTTCAATTATAGATTGAACTATTTTTTTTGGAAATGATTTTGGCGATAATAAGTTTGTTGCAACTAATGAATAACAAGTTTGAAAATCGGGTGATATATTAAATTCTTTACATAATTCGTATAGATTTTCAAAATCAAAAAGACCAGAGGTTGTTACTGTTACAGCTAAATAAACTTCTACATGATTTCTTTGATTTTTATATTCGACTAGTTTTGAAAAATTTTCTTTCCATTTAGAATAATTAAGATTACTTCTTATCCATTCACCAATAGATTCGGTTGCATCTAAACTACAAAATATTTCTATTTTTTTAAAATGATCAAAGTAATCAATTAATAATTTACCATTATGTTCTATTGTTGATAAATTTGTTGAGTACCTAAGTTTTACATTTTTTGATTGTCCATTATCAATTAACTTTTGTAAAGTTTTCCAATGTCTTTTCCAATACATTGGTTCCCCCCCGGCCCAATAAAATTCTGAAACATTTTTTAATATTTCTTCATTTTCAAGCTCAGTATCAATTATTTTGAAAGAATCTTCACGTTCTTTTGATGATAAGATTCCATATAATAATTCTAAATTGTTAGTTTGTTTTTCCGAATGAATTTGTGAAGAAAATTCTTCCGTACATATTTTACATTTAAAATTACAAACATTTGTTCTATAGTCAAATGTTATTGGTAATTTTTCATAAGTACCATCTTTTTGTGTGTTTTCTAATATGTCATCAATTAAGTGTTCGTAGTTTTTTGTAAAATAATTTCTATATGTATTTGGATTTAATGCCCCTCCGTCACATCTATTACATATTTGTAATTTTTCATTATTTAACATTTGTAAACGAATGTTTTTCATTTCATCAGAATTCCACATTTCGTTTAATGATTTGTTAATTCCGAAATTATGATCGGCAACACAACATAATTGACGTAATCCTTGAGGTGAAATATATGAATGAATCCAAGGAGCTAAACAAAAAACATTTTTATCAATAGATGATTTGTCCATTTTATATTCTTACTAAATGATTTGCGGCATATATACTTAGAGCCCCTAAGTGTTTATACCTAACCTTATATCCCATACCCTCTACTAAACCAACCGCTTGACGTAAAACAGAATTTGATTTATATTTTGGATCGGGATTCAAATCAATATCAATGAACTTTGGTTTTTGTATACCATTTTCTTTTAGAAATTCAGCCATTTCGATTGACTTCCAAACTTCACTTAATAATCGACTAGGAGTGTTATATTCCATGGGACCAATTTCTCTTGAACATAAAACATGTGCACCTTTACCTGGTGTATATAATGCAACCACAACACCATATATGGTTTTTTCATTACCATAACATTGAGAATCTGACCCGATTAATATTTCTATATTTTCTCTTGTCGAAATATATTCTTTAATATAAGTAATTAAATCTGGTATTTGTTTACCATACAAAGTTCTAAATTGTTTGGTCATAACATAAACTAAAAAATTTGTTTATCTTGATTTCTTCTTGCTTCTTCTGCTTCTTTATACATTCTAATCCAAGTTAATGATAAATCAACTACAGATAAAGCGGGTGCTAAAATAATTACCATAATGGTATCAAAACGTGGTGATACACCAATTATACCAAAGTTATCTAATTTCCTATACTTTTTTATGCGAAAAAAACAATAAAAAATACAGACAATGTGAATATACAAATACATAAATTACTTTTTTATTTTTCGTTTATTTAAAAATTCATAAAATTTATTCTCATAGTTTATAAAGTGTGTCATTGCCCACCACTTACCAAAAACACTACCAGCTATATAAACAATAATAACAACCCAATCACTCGCAAATAATCTTTCTAATGCAAAATATGTTGAACCTAACGCCACCAAATTTATCCATAAAGAATTAAAAACAAGTTGTTTTACTTTATTTTCATAAGTGTATTTTATTTCCATAGTTTTAAAAACATTAAACAAGACTTGAAAAAAAAATACTAACACATATAACCACATAATTTTATAATTTCATTCTGCCAAAAATTTTACTTTCAAATATTAGCCCCCTATCGGAATCGAACCAATAACCTACGCTTTACAAGTGCGTTGCTCCACCAATTGAGCTAAAGTGGCTGTAAGTGGACCAGATAGGGATCGAACCTATGACCTCAACATTATGAGTGTTTTGCTCTAACCAACTGAGCTACAAGTCCAAAATCATTTAAATTAACGATAAAGTCAATTATCTTTAATTTACATGATTGTAGTCCTACGTGGAATCGAACCACGAATAACAGATTAGAAATCTGTAGTTATATCCATTTAACTATAGGACCAATTAACACTATCGTCTTTGAAAGTTTTTATTTAATTGTTATGCCTTACGGCTACTTAATTTACTTTCAAGTTTATCAAGTCGTGAATCTAATGTTCTGTAGATGTCTTGAACAATAGTATCACGCTCTCTATTTTGATGTTCAAATTCTCTGCTGAAATTTTGATTTAAATTATCAATCTCTCTTCCGAGAATGCTGTGTATCGTCTCAATTTCTTTGTTATGTTTTCTCACCTTAACAAAGGCCATTACAGCAACCACCGCAACCGCGATAACCACCACAACGGACATTCCTAAAATAAATGATAGTACATCCATATTATATTTCTCCTATATTTCAAAGAACGATAGTGTTTGTACCCGAAGCGGGACTTGAACCCGCACGAGCGTTTCGGCTCACAAGATTTTAAGTCTTGCATGTCTACCAATTCCATCACCCGGGCATTAATTCAAAGAACTTTACAAAAATATAATAAAAAATATTTTTTTAAAAAAAATGTCAAGTTTATTTAATAAAAAACGGGACATTTTGTACTTGATACGGGTCCGTGCTACGTCCGTGAAATGGACGCTACCTAACCACTAGTCGTATCTAGCATCGGCGGAGGCTCAGGGATTCGAACCCCAGATACCGTTACCAGTATGACGGTTTTCAAGACCGTTCCATTCAACCACTCTGGCAAGCCTCCAGCGGTCTCTACGGGATTCGAACCCGTGGTCTTCTCCGTGACAGGGAGACATGTTAGGCCACTACACCAAGAAACCTTTGTTGCGAGGGGTGGACTCGAACCACCGACCTTCAGGTTATGAGCCTGACGAGCTACCACTGCTACTACCTCGCGATTTATTTTATAATATAATCAAAAATATTTATAAAAAAAAAACATGACAGAACTGCTTTCAACTGATTGGTATATTGAGTCACCAATAGATTTTGAACATAAACAATATCTGTTATTAGCATATTTGATTAAAGTAGATCAATCATTTCTTTTAAATCATCTTTCTCCACACCTATTACATATGGAATCTTTAATTAAGGAACTTAATAGTTTTAAAGAATCTTATCAAGATATAAGGAAAAAATTTGATAAAGAGCGATATATTATTTTGGGAGAAAATTCAAAATTAATAGGAGAGGACAATCAGTTGGTATATGAAATAAAAGAAATAGTTGATTTTTCAATCCCCCAGTTAAAGTTTAGGATAACCAATGGCAATAAAATTTTAAAAAAATATAAACAGATATTATATTGATTTTAAATAAAATCAACAAATTAACAATATTTATAAAGGACTAAACACTAATAAAATGAACAATTCGGCAAACGTATGCTATTTTGTTAAAAAATTTATACTTTTATTTTTTTTCATTTTGGGGGCAAACTTTGCAAATGCACAAATAATTTTTGTTGAGCCCGTAATTAATAGTATAAAGATAGGATCATTGGCTGGTAACAGAAACCTTGCATTTGGTGTAAAAAATATTGTACAAGAAATTATCAGCGATAAGGACAGCTATTCTCTGGTAGAGGACAAGTCTAAGGCAGAGTATACAATATTAGTAGAGTTAATTTTCTTTGACATAGTCAACTCAAATACTGGATTTGCGGTGATTCATAAGGATAAAAGCACAACTGTTATTAGAATGAAAGGAATTTTATTTAAGGATGGAAAAAAAATAAAACAAGAGTTTTCCGAGGGTAAATCCTCAGAAATATCCACCTCAACTATAATAATTGATGAGGGGGGTAAATTTAATCAAGAATCGGCAAGCTCTGCAATAAAAAAGACGGTCGTATCATTAATTGAAAAACTATTATGAAAAAATTATTATTTCTATTAACATTAACACTCACCTCATTAATTTCCTTCTCTCAAACACCGGCTATCGGCCATTTTCAAACATTGGCAACCGTAAGAAGAGGTGATACATTAGATGTTGCTTGGTATTACAGACCTGGCACCACTGACATACGTACCTTTCAGGTGGATTGGCAGTATAAGAAAACATTACTGACACACATTTCTACAACCGTAGATGCAAGTGTAAATGGAATGACCCCCGCAGTTAGTTATAAAACTTGGGATAACTATAAGTTTAATAACTACTCAAATGGTAGCTATACTTACTCTTCTAACTCTGATTGGACTATTGGACGTAACTTTTTAGTCCTATCAAGTGGAACAGCCATAAACGCCAACGGATACGTTATCCATAACAAATATAAGATAAATGATGTGGCATCGGGTTACGTTTCAGATACTATTACTGTGAATTGGGCTCGTATGTTTAATGTTAATGGTGTCACAATTGGTGATAACGTAGCTCAACTTACAAACCAAAAATTAGCAATTAAATTGTTGGGTAACCTAACCCTATCAGGTAAAGTATGGTTAGGACCTTCTATGACTTTGAGACCAGTAGTATGGTGTTATCAGGCAAATAATAATGCATTTATTGATTCAGTAACTGTGAACGCAGATGGTACATATACTTTAGATAATATTGATGAAAATACAAGATATAAATTACAATTAAAGTTCCCTGGCCCAATGGCTTCCATAAGGGATAATGCAGTAACAATCGCAGATGCGGTTAAGGCTTATGATGAATATACTAATACAGATGTTAATGGAGTATTTCCAAGAACGTATTTGAGAAACGGATTGGCATACCTTATAGGTGATATAAATAAAACAGGTACATTGGATGGTGGTGACCCATATTCAATATACGCTTCAGTATCAGGTCTTAAACCAATAGATACTACAAAAGTAATGAATGTATTTAGTAAGAATACTTTTGATTCCCTAGCATTAGGTGTGAACCAATGGAATGATTGGGCATCATACATAAATGGTGTAACCCATATCTTTGATAGTGTAGGTACTGTAAATCTAACAAACGTAGATATTAAATATTTCATATTAGGTGATGTTGATAGAACACATTCTTCACCTGTATATAACTCAAGTGGTGCTTTAGTAGCTAGACCTAATTACATAGGGCCTTTGGATGTAAGTATTCCTAATGTATCAGCACCAACCGGTCAGGCTATGTACGCAAATTTCAATATTAACACAAATGGTTTAAAGAATGATGGTTTACAATTTGAAATGAAGTATGACCCAACCAAAGTAAGATTTGAAGAATTGATTTCAAATATACAAGGACCGTGGTTACAATATCTAACACATGATGATGTAACTGGTGTGATTCGTTTTGGAGGTATGAACAACCAAACAAAAGGTTCATTGGTAGGAAATGCAACACCATTTAAGTTGAAATTTTCTCCAATAGGAACTAATGAGATTATAACGAATGTATATGTAAGAAGTTTGATGGATGCGAGTGATTTAAATGGCGACCATTTTAATGTAAATCTACAATCAGATTATGTAGTATTATCCTCAAGAGCCATATCAATACCAACACCTGAGGGTGAAATAACCGCAAGTATTCGTCCTAATCCAACAACAGGATTTTTTGAATTAGTGGTAGTATTCCCAAGACAAAATATGACTTCAATTGCGTCTGTATTTGATATGCAAGGCCGTAAAGTTAAGGATATTGGTAGGGTAGCAAGTGATGAATACACTTATACCGTAGTTAGACAAGTTGATTTGACTAAAGCGTCGAACGGAAACTATTTATTAGTATTAGAAAATCAAAATAATAGTAGATTAAGTAAGCAATTTATAAAAGTATAAAAATTAAAAACAAAAACTATGTCTGAAGAATTAGAACAATCAAATGACGGTACCTGGTCGGGTATGAAAAAAACCATAATTGGTGTTGCAACAACAGCAGTTATGGGATTGGGAACTTGGGGTGTAACACAAATTACAGGTGGTGATGAACCGGCTCCAGCTCCCGCAGCTGCACCTGTAATCAATATTACAAATTCAAATAATCAATCTCAATCAGCAGGTGGTGGAACAACTAAAATTATTGAAAGAGAAAAGGTTATAGAAAAACCAGCAGAGGCTCCAAAACCTAAAAAGAAAGAAGGTGATGAGTTTAAAGAAAAACCAGCTGAGTGGTAAGATATGGCTCGGTCTAAAAAGAAACATTTTAATATGCGTAGTGTAAAAGCGGGTAAGAAGACGACTTTACGCATAAAATTGAATAATGAAATATTGAAAAAATTTACAAAAAATGCCTGAACAACCAAGTACTGGTTTTAAAGACCTATTAAACGCAATGATGAAACGTAGATGGTTCATCACTGCTATTGTATTGGGGGGATTTATGATTATCATTATGGGTATATTCGGTGCAATCATCGGAAATACTGCAATTAGTGGTGAATGGAAAGAACTACTTCTATTATTGTTAGGTGCGTTTATTGGTTCATATGGTAAAATTATTGATTATTGGTTTAGTGATACCGATAAGGACAAGATGTTAGTTCAGAAGATGGATGAGGAAGATGGTACATCTCTTTCAAATACAAATGATATGAAAGAAAGTAATAAACCAGTAACCCCAATAATTCCAGATGCGTTTGTTCAAGCTGCAAATCATGCACACGAAATCAACTTAATTGAAGCCAATAGAAACGATGAGTTTAAAAAAGAGGAAGAAGTTATACCCACAGTATCAAAATTAGAAGAAAACCAAACCGCTAAACCAAGAACTGGTGTAGAAGTGGACGAAGATGGAGATGGAGTTATGGATGGTATTGATTTCGATGGTGATGGTAAAATTGACATGTACTTTGCACACAGACAATGTGAACATATTTGGGGTGATGCAGATGGAGATGGAATTATTGAATGTTTAAAATGCGGAAAAATTAAGGATATCGACCCTGATGACCATATAGAGGGTTAAATCATAAACTAAACACAAAACACAAATTATGGGATTTTTTAAAGATTTATTTAATGACAACAACACAATAAATGAAAAGTCAGTTGTTGGTTTTGCTTCATTTGTTTGTATGGTACTTGCTTTAGTAATTGACCTCGTAACTGGTTGGTTAGGAAAGGAATTGCTAATAAACGAATTTATTTTTGATGGTTTCTTGGTTATTACTCTTGGCGCCTTTGGAATCGCTTCGGTGGACAAGTATATAAACAACAAACACAATAAAAAAGATGAAGAAGTAAATGAGGGATAAAATGGGGGAGTTAAAAGCTCCCTTTTATCATTTTTTTTCCTTAATTTTGTAATACTATGGCATATTCAGACTTAGTGATTGACCACTATACAAACCCACGTAATGTGGGTACTCTTGATAAATTTAGTCCAAGTGTTGGCACAGGATTAGTCGGGGCTCCTGAGTGTGGGGACGTAATGCGTCTGCAAATTGAAGTAGATGAAGCAACGGGTGTTATTAAAGATGCTAAATTTAAAACATTCGGGTGTGGATCTGCTATAGCCTCATCATCTGTTGCAACTGAATGGTTAAAAGGTAAATCAATAGATAAAGCAATGACCATAGATAATATGGACATAGTTGAAGAATTAAATTTACCACCTGTAAAAATTCACTGTTCTGTATTGGCTGAAGAAGCAATTAAAGCAGCAATTAATGATTATCGTGAAAAACAAGGACTTGAAAAATTAAACTATGAAACACATCTGTAATCTAATCAGCAAACTTACTTTTGGAAAAGTATGTTTTGGTTGGTGTAAAAAATAAATTGTGATTAAATCTAAAAACATTACACTTTTTTGTAAAGCTCCTAAATTAGATTTACAAAAAATTCAAATTGGTAATTATGTATCTCAGATACTATCTTCACAAACTTTTGTAAATCAATTTTGGGATTCAATTGAGATGGTAAATCGTAATTATATTACAAGTAATCGTAAATGTATTGAACGAGAACTGAATCACTACCCACTTCGTTCTTTTAGGTTTGTAATAAATAAAAATTAATGGTAAAAAAAATATCAAGATTGTTTTTTTTTATTTTATTTGTAACAAGCTCTTTATTTACCCGTTCACAAAATAAACTGGTTGATAAAACTTACCAGAGTGTAGATTTATATGAGCTTCAAGCCAACCCAATCTTATATAAATTTATTGAGGATTGGAATGGTACACCTTATAGATTAGGTGGTACAAATAAAAGGGGAATTGATTGTTCACAATTCAATAAACGCCTATACAAAGATGTTTACAATAAAGATTTAGAAAATACTGCACAAAAACAATGGAATCAAACGATAAGGATTTCAAAAGAATGTTTAGAAGTTGGTGATTTAGTATTTTTTAAAAGTAAAATTTCACCTTCAGGTTGGCATACAGGGGTTTATATAGGGAATACTTTTTTCGTACATGCCGCTAATAAAACTGATGGTGTTAAAGTTAGTAGTTTAGAAGAAGCAAGATATAAAAACTCTTTAAGGGGTTATGGTAGATTAAAATAAATAAAAATTATGAAAAAACTATTATTATTATTAGGTTTTACTCTAATACTTTTTTCTTGTAAAAAAGAAAACACAAACACAGTTGAACAACAAGAGATTGAACTTTCTCAATTTGCTTCTGAGGGTGATGCCTTTTCAGAGCAATCTTATAGTCATATCTTTGATGATGTAATAGGGATGAGTGATGAGGTGGGGGTAGTGGGTTCAGGCATTTTCGGAAGAGAATATGGTCTCGACACGGCACAGAGATGTTTCACAGTTAGAATAGAACGCCCATTAGCACCTCAACCATTTCCAATGATTGTAACAATTACGTTCCCACAATCAGGTTGTATGGGTCCTGACGGAAGGGTGAGAAGGGGTCAAATAAAAACTGTTTACACAAACAGATTAATGATTCCTGGTGCAGAATCAGTTACAACTTTCCTGAATTATAGTGTTGATTCCGTCACAGTTGGAGGAACATACAAAATTAAAAATATAGTTGACCCAGTACAAATTATGATATTCCCTCCACAATACAACCATAAATGGTTAGTAACAGTTGTTGGTGGAAGATTGGGTTATCCTAATGGTGATGTGGTAGAATGGAATTCAACAAAAACAATTGAACAAATTGAAGGTTCTCATACACCTATACTTCGTGATGATGTATTTAAGAAAACTGGTAATTCAAGTGGACAATCAGTTAGAGGACTTAGATCTACAAGTTGGTTATCAGAAATTACTGAACCCCTAATTAGAAAGAATAGTTGCAGATGGATTGTTAAAGGAAGGATTCGGACGGTTAGAAGAAATTTATCAAATACAAGTCCTTGGATTGGTATACTTGATTTTGGAAATGGAATGTGTGATAATCAAGCAACACTAAATGTAAATGGTAATATCCGAACAATAACTTTACCGTAAAATAAATATGGATGATTTAATCCCCTCCTAAGTGAGGGGATTTTTATTTTAAGTAATTTATTTGATATTTATTTAAATAAAAAAACAAAATATTATGGCTGACAAAAACGGAGACGGAATAGTGTATCATTGCTCAGATTGTGGTGATGGTTATGTAAGATTTTATGGATTTGGTGGTGATGGTCCTGGTTCAATATGTGAAAAATGGGGACTTACTGATAGAGCAATAGCTTATATTCATGCTCATCCTGAAATAAATCACAGAATTGAAGATGTAGTTGGTAAAGAATGGGATGAAGAAGTTAAACCAATATTGGACGAAGCTTTTGAAGAAGTAAAAGAGGGTGTAAGAGATGCATACGAATGGGTAGATGCAAACGCATGTAATATAGCAGTAACAGCAGTAATATCAGCAGGAATTGTTGCAGCATTCACACCAGAGCCCGCAAACCCAGCAGCAGTAGCAACATCAACTACTTTATCGGCAATGGCATCAACTATTACTGATATGGCAGTTAAAGTTGCGGTAGTAGGCGAAATGAGTGAAATTATTACAAATGGATTTTTACTGATACCATATGTTAGTGATAGTATTGACCACACGCTACTAAAAAATATAATTTCAAATTGCTTAGCTAAAAGTTTAGATTCGGCAGAGTTATGGGCAACCCCAGCCGGGGTTGGTATTGCAATCGGAGCCGCATTTGCGCCGGTTATAGCAGATTTAATATGTAAAAAAACTTGCCCTAAAGGTTTTACTAAAGCCTTTGGTGCATAATATAAAAACATCTACAAAGTTATGACACAAAAACTATTATTATTGTTTGTTTTATTTACAATTAATCTAATTTCGTTCGGACAAACAATAGGAAAAACCCAAACCGAACAATATAAAGCATCTTTTGAAACTGCAATTGATATTTCTCAATTTTTAGATTATGATGGACCACAAATCCCAATTCAAATCTTAAAGTGTGGTATTTCAGATGAAATGTATGAGTTGTATCCTGAATTAAAAGAAAAAAGGGTAGGACTTGGTGTTGCAAACATCTCGATGGAATATTTGGAAAATCTTAATCGTTTTAAATTTACAGAAGATAAAACAGAAATTAAAAACAGAATGGTTCAACAATTCAAAGCATCCAACGCTGGTATTTCTGAAAACAAAATTGAAGGTAGGGGTAAAATTAACTTAGCTAAGTATTTTGTTACTATTGAATGTTATGATTATTCTGTAAGTGAAGATGAAACAATAAATCTTAGAGATGGTGTAAAGAATATGATGGTTACTCGTTTAGGTTTACAGGTGCGTTTCACCGATGCTGAAACTGGTGTTGTATTTGGTGCGAGTGGCTTAGGAGAAGCTAAAACAACAAGAGAATTAACACTTCTATCTGATGCAACTTTAGACGAAATGAAATTTAATCAATCAACTATTTCAATTGCAACAAAAAAAGCATTAGATATTGCTTGTGCCAGAATCTTAGATAGGATGATCAAGAAAGGAATATTTACAAAGTAAATTCTGCCAAGTAATTGGTCACATCAGCGTATTTATAGGAACAATTACTATTTCTTCTTAGTTTTTGGTGTAATTATATCTTGTATTTTTATATTTATAAGTATGAAATTCAAATTCATATTTTGTATTATTTTTATTATTTCAACAATAAAAGGCATCTCACAAACACTTACTCATCAACATACAGACCCATGCACAGGTAATGTTACATTTTTTTCAGTACCAGCAACAGGAACGATAGTTTTCTTTTTAGGTCAATCAAGACAATTTACTTCGGCAGATATTCAAAGTGGTGTATTTCAAGCATGGGTAAATCAGGTTT
>Ga0194115_10001209_pt1 | contig 33871 bp, 42 predicted proteins | sample TA2MahsurfametaG_3_FD_148656 | JGI IMG/M metagenome (GOLD analysis project Ga0194115, IMG submission 148656) | Freshwater microbial communities from Lake Tanganyika, Tanzania - TA2015002 Mahale S4 surface | ecosystem: Environmental > Aquatic > Freshwater > Lake | place: Tanzania: Lake... | reverse complement strand
TCCCGAGATCAAGGATTCCTTCTCCAACTTCGAACGGATCATTAGCGGCGTTCCTCATCGGATCAACACTGATGAGCGAAGCGAACTCTCCCGAATTGTTCAGGGTGTGAGCGGAGACTGAGCCTGGTCGGAGCGGCGGCGCTCGGCCTCGAGGCGGAGCTCATCGTCGTCAGCCTCCTCGAGTGGCAGGTCAAACCAGAAGGTGGTGCCTACCCCAAGTTCACTGGCCATGCGCACGCTCGTGCCGTGCTTTTCGAGGATGCCGCGAACGATGGAGAGCCCCAGTCCAGTGCCCACTTCGGTATGAACGGCGTTCTCAACCCGGTAGAAGCGCTCGAAGATGCGCTCCTGGTCCTCTCGGGAAATGCCTGAGCCGGTATCAGCGATCTCCACCCGCAAACGAGGCAGCGGAGCGGTGAGGGCACAGTTGGGATTGTCGTCGTTGGCGGCGGTGCTTGGATCGATCAGGCAGGTGTCGGGCCACGGGTAGGCGCGCAGCATCAGGCGGCCGCCGCTGGCTGTGAACTTGAGGGCATTGCCCACCAGGTTGTCGAAAATCTGCAGCAGTAGATCCCAGTTGCCGCGCACGCGGGGGAGTTGCTCATCCACTTCCAGGGAGAGTTCCACCCCCTTGTCCTGGGCATTGAGGCGGTAGTTGCGCAGGGTCTGCTCCATGGCGGGCCGCAACTCCACCGGCTCCATGTTCCAGGCCCGATCGCTTTCCAGCCGCGAGAGATCGAGCACATCGTTCACGAGGCGCGTGAGCCGATCGGTTTCGGCGTTGGCGATCGCCAGAAATTCCTTACGGTCTTCTTCGCTCAGTTGATCACCGAGGTCGTGGAGGGTTTCCACGTAGCTCTTGATGTTGAACAGCGGCGTCCGCAGCTCGTGGGAGACGTTGCTAATGAAACGGCTCTGGGCGGCATTGAGTTCCACCTCGCGGGTGAGGTCCTGCACTGTCGCTGCGATGCCCTTGAGGCTCTCGCCGCTCACATCCCGGACTGACTGCAGAACAATTCGAAGGGTGCGGGGCGGTTCGCCGAAGCTGCATCGCACATCGGTGCTGTCGCGTTCACCACTCAGCAGGCTGTCGAGCGGGGCCTGCAGTTCTACCGCCAGCACCTCGGGTAGTTCCTCGCCCACTAGGGCCCCTTCGAGCTTGCGGCCCTCCCAGCGGAACAGGCGCCGCGCCGTGGGATTCACGAGCACGAGGCGTCCCTCAGCATCCAGTAGGAGTGCCCCGTCCGCCATGGTGGCGATCAGCGACTGCTGCTTCACTTGAGCGGCGGTCAGCTCCTCAATGTTGGCTTCGTTGTAGGCCTCAAGCTGGGAGGCCATGTCGTTGAACCCCTCGAGCAGCTCCCCCAGCTCGCCGCCCACGGGCAAGGCGATGCGGGCCTCGAAATCACCGCTGGCGATTGAGCGCACCCCCCGCAACAGCTCCTTCACCGGCTGCGTAATCGTGAGGGCGTTGAACACGGCCCCCAGGATCACCAGCACCCAGATCGAGATGAACACCGCCACTGTCACCTCGCGGCTGAGGGCGGCGCTGGCTAGGGCGGCTTCGTTGGGGTTGATGCCCAGGGCCAGCACGCCGAGGTAGCGATCGCCGGACACCAGCGGAACGAATACGTCGGTCACCTGCCCATCGGGGCTGAGGTGCTGGCGGATCAGGGGGTTCTGGGGGCGGCGGGCCAGATCGGCCGGCAGCTCGAGCCGGCGGCTGAGCAGCAGTTCACTGCCGCCGCTGCTGCCGCTGATCGGAATCCCGAGATAAATCACGCCATCGGGATCGGCGAAAAAGATGTAGCGGAGGCTGCGGCTGGATTTCCAGAAGCGTTCCGCCACCGCCGCCAGTTCCCGGTCGTTGCCTTCGGCCACCAGCGGCGTCACGTTGGCCGAGAGCAGCAGGCCCAGATCACGGGCAAAGCGGGTGTCGCTCATGCGCACATCCGCCTGGATGCCATTGAGGGCAAAGAAGCAGATGGCCGCCATCACCAGGCTCACCACCAGGGTGGCGGCCGCCAGCAATTTGGTTTGCAGGCTGAATTCCGCCCACCAGCGGGCCAGCCGCTGCCACCAGCTGAGCGGAGCGGTGCCTGCGTTCATCGGCTGCGCACCTGGTGGCCAATGTCGCGCCGGTAGGTCATTCCTTCGAACTGCACCTGAGCCAGGCCGGTGTAAGCCCGCTCAAACGCCTTGTCAAAACTGTCGGCCTGCGCCACCACTGCCAGCACCCGTCCGCCGCTGGTGATGCAGCGACCATCGGCCTGGCGTTGGGTGCCCGCATGGAACAGCTGCAGGTCTTCGCTGCTGCGCAGATCACTGCTGATCAGATCGCCCTTGCGGATCTCGCCGGGGTAGCCCTGAGCGGCCGCGATCACGCAGGCGCTGCAGTGGGGGGCGATGCTCAGCGCCGGCGCCTGATCCAGTCGTCCTGTGGCGCAGGCCAGCAGCACCGCTGCTAGCTCCGGGCCGAGCAGGGGCATCAGCGTTTCGCACTCCGGATCACCGAAGCGGCAATTGAATTCGATCACGCTCGGCCCATCGCTGGTGAGCATCAAGCCGGCATAGATCACGCCGCGATAGCTGATCCCACGGGCCTGAAGGGCCGCAAGCGTGGGCTCGAGCACCAGCTCGCGCACGTGCTCCAGCCCTGCGGCATCGAGCAGCGGGGCCGGGGCGTAGGCGCCCATGCCTCCGGTGTTGGGGCCTGTGTCGCCTTCTCCGATGCGCTTGTGGTCCTGGGCGGGAGGCAGCAGCACCATCCGTTCGCCATCAGTGAGGGCGAACACCGACACCTCGGGGCCATGGGTGCGCTCCTCCAGCACCAATGAGGCCTCAGCGCCGAAACGGCCCGCAAAGATCTCCTCGATGGCGGCGCGTGCCTCCTCGATCGTGTCGGCCACGGTGACGCCCTTGCCAGCGGCCAGGCCATCGGCCTTCACCACCAGGGGCTTGGCCTGAGCCTCCAGGGCTGCGAGAGCCTGCTCCCTGCTGTTGGCCTGCCAGTAACCGGCTGTGGGTACACCGGCCTCCACCATCAGGGCCTTGGCCCACTGTTTGCTGGCTTCGAGCTGGGCTCCATCGGCGCCGGGGCCGAACACCGGGAATCCGGCCGCCCGCAGGCGATCGGCCAGGCCGGCGGCCAGCGGCGCCTCTGGACCCACCACCACCAGATCCACAGCGTGCTCGCGGCAGGCGCCGAGCAGCCCGACGTGGTCGCTTTCGGCAATGGCCAGCTGCTGACAGCCCGCCAGATCCTGGGTGCCGCCATTGCCGGGGCTCACCCACACCTGCTCCACGCCGTCGCTGCGGTTGAGGGCCCAGGCCAGGGCGTTCTCGCGGCCGCCGCCGCCCACCACGAGCACGCGGGCGGGGCTCACTCCAGGGGCAGCGGTGCTCATCAGGCAGCTTGAAACGGTGTCTGCTCCGGCGGACTCCCCTAGGTTGAGGCCAAGAGGACAGCCGCTGGTGCCTTCCCTTCTTTACACGCCGGTGGTTCTGCGTTCAGGCCTGTTGCTCGGGTTGATGGCCCTGCTCCTGGCCTCACCGGTTCGGGCGCAGGAACTGTTCATCCTGCGGGTGATCGGCGGCTTCTTTGAGCCCAAGGCACCGGTGCCTGAACCCGGTCCGTCGGCGCCGCCTCTTCCCGGAAGCATGCCGGAAGCGCAGTTCCAGGAGCTGCTGGTGAAGGGAGATCTGCAAGCGCTCAACCTGGCGTGCGTTGAAGCCGATGGCTTCGGCTTTAACAAGCGGCTCCAGCTGCTCCAGGCCCGTTTGCTGGAGATGGCTCCGGCGCCCCAGCCGTTTCAGACCGTGCTGGTGAATGCCAATGCCCTGCTGAGCTGCCGGGCGCCGGATGGGGCCTTGGCGGTGCTCAACCGCTTCAGCCCCCGCGCCGGTGAGGAGCGCAACCAGTGGTTGGTGCAGCGCTGGCGTGCCGCCCAGGCGGGCTTGCATCACGGCCTGGCGGCGGAGACCCTCGAGGAGCTGGCTCAGGGCAATGCGGCCAGTCTGGAAACCCTCGCCCTGCCGCTCAAGCTGCGCGAGGACGGCAGCGTGGCGACCCGCTCGGCGTTGGATGTCTACGTGGATCACCTGCTGGTGTTAGGCCGTCGCCGCGAGGCCGCGGCGGCTCTGCTGGCGGGCCAGATGCCCGGTCAGCCGATGGCGCACCGCCTGAAGCAGGCGGTGGCGCTGCTTAAGGAGCTGCCGTTGCAGGAGCGGGATCAGCTCCTTGAGCGCGCCCTCGATCAAGCAGCTGTCGCGGAGGCCTGGGGGCTGGCGATCGAGCTGCTGGATCAGCAGCGGGCGTTGCTCGAAGCGGAAGGGATGGCCTCCAGCCGGCCGCGCGAGCGCCTCGAGCGGCTCAGCCAGCGGGTGGATGACGCTTACAGCTCCTGGCAGCTGGCACGGCAGGATCCTCAACAGAGCGAGCGGACTGCGCAGCTGCAGCACCAGCTGCGCAGTCCACGAGCCGCCGGTGGTCACGCCGCCGTGCTGGGCGCCTCCCCTCCCGGTTCACTGCCCAGCTCCCCCTCCACCGCTTCACCCCGTCCTTCGCAGCCATGACCGCTTACAGCCTTGGATCGCTGCTCTACGAAGGGAAGGCCAAGCGCGTGTTCGCCACCGATCAGCCGGATTTGGTGGCAGTGGAATACAAGGACGACGCCACGGCCTTCAATGCCCTCAAGAAGGCCCAGCTGGCCGGCAAGGGAGAACTGAACTGTCAGATCTCCTCGCGCTTATTCGAGCTATTGGAGCGTGAGGGCATTCCTACGCACTACCTCTCACTGCAGCAGCCCAACTGGATGCTGGTGCGCCCGGTGCAGATCGTGCCTGTGGAGGTGGTGGTGCGCAACACCGCCTTCGGCTCCCTCTGCAAGCAGATGCCGATCGAGCCCGGCACACCTCTCGATCCGCCTCTGCTCGATCTCTATTACAAGGACGACGCCTTCGGTGATCCGCTGCTTACCGATGCCCGCCTGCAGCGACTGGGGCTGCTGACACCCGAGCAACGCCGGGAGCTCGAGCGGCTGGCCATGGCCGTGAACGACTGTCTGCTCCGCTTCTTCGCCGATATCGGCCTGCAGCTGGTGGATTTCAAGATTGAGCTGGGCTTCAGCGCCGATGGCGCGCTGGTGGTAGCGGATGAGATCAGCCCCGATACCTGCCGCCTCTGGGATCAGCAGGTGAGCGATGCCAGCGACCGGATCCTCGACAAGGACCGTTTCCGCCAGGATCTCGGCGGCGTGGTGGAGGCCTACGGGGAGGTTCTCAAACGGGTCCAAGCAGCATGTCCTCCACCCCGTTCAGGCAAGTAAGTTCGGCGGAATTTGCGGCTCTGCCGCGCCTTCGCTGTACCCATGGCCGCCATCCGCAACGGTTTGAGCCGCGCTCTGCGCAATCGCGGCTCCCTTGGGCTGGCCTCCATCCTGCCGCTGGCAGCTGGTGCGGTTCTGGTCTCGGCTCCTGCAGCTCTGGCTCAGGCTGAGGCCCCTGGGGGGCCACCGTCGCAAAACCCCGCAGCCTCTCCAGGGGTGAGCCCTGAATCCCTCGCACCTGCACCCAAGGCCGAGCCAAAGGTGCTGATTAGCGAGGTGGTGGTGAAGGGCATCGAGGGCCATCCCGAGCAGGAACGGCTCGAGATCGCGGTGTACGACGCGATGGCCACCCGCCCGGGCACCCAGGTGACCCGCAGCGAGCTGCAGAACGACCTCTCGGCGATCTACGCCACCGGTTGGTTCTCCGATGTGCGCATCCAGCCGGCTGATGGCCCGCTCGGAGTGCAGCTGGTGGTGACCGTGGTACCCAACCCCGTGCTCACCAAAGTGGAGCTCGAGGGCGTGGGGGCGAAGACCAAGATGCCCCCCAACCTGATTCCCGACACCTTCGCTGCTGATTACGGCAAAACTCTCAACCTCAACACGCTGCAGGCTCGCATCGCTGAGCTGCAGAAGTGGTACGCCGACCAGGGCTATTCCCTGGCTCGGGTGAGTGGCCCCACCCGGGTGAGTCCGGAAGGTGTCGCACAGCTGCAGGTGCGGGAAGGCACCGTGGCGGGCGTGGAGGTGCAGTTCCTCAATAAGGAAGGCGAGAGCACCAACGACAAGGGCCAGCCGATCCGCGGTAAGACCAAGCCATGGGTGGTGACCCGCGAGGTGTCGATCAAGCCCGGCGACACCTTCAACCGGCGCCAGCTGGAAGATGACATCAAACGCCTTTACGGCACTGGCCTGTTCGGTGATGTGAAGGTGACCCTCAGACCGGTGGCGGGCAACCCGGGTGAGGTGACGATCGTGCTCGGCATCGTTGAGCAGTCGAGCGGTTCGCTCTCCGGTGGTCTGGGCTACAGCCAGGCCCAGGGTGTGTTCGGTCAGGTGCAGCTGCAGGACAGCAACCTGCTGGGCCGTGCCTGGGATCTGGCGGTGAACTTCACCTACGGCCAGTTCGGCGGCCTAGGCGATATCTCGTTCACCGATCCCTGGATTAAAGGCGATAAGTTCCGCACCGCCTTCCGGGCACGGGTCTTCTTCAGCCGGGAGGTTCCGCAGATCTTCCAGAGCCAGAACAACGGCACGATTAACACCGTGTCGGATGTGTCGAACGACTTCTTCAAGGCTCCGGCCAACGCCACTGCCTACAACATCCAGAGCAAGAACAACCCCACCGGCACGTCCTTCGGCTCGATTTCCAAGGCCGAGAAAGCTGATCCCAGCCTCAATTGGTTCAACCTCGACAACAACTCCATTGCCCTGCAGCGCATCGGTGCGAACGTTCAGTTCGTTCGCCCGCTGAACGGAGGCAACCCCTACAAGCGCGCTCCTTGGAATGTGGTGGTGGGCTTCAGCGGTCAGGAAGTCACGCCGATGAATTTCAGCGGCACCGGGATGCCCTACGGCATGAACACCAACAATTACAGTAATGGCAAAACGCAGGTGAAGGATGTCATCTGCATCGCTTACAACTGCGCTGAAAAGAACCAGTTGGTGGGCCTGCGCGTGGCCGCCACGATGAACAATCTCAACGACCCGCGCAACCCCACGTCGGGCAATTTCATCAGCCTCGGTACGGAACAGTTTTTCTCTGTGGGGCCCGATTCACCCAGCTTCAATCGTCTGCGAGCCAGCTACACCCACTACATCCCGGTGAACTGGCTCAAGATCTTCAAAGGCTGCCGGCCTAAGCCTGGCCAGAAGGAGGACTGCAAGCAGGCCCTGGCCTTCCAGGTGACAGCGGGCACCAACGTGGGCAACCTGCCCCCCTACGAAGCGTTCTGCCTCGGGGGCTCCAACTCTGTTCGCGGCTACTACGACTGCGACCTGGGCGTCGGTAAGAGCTTCGGTGAGGCCACGCTCGAATACCGCTTCCCGATTTTCAGCATCATCAGCGGTGAGCTGTTTGTCGATGGCGGCACCAGCTTCGGCAGCCAGGCCAATGTTCCCGGCAACCCTGGTGGGCTTCTGCTCAAACCTGGTGAAGGCTTCTCCGTGGGTACCGGTTTGATCGTCACCACCCCTGTTGGTCCGTTGCGTCTGGAGGTGGCGAGCCAAGACTTCACAGGCGAGTGGCGCTTCAACCTGGGTGTGGGTTGGAAATTCTGAGCAACAGCGTGACGTTCTTGCCCCGCGATTACTCCCAGGCCTGGACCCTGAATGCTCCGGTGGAGCGCTCGGGCGTTGGTCTGCACAGCGGCGCCACGGCACGTCTGCGTCTGGAGCCGTTTGAACAGGCCGGCTATTGGGTGGGCTGGCTCGATGCGCCGGAGCTTCCGCTATCGCAGCTGCATCCCTCCCAGGTTTGCGAAACCCAGTTGTGCACCGCCCTGCAGTTGGATCAGCGCCGGCTGGCCACGGTGGAACACCTGCTGGCCGCTCTGGCGGGGGTGGGCATCAGTTCGGCGCTGTTGCTGGTGGATGGGCCAGAGATCCCCTTGATGGATGGCTCTGCTCAGCCCTGGGTGGAGGCGATTGCCGAGGTGGGGTTGAAAGCGCTGGGGCCTCGGCCTGTGGCCTCCGCGTTATCGGCGCCGATCACCCTGCAGCACGGCCAGAGTTTCGTGACGGCTCTTCCCAGTGAGCGCCTCAGGTTGGCGGCCGCGATCGAGTTTCCCCAGCCGGCCATCGGCCGCCAATTGTTCAGTCTGGAGCTCACGCCTGAGGCGTTTGTGGAGCAGATCGCTCCGGCTCGCACGTTTGGGTTCAAGCAGCAAGTGGAGCAGCTGCTGGCGGCTGGACTGATCAAGGGCGGGGCGCTCGATAACGCCCTGGTGTGCGATGGCGATGGCTGGGTGAACCCCCCGTTGCGCTTTGCCGATGAACCGGTGCGCCATAAGCTCCTTGACCTACTGGGCGATCTCGCCCTGGCGGGTCTGCCCCAGGCCCAGGTGTTTGCCTTCCGTGGTTCCCACGGGTTGCACACGGCCTTGGCTGCCGCCCTGGTTTCCTCCTCCTGATTGCCTTGACCGCCTCCCCTTCGCCATCGGCGCCTGTGCTCACCAGTGAGCAGATTCAGGGCTTGCTGCCCCATCGCTACCCCTTCGCGCTGGTGGACCGAGTGATCGAGCACGATCCCGGCAAGCGGGCGGTGGCGATCAAGAACGTGACCTTCAACGAACCCCAGTTCCAGGGGCATTTCCCCGGCAGGCCGCTGATGCCCGGGGTGCTGATTGTGGAAGCGATGGCCCAGGTGGGTGGCTTGATCGTGACCCAGATGCCCGACCTACCGAAGGGGCTGTTCGTGTTCGCCGGTATCGATGGTGTGCGGTTCCGCCGTCCGGTGGTGCCAGGTGATCAGCTCGTGATCAGCTGTGAGCTCCTGAGCCTCAAGCGCAAACGGTTTGGCAAGGTGAAAGCTGAAGCCACCGTGGATGGAGAACTGGTTTGCGCCGGAGAGCTGATGTTCTCCTTGGTGCACTGAGCCGCTGCTGTGATGTCGTCTCTCGCCATGGAAGCCAGCACGGGCGAAACCAGAATCCACCCAACGGCGGTGGTCGACTCCCGCGCTCAGATCGATGCAGGGGTTGAGATCGGCCCCTATGCGGTGGTGGGCCCTGAGGTGTCGATCGGCGCCGGCAGCCGAATCGGTCCGCACGTTGTGCTTGATGGCCGGGTGACCATGGGAAGCCGCAACCGCATCTTCCCGGGTGCGTGTATTGGCGCCGAACCCCAAGACCTCAAATACAACGGTGCCTCCACCGAGGTGGTGATCGGCGATGACAACGCCATCCGCGAGTGCGTCACCATCAACCGCGCCACCCACGACGGTGAACAAACGCGGATTGGCAGCGGCAATCTGTTGATGGCCTACAGCCATTTGGGCCACAACTGCCTGCTGGGGGATCGGATCGTGATCGCCAATGGCGTGGCTGTGGCCGGCCATGTGGTGATCGGTGATCGCGCCGTGATCGGCGGGGTGCTCGGGATCCATCAGTTTGTACACATCGGCACCATGGCAATGGTGGGTGGCATGAGTCGCATCGATCGGGATGTACCCCCCTACGCGATCGTGGAGGGCCATCCCGGCCGTCTGCGCGGGCTGAATCGCATTGGCATCAAACGCAGCGGGCTGGCGGAGCTCGATGGCGGTGCCCAGGCCAAGCAGTTGCAGCAGGTGTGGGCAGAGCTTTATCGCTCTGATGCCGTTTTGGCCGATGCTCTCCAACAAGTACGCCGTCAAACCCTGCTCGCGCCAGCCGAAACCCTGGTGAGCTTTCTGGAGGCCTCGATCGGTCCCGGTCGCCGCGGTCCGCTGCCTGCCGGGCGTTCATGAGGCGTCTGCTGATCAGCACCGGTGAGGTATCCGGTGATCTGCAGGGCGGTCTGCTGGTGGCTGCTCTGCGCAAGGAAGCCGATCGGCGCCAACTGCCGCTCGAGATCAGTGCCCTCGGAGGTGAGCGGATGCGCCAGGCCGGCGCCGCGCTGCTAGCCAACACCACACCCATGGGCTCGATCGGCCTGTGGGAAGCTCTGCCGCTTGTGGTGCCCACCCTGCGGGTGCAGCGGCGTGTGGGGCGTTGGCTGAAGCGCACGCCCCCCGATGCGGTGGTGTTGATCGATTACATGGGCGCCAATGTGGGCCTTGGCCTGAAGGTGAAGCGCAGGTTGCCCCAGGTGCCGATCTTTTATTACATCGCCCCTCAGGAGTGGGCGTTCCGGGTGGGCGAGGGTAGCTCCACCCGGCTGATTGGCTTCACCGATCGAATCCTGGCGATCTTCCCTGAGGAGGCCCGGTTCTACGGGGCCAGGGGTGCCCAGGTCACCTGGGTGGGCCATCCCTTGCTCGACACGCTCGTCGATTTGCCGAGCCGGGATGCGGCAAGGGCTCAGCTCGGTTTGCAGCCCCATGAGCGTTTGCTGCTGCTCTTCCCCGCCTCCCGTCAGCAGGAACTGCGCTATCTCCTGCCGCCCTTGGCTGCCGCCGCCGCCGAACTCCAGCGCCGTTGCCCAGGCTTGCGGGTGATGGTGCCGGCAGGGCAGGCCGCGTTTGAGCCGGTGCTTGCCCAGATGCTGGAGGCCGCTGGCGTGCAGGCCGAGGTGGTGCCAGCCGCCCAGGCGGATCAGCAGCGTCCCGCGCTCTGCGCTGCGGCGGATCTGGCGCTGAACAAATCCGGCACGGTGAATTTGGAACTGGCTCTGCGGGGCGTGCCCCAGGTGGTGGCCTATCGGGTGAGTAGGCCCACCGCCTGGGTGGCGAAGCATCTGCTCAACTTCCAGGTGGATCACATCTCACCGGTGAATCTGGTGCTGCAGGAGCGCCTCGTTCCCGAGTTGCTGCAGGACCAGCTCACCGCCGAGGCGGTGGTGCACGAAGCATGGCCTCTGCTCAACGACCCAGCAGCGCGTCAACGGGTGGACGAGGGCTACCAGCGCCTGCGGCAAGCCCTTGGTGAGCCGGGCGTCACCCAACGGGCTGCGGCTGCCATCCTGGACGCTCTGCCGAACGCCACCTCCGCTTGATCAAGCGAGCCCTGCCCCTGCTGCTAGCGGTTGTGCTGCTGCTAGCGGGACCAGCCCACGCCGCCGTGGAGGAAGCCGTGCTGGCCGGCGGCTGTTTCTGGTGCCTGGAGCACGATCTCGAAAAGCTGCCCGGGGTGCTCGATGCCGAAAGCGGCTACAGCGGTGGAAGCCTTCGAAACCCCACCTATCGCCAGGTGAGCGCGGGTGGCACAGGGCATCAGGAAGCGGTGCGGGTGCGTTTTGATCCCTCCAAGATCAGCTATCCCACCTTGTTGCGGGCCTACTGGCGCAATGTGGACGCCCTCGATGGAGGCGGACAGTTTTGCGATCGCGGCAGTTCCTATCGTCCGGTGATTTTCACGAGCGGCAAGGAGCAGCAACAGCAAGCCAAGGCCAGTCTCCAGGCGGCCGCCAAGGAGCTGAAGCAGCCAGCCTCATCGATTCGGGTTCAGATCAAACCGCTCGAGCGCTTCTGGCCTGCAGAGGGCTATCACCAGGATTACGCCGAGCTCAACAGCGTGAAATACCGCTACTACCGCTGGGCCTGCGGCCGGGATCGGCGCCTGGATCAGCTTTGGGGCTCTAAGGCCCGCAGCCGCGCTCCCTGGGTGTCGGCTTCCTGACCCAATCCGCAACAGCGCCCTTCGGCCAATTCGGAGGAAATAGTGAAGCTCCCCTCCGACACTTTTGGTTGTTTTTGAGTGGTGGAGCGGGTTTCCGCCCTTTTTTCTCTGGAGAGTGTCTCCTAGCGTGATGTGATGCGAATGCAGGTGTGTGTATGTATCTGCTGACGATTCGCGATGGTCTCGTGACCCGTCATATCGGCCCCTATGAGAGCCCGAAGCAGGCGTCAGACGATTTGGATCGATTGCTGCAGCACTTCGGTGAGCGTGCTCGCTGGCAGATCCATGCCCTAGAGGCTCCGCGGGACGTGATGCAAAGCGGCAATCGCATTGCGGCTGCGGCCTGAGGGTTCAGCGGTTCAGGTCTTGGGTTCGCGCTGTTGCCCGGGGTACCCCCGCAGCAGGCCGCTTTCCACCATTAGGCCCACGCCGGCAACGATGGCCACCAAGCTGAGGGTGCCATACCAGAACCAGGGGCCATGCGGTTGCCCCATGGTCTGCAGGGTGCGGCGCTGCACGGCTTCCCCGAACAGGCAAAGTCCGGCGGGCAGCAGCAGCACCCCGATCTGGGCCTTCACGAACCAGCGGATCTTGCGAACGGCCATGACGTCGAGCTGGAGCGGTCGTGAATAGCCAGCCTAGGAGGGCCCCCCGGCTTGCACCCAGTTCACCAGGGTGCGCACGCCATAGCCAGTGGCGCCGGCGGGATCGAGGCCCCGTCCCTTATCGCTCCAAACCGTGCCGGCGATGTCCATGTGGGCCCAGGCCACATCGGCGCTCACGAAATCCTGAAGGAACAGCGCCGCGGTGATCGAGCCGCCGGGGCGGGGACCGGTGTTCTTCATATCGGCCAGACCGCTCTTCAGTCCCTCGCGGTAGGAGGCCCGCAGGGGCATGCGCCAGAGGTTCTCGCCCCCTTGCTCCCCTGCCTGCAGCAGTGCTTCAGCCAGGCCATCGCTGGGGGACCAGAGGCCAGCGATCTCCTCGCCGAGAGCGATCACACAGGCGCCGGTGAGGGTGGCGAGATCCACCACCGCGTCAGGTTCGAGCTTGCAGGCGTACACCAGGGCATCAGCCAGGGTGAGACGGCCTTCTGCATCGGTGTTGTTGATCTCGATCGTCTTGCCGTTGGAGGCCTTCACGATCGCCCCCGGGTGAATGGCGCCGCCGCTGATCATGTTTTCGCAGGCGGCCACGATCATGTGCACCTCCACGCCGGCGGGTTTGAGCTCGGCGATGGCCCGCATGGCACCCAGCACCGCTGCGCTGCCGCCCATGTCGTACTTCATCATCTCGATCTGCGAGCCGGCGGTTTTGAGGTTGTAGCCGCCGGAATCGAAGGTGAGTCCCTTGCCCACCAGCACCAGCCGGCGTGTCACGGCCCCGTCCGGCCGGTAGGTGAGGTGGATGAATTTCGGAGGTAGATCCGAGCCCTGGGCCACTGCCAGGTAGGAGCCCATCCCGAGTGCTTCGCACTCGGCTCGCTCCAGCACCTTGAGTTCGAGACCGAACTCGCGGGCGATGGTGGCCGCCGTGTCGGCCAGGGCGGCTGGTGTCACCACATTGGGCGGCGCTGCCACCAGCTCCCTGGCCAACTCCACGCCACTGCACACGGCTTGGCTGCTGGCGATCGCTCCATGGGCGGTGTCTGGCAGGCCCAGTAGGTCCACTTGTTGGGGACAGGGCTTCGGATCGGCTTCGCTTTTGAAGCGCTGATCGGCGTAGAGGCTGAGGCGCACCGCCTCAGCCATGGCGTTGGCTGCAGTGGCAGGGTCGAGTCCCTCCACGGGCATCGCCAGGCCCAGTTGCTGGGCACCAGCTGCAGCAGCTGCCTTGCTCGCGGCTGCTGTGGCGCTACGCAGCTGTTCAGGGCCGAAATCGGCCGGGGCACCCAGGCCCACCAGCAGCAGCAAGCTGGGGCTCTGGCCTAGCAGATCGATGCTCAGGCACTCGCCCGGTTTGGCTTTGAAGCGCCGCTGCTCCAGCCGCTCGGCCACGGCCGTGCCGAAGCGTTCGGTCAAGGCACGGCGGCTCGATTCAGCGGCTTCGCCGCTGAACAGGCCCACCGCCAGGGCTTCGCCGCTCCAGCTGCTGAGGCTGGCTGTGCTGCAGCGGATTTCGGCGGGCATCTCGGCGGTTCAGCTGGCCGCGATGGTAGGGCGATCAGTCGGGATCAGCGGTGAAGGGAGTGGCCCAGCGCCCGCGGGTTTCCTTGTTGAAAGGGGGTAGCCAGTGGCGGATCAGGGCTTGCTCCAGGGCCCGCCGCTCCCGCACAGGCCTGGGGGCATCGCTCCAGAAGCGGATGCTCAGCTGGCTGCCCAGCCCCACCTGCTGTAGGGCTTCCCCATAGGCCGCCAGGTAGCTCTTGCAGTCGTGCTCCCCTTTCCAGCGCCGATCGGCCTGGGCGGTTTCACCCACGTAGAGCAACAGGTGGCCGGAAAGATGGGGCGGTCGATCCAGCACGAAATACAGAGCGGCGCCGCTGTTGGCTGCTTCCGGCCAACGCCAGAACTGCAGGTGCTGGGGGGCGAGGGCCAGGGGATCCAGGCGCTGCACAGTGGCTGCAGCGCCGACCACCGCTCCACCAAATAGATCCATCTGGCCGGCGGAGAGAGTGCGCTCTTGGGCTGCCCCAGCAAAGCGGGGTTGTTGAAACTCCAGCAGCCGTTGCTGCCAGTCGCGCAGCTGATGCTCGTGAAGGGGTGGCGCTTCCGGGCCTAGGGCACCGGCTCCGATTGCGTTGCTGAACAGATCCCCTTGCCGGGGCGCGTTGCGCTCGGCCATCGCTTCAGGCTGAGCGCGGCAATTGCGGCCCGGCAGGCCCCTGGCCAAAGCACACCTTGCCGATCAGGCCTTCCACCAGCGCCGGCGGCAGTTGCAGGCGGTGTTGCAGATCGGCCAAATCGCTGAAGGGAGCCCGCTGGCGCTCCCTCAGTAGCCGGGCCCGCCGTGGGCCATCAAGCTGGGTGAGCTGGTGCTCCAGCGCGGCTGGGCTGGCGTGATTCAGATCGAGTTGGCTGCGGGTGGGCGTTGGCGGCGCGCCATCGCCGTACCAACGGAACAGCAACAAGGGCTCCCAGGCCTCCAGCTGCTGCTGGGGTAACTCGAGCAGCCGTTGCAGATCCTCCGGGCCGCTCAGCTGGACGCCGCCCTGTTGGAGCCTGAGCAGCAGATCCACCTGGGTGGGCGTGATGCCTGGCAGCCTCAACCAGTCGGCGGCGCTGGCTCGGTTCACATCCAGCCGCCAGCCCAGCGCTGCCGCGTGCTGGACCTCGGCCGGATTGTGCAGGCGCCGATCCGGATCGTGCCGCAGTTTCAGCTCCAGCAGATCGCGCTCCACAGCAGCGTTCATCTCCGCGGCCTGGGGCTCAGTGCCGGCAGGGCCAGTGGTCGCAGCGCTGGATTTGCGTTGCCTCGGCAGCTGCCCGGTGGCCTCGAGCAGGCTGCGGGCGAGTGGATCCAACCAGTGGCCCCGGGCCATGGAGGCGAAGGCTCTGCAAACGTCGCCTGACCTTAACGATCTTCCGGCCAGTCCACCAAACCGAGGCGGATGCCTTTCACGGCGGCATGAAGGCGGCTGCGGGCCGGGAGTTTGCGGCGGATCTGAGCGACGTGGCTTTTCACCGTTTCGATACTGATGAAGAGGGCAGTAGCAATCTCCTGATTGGAGGCATTGCCAGCCACCAGTTGCAGCACCTCCACCTCACGATCCGTGAGCTGAGCGAGTGGGGCGTCGCTTAGGCCCGCATAACCCTGGAGGTATTGGTCCATCAGACCCTTCTCCACGTAGGCCGCCCCCTGAGCGACCACCTGCAGGGCCCTCACGACCGTGCCGCGACCAATCTTTGATTCCAGGCAGATGCCGTCACAGCCGGCTTCCAGGGCTCTGCGGATCGTGATCAGCCGCCGCGGCTGGGTGACCACCATCAGCGTGCAGGGGGCTGGATCGAGGTGTTTGGCGGCTTCCACCAGCGATCCACCATTGCCCTGCTCGAGGCGGTCGGTGCAAAGCAGAACAGTGCCCTTCTTCTGCTGCAGGAGCTCGAGCGCTTTGGCTTCGGTGGTGCAGGCCCCCACCAGCTGCTGCCCTGGTTGCAGGCAGCTGATGAAGAGGCTCAGGGCCATGCGGCTGCCCAAGCAGGCCACAACCCGGTGCGGTTCCAGCAGATCGCTGCCGTTGCTCACGAAACCGCGCACTTCCTCAATCAGGGGGGTGTAATCCACGGCCCGATTCCGCTCGCTTCACGTCCACTCTGCGCAGAGCAGCTCAGTGCGTCAGCTGCCGGCTGGAGCACAGATACGTGGATCCGCACTCGTCAGCCCAGGAGCGTCTCAGCACAATTGTTCGAATCGCTTGGGCCTGTTCGCCGTGGCTTTCTTCGACTCCGAGATCGTTCAGGACGAAGCCAAGCGCCTCTTTGGCGATTACCAGCAGCTGATGCAGCTGGGCGGTGAATACGGCAAGTTCGATCGCGAGGGCAAAAAGCTGTTCATCGAGCGCATGGAGGAGCTGATGGACCGCTACCGGGTGTTCATGAAGCGATTTGAGCTCTCGGAAGATTTCCAGGCCAAGCTCACCGTGGAGCAGTTGCGCACCCAGCTCGGGCAGTTCGGCATGACTCCCGAGCAGATGTTCGAGCAGATGCACCGCACCCTTGAACGGATGAAGAGCGAACTGGAGAAGGAGGGCTGAAGCGCCCACTGCCTACGATCCGGCCCTGAACAGCACCGCAGCAATGGCCAAGGGCGCGTGGGGATTGCCGCAATGGCTCGAGCGGGGTGTGGCCGACCTGTTTCCGGCCGGTGTTGCTGAGGGAGCCGCGCAGGATCCCGATCAGCAGTTGGCGGCCCGCCTGGCTGAGGCCGAACGCAACGGCCGCCCGTTGCGGATCAAGCTCGGCATCGATCCCACCGGCTCCGATATCCATCTGGGCCACTCGATCCTGTTCCGCAAGTTGCGGGCGTTTCAGGATGCGGGCAACACGGCCGTGCTGATCATTGGCGACTTCACGGCTCGCATCGGCGATCCCACCGGCAAAAGCGCCACCCGCGTGCAGCTCAGTGAAGCGGAGGTGGAGGCCAATGCCCGCACCTATCTGCAGCAGCTCGGCCAGGGCCAGGACCCTGCCTATGCCCTGCTCGATTTCGACACTCCCGGTCGCCTCGAGGTGCGCCGCAACAGCGAATGGCTTGCGGCTCTGGATCTGCCGAAGGTGATTGAGCTGCTCGGCATCTCCACCGTGGGCCAGATGCTCGCCAAGGAGGATTTCGCCAACCGCTACGGCTCCGGCACTCCGATCTCCCTGCACGAATTCCTCTACCCCTTGCTCCAGGGATACGACTCAGTGGCGATCCAGGCGGATCTCGAGCTGGGCGGCACCGATCAGAAGTTCAACGTGGCGATGGGCCGCGATCTGCAGCGCCATTTCGGCCAGCGCACCCAGTTCGGAATGCTGTTGCCGATCCTGCCGGGCCTCGATGGGGTGCAGAAGATGAGCAAGAGCCTCGGCAACACCGTGGGCCTCTCGGAGGATCCGCTCTCGATGTATTCGAAGCTCGAGAAGGTGCCTGATGCCGCGGTGGAGGACTACCTCACCCTGCTCACCGATCTCGATCTCACGGCCCTGCCGGCCAACCCGCGCGAGCGCCAGAAGGCGATGGCCTTGGAGGTGACCCGGCAGCGCCACGGCCAGGCGGCCGCTCTTCAGGCCCAGGCCGATGCCGGCAAGTTGGTGGGCGGTGCCAGCGGCAGCGGCGCGGCGGATGCCGAGGTGCCCGAGGCCTCTCTGGCGGCGGTGAACTTTCCCGCTAAGGCCTTTTATCTCCTGAGCGCCGTGGGCATCTGTGCCAGCAGCAGTGATGCGCGCCGCCAGATCCAGGGCGGTGGCGTGAAGCTCGATGGTGAGAAGATCAGCGACCCCAACCAGGAATTCAGCGCCCCCGCTGAGCTCGAGGGCAAGGTGTTGCAGCTGGGTAAGAAAACCTTCCGGCGCCTGGTGGCGGGCTGAAGCTTTTCAGAGCGAGCGGAGCACCGCCAGGTCTTCCGCATCGAGGGGGGTAGGGATGCCGTGCTCGAGCAGATCGGCAAAGCCTCCATCAGTGCTCAGAACGGTGAGTAGATAGAGGCGCTCGGCACCAGGATTCTCCAAGTCGTGCAACGCCTCTTGCGGAACCACCACGAAGTCTCCGCCGCTGGCGCTGATTGATCGGTCATCCACGTGAGACACCACGGTGCCCCGCAGCACGAAAAACAGCTTTGCGGCCTGGTGATGGGAGTGGGGCGGCACCCGATCACAAGGGTCATGCACCTCTAGAAACACTGTGCAGCCACCTGCTTCAGGTCGGTTGAGCAGGGCCAGGCGGCAATGGTCGTGGCTGCCCAGCCGATAGCCCTGCAGCTCCTCGGGATGCAGGATGCGCGGAAGCATGAGACTTCTGGAGCGTGCGCTTCATGCTGCGCTCCCCGTGCGAAAGCCGCTAGAGCGCTTCGTAGCCTGAGATCTCGTCAGAGAGCCAGATCCCCCCGTGAATAGGTCTGCTGCCGATCGGATCATCGTGGCTCTCGATGGCATGCATCCCGCGCAGGCCTTGGGTTTTGCGGGGTTAGTGCCTGAACTCCGCTGGGTCAAGGTCGGCCTGGAGCTGTTTGTGGCCGGTGGTCCGGATGTGGTGCGCCAGCTGCGCGATCAGGGCAAGCGGGTGTTCCTGGATCTCAAGTTCCACGACATCCCCGCCACCATGGCCGGGGCATGTCGCAGCGCGGCACGTCTCGGTGCTGAGTTGATCACGGTGCATGCCTGTGCCGGCCGTGAGGCGCTGGCGGTGGCCCAATTAGCGGCACAGGAGTCGGCCAGCGCGGCTGGTTTGCCTGCCCCGACCCTGCTGGCGGTCACGGTGCTCACCAGCTGGGATCCCGGCCGTTTTGCCTCTGAATTGGCCATCGATGAGCCGGTGCAGAGCTATGTACCTCGCCTGGCTGAGCTGGCTGCCTCCGCAGGGATTGGTGGGTGTGTGTGCTCGCCCCTGGAGGTGGCGGCTCTACGGAGCGCCCATCCTCATCCCTTTGCGCTCGTCACCCCGGGGATCCGCCCCTCGGGTGCCGCCTTGGGGGATCAGCAGCGGGTGATGACCCCCGCTCAGGCCATGGCCGCAGGCTCCAGTCAGCTGGTGATCGGCCGGCCGATCACGGCGGCTCAGGATCCAGTTCAGGCATTTGCGGCCTGCTGCGCCGAGCTGGACAGCGGATGTTCCTGATCCACAACCGCGCGGAGCAGGCGCCGCTGCTGGCGGCGGCGGCGGTGAGTGCGTGCCGTCTAAGCGGCACTTGGGCTTCAGATCTGCAGCCGGCTTTGCTTGCGCTGTTGTTTGAGCGCCTGCTGGCGGTTGAGCTGGAGCTTGATGCTCTCCCTGTCGTGGAGCCAGCTCAGCTGGCCCGTGAATTGCCGGAGCTCACCCAGCGGTGCGAGTTCATCGACTTGCTCGTGCTGCTCGAGATGGTTTGCCGGCCGATTCCGCCTGAATTGCAGGCTTCGGTGGAGCACTGGGCGTCTGCGCTGGGGGTGGAGGACAGCGCTGTGCTGCTGGCGCGCGATCTGACCCGCAAGGCTCAGGCCTGTGCCACGGCCGATTTCTATCGCCTCAACTGGATCGGGGAGGGCGACGATCAGCACGATCCCCACTTTCAGCAGCTGCTCAATCGGTATGGCACGGCCGCCTATGCCCTCACCATGGAGCCCGATCCTGAGGAGCAGCAGCGTTGGGCGGCCTTGGAGCAGTGCCCGCCGCAGAGCTTGGGCCGAGGTTTGTGGGACTTCTACCAAGAGCGGGGCTTCCGCCTGCCGGGCGAACCCGGTGCCGCGAATGCCGCCCTAGCGCATCACGACTGGGTGCATCTGGTGGCGGGATACGACACCACACCGATCGGTGAACTGGAGGTGACGGCCTTCATGGCGGCCGCCAGCGCTTCGCCTGGAGCGATGCTCGGCTTCCTCGGTGCCGTGAGCATCTACGAAACCGGCTTGCTGCGGAGCGTGGTGCTGATGGATCAGTACGGTCACACCCTCTCGGATCCGAGCGGCCGTGAGCGGGTGTCGACGGCGATCGCCCGCGGTGCAAGCTGCCGCGTGGATCCGCTCTTGGAGGTGGATTACTTCGCCCTGGCCGATCAGCCGTTGCGGCTGATCCGTGAGCACTGGGGCCTGGAACCGGATGCGCTGAGTGCTTAAGCCGCCAGGCTCCCTTGCGGTACGAGGTCCGCGTAGAGCCGCTCGAGCTGATCGATGTTGCGGCTGAGGGTGTAGCGCTCCAGCGCCCGTTGGCGGGCGCGCCGGCCGAGCTCCGCGGTGAGCACGGGTTGATCACGCAACACGGGCAGCAGCGTGCGGAGTTGTGTGGTTACGCCTTGGGTGCTGATCACAATGCCGGCGCCCCCATCGAGCACTTCGCCATCGGCGCCGGCATCGGTGGCCACGCAGGCGGTGCCGCTCGCCATCGCCTCCAGCAGCGCCAGGCTCAGCCCCTCCACCAGGGAAGGCAGCAGGAACACCTCCGCCAGTTGCAGCAGCGCCAGCCGCTTGGCTTGCTCGGGTTCATGGCCCCACCAGTGCACCTTGATCTCCGGGCCGTAGGTCTGCATCAGTGATTGGCGCACTGGGCCATCACCCACCACCACGAGCGTGCAGCCCGCAGGTTGCACCAGCCGCCAGGCCCGCAGCAGGGCTTCCACATTTTTCTCGGTGGCGATGCGGCCCATGTAGAGGAACACCCTGCGGCCAGCGAAGCGCTGCTTCAGCTCTTGCAGCTCCTTGGAATCAGATCCGGGGATGCCGGGTTTCCACTGCTCGGGCTCAACGCCATTGGGGATCACCACCAGCCGATTGGCCGGAACTCCGAGCCGCATCAGCACATCGGCCTGCAGATCGGAGAACACCACCACCCGGTCGTAGCGGGCCAGCGATGGGGCATAAAGCTGATATGTGAGCTGCTGGGTGCCTGAGCTCAGGTTGCGGAGGGCGGCATCGAACGGCGGATGAAACGTGGCCACCAAGGGGAGGCCCAGTTGCTGGCAGAGATCGGGAAGCCGGAAATCGAGGGGAGAGAGGGTGAGGCTGGCGTGCACCAGATCCGGCCGCAGCCGCTCGAGCGATTCCCTCAGTTCCCGCTGGGCCCCTGGCGAGGGGATCGTGTAAACCTGCGACTTCACCAGGTAGGGCAGGGCCACTTCCGGGTTGGAATCGCTGCTGCCCAGGCCAAGGCTGGGCTCTTCAGCCGATCGGCCCAGCCCCCCAGCGGGCGTGTCGAAGTGAATGAAGCTGATCTCGTGGCCGCGGCTGCGCAGGGCCTCAGTAGTGGTCAGGCCGTAGGTGACATTGCCGCAGAAGGGCGATTTCTTGCCCAGCCAGGCGATATGGACCACTCGGGCGCAGCGCTCGATCCTCAGCCGACGCTAGCAGCGTTCCCAGGGCCTCTCCAGAAGGGCAGCCGCAAGGGCCAGCGCTGCCAGAACCCACAGCACCGGCAGCAATCCATAGCGGCTCACCACGGCTCCGGCCAGCACCAAAGGCAGGCTGAGAGCGATGTTGATCAGGTTGTTCTGGAGCCCGAACACCTTGCCCCGCATTGCCTCCGGGGTGTCTTCCTGGATGGTGGTCTGGGCAGGAATCGCCAGCAATGCTGAGCCCACCCCAAGCACGGCGCACAGGGTGAGGGTGGGGGTGAGGCTGCCCCGCAGCTGGCCGAGCAACACAAGGCTCCAGGCGATCGTGCCGAGACCGGTGGAGGCGAGCCGGCGGCGGTTGAAGCGATGCCCCACCTGAGCGACGGCCACAGCGCCCACGGCCAGGCCGATACCACTCATCGCCAGCAGGGTGCCGAATTGGGTAGGGCCGAGCTGCTGAATCGCAGAAGCGAGGCTGATGGCCAGCACATACAAGGCCGCCAGCAGGCTGTAGAGGAGCACCAGCTGAAGGAGCGCGCTGCGGACACTCGGCCGCTCGCGCAGCACCTGCATGCCGTCAGCCATTTCTTGCCAGACGGTTTGCTCCCGTTCCTGGCGAGGGGTTTCCTCCACGCGGATCCAGGCGATCGACAGGGCCGCCAGGCCGTAACAGAGAGGGAGAAGCGCAAATTCGCCGTTGGCGATCCCGATCGACCCGAGCCAGAACTTCAGCAGTCGCAGGATCGGATCCCCTAGGGCAAAGCCCACGATCGTGGCCCCCATGCTGGTGGCCTGATAGAGCGAATTTGCGGCCAATAACTGTCGGGTGGGCACCAGCATCGGGATGGCGGCCTGCTCGGCTGGCGCAAAAAATTGGGTGAGCACCGATTCGAGAAAGGTGATCACCAGCAACGCCCAATAACCCCAGCTCAGTCCCAGCCATTCGGGTCCATCCATCAGGCTCAGGGGGGCCAGCAAGGTGAGCACCGCGCGGATGCCATTGCTGGCCACCATCACTTCCCGCTTGGGCCAGCGGTCGGCCCAGACCCCGGCCACCAGGCCCAACACCATCGCGGGAATCGTGTTGGCCACGTAGATCCCAGTGGCCAGCAGGGTGATCAGCTGGGCGCGGCTGTCGATGCTGAAGCGAAAGGCTCCGGCCGCTTCCGCGAGCGCTCCGTCGCTCGGCAGTGGTGCTGTCACCCAGTACTGGGCGATCAGAAACACCATCAACACGATGTAGAACTTGTCCGCCAACTGGCTGAAGATCTGCCCAAGCCAGAGCTTGCGGAATTCCGGCAGCACCAGCACGGCTTGCAGGCCAGTCGATCTTGACGCTTCGCTCAAGGGGGGATTCGGCTGTGACCTGGTGTTCCGGATCACGATGATGCCCCACGGGCACCACTGATGGCGCTTTCGCCAAAGCACTGGCGCAGCAGCTTCCAGGAGCGTGGGCTGCGGCCGAGGTGTTCGCGGCTCCACAGCTCCACCAGTTGCAGCAAGCGCAGCCACACCGGCCATGGCCCCATCAGCTCGCCGTCGCGGCGCCGTGGCAACGCCGGTCGCAGCAGGCGTTGCAGCAGGGCGAGCTCAGAGGCATTGAGCACCAGCTGTGCCCCGGCCACGGCCCCGATCACGAAGCCTTCGCCGGGCAGCAGGCTGCAGCGCCACTCCCAGTTGCCCAGCGGCGGCTCGAGCGGCGTGCCGCTGCGTGCGCAGCAGGCCAGCGGTAGGGCGTAGCCCCCCAGGGCGAGCAGATGCACCACTCCCTGAACCGCGATCGCGAGGGCTTCAACGCTCTCCTGGCGCTCTTGCACCACCAGCTCCAGCCGGCTCAATTGCAGCAGCAGATCTTCGAGAACGCCCTCCACAGCCTCACCACTGGGCACCAGCAGCAGCGTTTGCTCCGCCAGCCCCTGGGCCGCCGCCAGTGTTTCCAGCCGCTCGGCCAGGGCGGCGAAATTGCGCAGCACCTTGAGCTGGCGCACGCGTTTGAGGCTGCTCCGTCCGCCGGCCTGCAACTGCAGCACCGCCAATGGAACGGCGGCGGCCATCGAGCTTTTGGGCTTGCGAGCCCCGGGCGCCGCCAGCCTGATCACTCCCTCGCTGGCGCTGAGCAGCGTGATCAGGCGGTCGCTTTCGCCTAGTGCACTGCTGCGCAGCACCAGGCCTTCGAGCCGCTGCTCGGTGCTCAAGGCTCGCCGCTCGCGGGGGAGCCGCCCTGATCCCCTTGCCGCAGGGTCTGAATCAGAGCGACGCCCCGACTGGTGCCCAGTCGGCTGGCGCCAGCCTCCACCAGCTCGAAGGCTTGCTCCAGGCTGCTGATGCCGCCTGAGGCCTTCACGGCCGCCCGGCCTCGCGCCAGCTGCCGCAGCTGCGTCACCTGGGCCACCGTGGCCGCCGGGCCGAAGCCGCTGCCGGTTTTGAGCATGGCGGCCCCAACATCGATGCTGGCTTCAACGGCCAGCTCCAGGGCTGCGGGGCTGAGTCGCCCCACCTCAAGGATCACCTTCACCGGCAGGCCCAGTTCCACGATCGGAGCCAGGTCGTTGCAGAAGCGGCTGCTGTCGCCATCGGCGAGGGCACCGAAGTCTGGCACCACATCCAGCTCCTCCGCGCCGGCTGCCGCCGCCCATTCCGCCTCAGCGCATTTGATCTCCGCCGGCAGGGCTCCGAAGGGGAATCCCACCACGCTCACCAGCCGAGGGCCCCGCCCGCCGCTAGGCCCGAGCCGCTGGCGCGCCTCGGGCAGCCAGCGCGAGGCCACGCACACTCCGGCGAATCCGAAGTGACGCGCTTCATCGCAGCAGCGCAGCACTGCTTCACGGCCCTGATGGGGATCCAGCAGGGCGTGATCGATCAGCGGTGCGAGATCAGGCAGGTCGCGCAAGCGGGGAGGGCTCAGCAGGTCGGGCCAGTCTGGGCGACTTCCGCGTCAGCCCTTGGCCTGGATCACCCCGAAGCCGCCGTGGTTGCGGCGATACACCACCTGGAGTTCACCGCTGCTGGCATCGCGGAAGAGATAGAAGTCGTGGTCGATCAGCTCCAGCTGATGCAGCGCCTCATCCAGGCTCATCGCCGGCATGGCGAAGTATTTGCGCCGGACCCCCCGGCTGGGCAGGGTGGCTTCCTTGCCTTCCACCAAGGAGCCGCTCACCGCGTCGTCTCCGGCGAGTTCTGCCAGGCTCGGGGTGGCGCTGGCGTGGTGGCCTGGGCTGTGGTGATGGTCGCCGTGGCGATCCTTGTAGCGCCGCAGCTGGCGGGTGAGTTTGCCTGCCACCAGATCGATGCTGGCGTAAAGGTTTTCGCTGCGTTCCTGAGCCCGGATCACCGTGCCGTTGGCGAACACGGTTACCTCGGCGGTTTGTTGCGGCACCCGCGGATTGCGGGCCACCGAGAGATGCACGTCCGCCTCCTTCACCATTCCATCGAAATGCCCGATGGCTCGCTTGAGCTTGTCTTCGGTGTAGTCGCGAATGGCTGGAGTGACCTCCAGGTTGCGTCCGTGGATCAACAACTTCATCCCTTGCCTCCCGGGCGATGGGCTCGCTTGAACGCTAGGAACGGTGCGTGATTTCCACCACGGGCGACGCAATCTGTTTTGAGCCTGCGGGGCTGGTGCCATTCCCTCGGGCCTGGGCTTGGCAACAGCAGCTGCAGCAGCGGTTGCTGGCGGATCCCATCGGCCCTGACGCATTGCTTCTGCTCGAACACGAGCCCTGCTACACCCTCGGCCGCGGGGCTGATGAGGCCTTTCTGAACTTTGATCCAGCTGATCCACCCGCACCCTTATTCCGGATTGATCGCGGTGGAGAGGTGACGCACCACTGCCCGGGGCAGTTGGTGCTCTATCCGGTGCTCAACCTCCAGCGCCATGGCGCCGACCTGCACCTCTATCTCCGGGAGTTGGAGGGGGTGGTGATCGATCTGCTGGCCGAGCTGGGGCTGCGGGCGGAACGACTCAGCGGTCTCACCGGTGTGTGGCTGGAGGGACGAAAGATCGCTGCCATCGGTGTTGGGGCGCGGCGCTGGATCTCTCAGCACGGCCTGGCGCTCAACGTGGAGGCTGACCTGGCTGGATTTGCCCGCGTGGTGCCCTGCGGCATCGCCGATCGGCCGGTGGCAAGGCTTGTGGATTGGTGCCCGGAGCTCACGGCGGCAGCCCTGCGGCCGCTGTTGTTGCGCTGCTTCAGCCGCCGTTTCGGCCTCAGCCTTCGGCCGCCCACTCGCCAGGAAGGCCTGCAGGGGTGGTAAGACCGGCCCACCTGAATCGCTTCGATGCCCACCGCTGAGATCAACTGGAGCGGCAGCCGCCAGGATCAGCGGGCCCTGGCCGCTCGCCCGGATTGGAGTGCTCTCACCGGCCTTGAACAGCTGTGGGGGCCGTTGGCTGAACGCCATGGTGATGCCACCGCGCTGGATGCCCCCCATGCAAAGCCCCCGGAGCAGCTGAGCTTCCGCGATCTTCACGCCCGCATTGAGCAGGCGGCTGCAGGGTTTGCCGCCCTCGGTGTGAAGCCGGGCGAGGTGGTGGCGTTGTTTTCTGAGAACAGCCCCCGCTGGCTCGTGGCAGACCAGGCCCTGATGCGCCTCGGTGCCGCCGATGCCGTGCGCGGCAGTGCGGCACCGGTGGAGGAGTTGCGCTACATCGCCGCCGACTGCGGGGCCGTGGCTCTGGTGCTCGAGTCGGCGGAGTTGCTGTCGCGACTGAAGCTCAGCAGCGAGTTGCTGGGCCAACTGCGCTTTGTGGTGGTGCTTCAGGGCGATCGCGGCTCAGTGGTGCCGGTGCTGCCCTGTTTCACCTGGGAGGAGCTGATGGCCCGCGGCGCCGCAGCTCCCGCGCCGGCCTGGCCCCAAGGGGGGGATCAACGCCTGGCCACCGTGCTTTACACCTCCGGCACCACGGGACAGCCCAAGGGGGTGCCCCTCAGCCACGCCAACCTGCTGCATCAGCTGCGCCATCTCGGCGTGGCCGTGGCACCACAGCCGGGCGATCGGGTGCTGAGTGTGCTGCCGATCTGGCATGCCTACGAGCGCAGCGCCGAATACTTCCTGCTCGCCTGCGGCTGCTCGCAGACCTACACCAACCTCAAGCAGCTGCGACCCGATCTGCAACGGGTGCGGCCCCACTATCTGATTAGTGTGCCGCGTCTGTGGGAGGCGCTGCTCAGCGGCTTTGAGGATGCGCTGGCAGCGATGCCCTCCGCCCGCCAGAAGCTGCTCCGCTCCGCCCTGGGCCTGAGCCGCTACCACTGCCTCTCACGCCGGGTGGCGGCCGATCGCACCCTCGCTCCCGAGCCGGCCGGGCGCCGGTTGCTGGCGGCGGGTGGGGCGCTGCTGAGCTGGCCCTTGCATGGCCTGGCCAGCCGCGTGCTCTGGCCCAAGGTGCGCCAGCAGCTGATCGGTGGCCGTTTGCGCACGGCCATTAGCGGTGGAGGTGCCCTGGCGATCCACGTGGATGGTTTCTTTGAGGCGGTGGGGATTGAGCTGCTGGTGGGCTATGGCCTCACCGAAACCAGCCCAGTGCTCACCTGTCGCCGCCGCTGGAACAACCGCCGCGGCAGCTCCGGCCAGCCCCTGCCGGGCACGGCGATCCGGATCGTTGATCCCGAGAGCGGTGCGCTGCTCCAGGTGGGCCAGCGGGGCCGCGTGCTGGCCAGAGGGCCCCAGGTGATGGGGGGCTATCTGGGCAAACCCGAAGCTACCGCCAAGGTGCTGGATGCACAGGGTTGGTTCGATACCGGCGATCTGGGCCAACTTTTAGCCGATGGAACCCTGGTGCTCACCGGCCGCGCCAAGGACACGATCGTGCTCAGCAGTGGCGAGAATATTGAACCGGGCCCCCTGGAGGAGTGCCTGGTGGCCTGCTCTCTGGTGGAGCAGGTGATGCTCGTGGGGCAGGACCGTAAAGCGCTTGGAGCCCTTGTGGTGCCCAAGGCCGAGGCCCTGGCCAATTGGGCCCGCGAGGAGGGGCTGCCACTGCCGCAGGGCACCGCCGCCGACCCGGCGCTGCTCAAGGCGCTCACCGGCCGGCTCAATCGCCGCTTGCAGGCGCGTTCCGGTGCCCGTGCGGATGAGCGCCTGGCCGGTGTGGCCTTGGTGGAGCCGTTCACCCTCGACAACGGCCTGCTCACCCAGACCCTCAAGCAGAAGCGCGATCGGATTGCCGAGCGGGACGCGGCCGCGATCGAGGTGATCTACAGCCGCTGATGGGCTTAAGGGCAGCGGTGCCGGCCGGAAACCCGCCCCGCTGCCGCATTGCCGCTGCGCTCTAGCGCTGACAACCTAGGCGCTGGTTTTTGAATCCCATGGCCGACGGCAGCCTTTCAATCAAGCGTTCGATCACCGTGCGCGCCGTGGTCACGCCCCGTTGGAAGGAAGACGCCGAGCGCGAGATCAGCAATGCCATCGCCGGCAGTGATGCCCAGCTGGCGCAGCTGGAGCAGGAAGGCCAGCAGCTGGTGGATGCGATCCGCAGCCAGAGCGCCAATCCCCTTGACCCCCGCGTGCAGGACCAGGTGGCTTCGGTGCAGGAGCAGGTGGCTGCCAAGCGGGCTGAGCTCGAGGAGCAGAAGCGTCAGCTGATCGAGCAGCAGCGGCAGGTGCGCGATCTGGAGATGGAGCAGATCGTGGAGCAGGGCCAGCTGGAGAGCTTCTGCGATGTGCGCGTCGGCGACAACCTTGTGGAGAAGTTGTCGGTGTCTGTGGTGGTGCGCGATGGCGTGATCGAAGCGATCGAAGGCACCCTTTGATCTGCCGGTAAGCCACCCGCTGTCACGCCAACTGCGGGAAGCGAGCCACGTAAAATCCGCCCCAATTGCGCGGCAGACCTCCGTTGGCCACCCACGAAAATGGCAAAACCTAGTGTTGGTCTTGCTTCTAAGGTTGGAACAGGGGTTGGAACAGGCGTCTGATTGGCGCTAAGGTCGGTCTATGACTGATCTGGAGGCGGCAGGGTTGGAACGGATGTTGGTCTGTTCCAACCCCAGTTGTTGTAGGCGATGCCAAAGATTGAGATAAAAGAATCGACACTGAATGGTCAGGCACACGTGATCAAATATGTTGATCGCAGTTCCTTCTACTTGAGAGTTAATAGGGGTGGAAAAAGATATACTAATGTTTCGCTGAATACGTCAGATCTTTTTCAGGCGCATAAGAATGCACTGTCTGCGTATGTCAAGGTTGAGGGCGAACCACCTAAATCCAAAACAAGGAAACTTGATCTTGCCAAGGCGTGTGACGTATACCTTGAGGAGAGGGCATTAGAGGTCAAGCGGGGGCAGTTGGCATCCAGGTCGCAGGATCTCTATAGGCAACGCATCTTTCAGCGGATCCTGCCTTATTGCAGGAGTAAAGGAATCAGGAGTATTGCCGATATCAATAAAAATACGTTTCAAGATTACGCTGGTCACTATCTTGACGTGACAAAGAAAGGGAAGTGGCAGACCGAAACATCAGGTTTGTCGGCGGGCACTATTAACAGCGATATCACTACGCTCAAAGCGATTCTGAACTGGTTGGTCGAACGGGAGATGCTCGACCCCAAGAAAAAACCTGACCTGAAGAAACTCAAGGATCGCAAGAACTACAGAGATGAGGCAAACCCTGCATTCTTGCCAGAGGATTGGAAAAAGTTTTGCTCTGAACTCTATTCACTTGAGAACGGCGTAGATGATCCAGAAACCCTATGGAAGAGGCGCTGGTTCATTCAGTGGGTCAGATTCCAGTATCAGTCAGGTTGTCGCCCGCATGAGACGGCACAAATCCGCTTGGGTGATTGTGAGGTCGTCAAGCGAAAAGATGGGAAGGTAAGCGGGATATTAAAGATTTCAAATACCACTAAAACCGGTGGAAGGGAGGTGGCAATGAACGGCAGCACTCTTCGTAAAATCAAATCTCACCTGAACAAGGGTGTGAAGATCCGCAATGAGCAAATAGAACTCCACAATCGGATGGTGCTTGCTGGAGAGGTGAAGAATAAGAAGGGAGATGCTGATACAGGCATTCTGCCGCTAATTCCAGCGCCATCAAAGGATGATCTGCTGATGATGAATCCTTTTTTTGATACTCGATCTGTCTATCATATGGAACACATCAGACAGTGGTTCAATCGGGTTTTGGCAAAGTGTGAGTTTGACAGGAAATACACTCTCTACTCGCTTCGGTCAACTCATATTTCGTTCGCTTTGCTCCAAGGGCAGCGAGTGAATCTGGTTGCCAAGAACTGTGGAACATCTTTGGCGATGATTCAAAAGACATACGATGGTCTTTCAAGTCGCTTTCATATTGACTCGCTTGGATTTTTTCAAGAGTCAGTTCCCAGTGAGGGAGATGATGCGCTTGTCCAGGTCGATAGTGACTGAAAAGCGATTCTGCGGTGACTGGTGTACCCACTCAGTTCCCGAATCATCAGACACCTCAATCAAATACATCGAAGAACATTACTTCCACTACAGGGCAGAACTGAGCACTCAAACCCTGGCAAAAGGAAGAAATACGCTCAAGGCGGCAACAGGTGATCTGAATTGGTTGCAGATTAGACCTACCCACAAGCAACCAGGTGCAAATACCTAGTGGTCAGATTCCATTCTTCGCAAGCAACAAGACCTGCCTGTAGTCATAGATGAAGGTTCTTGGACCAATCTGGGTACGATGAAGTTTTTTCATCTTTACCAGGGTAGAAACGTGGGAGACAGAGCAGTTAAGCATTTGGGCGACGTGCTTTGCGCGAAGTTTGCTTTGGATTGACTTGCTGAAACGCATTTCTGCTAGCGAGTTGGATAAGAATAGGAAAGATGACATGCTGACTTTACCCATCACGGGCATCGCCGTTGCGTCAGCGGGTCACAAGAGTGCCAACGAAAGCGACCACGGTTGAAAGAAGATTAAGCGCAGCATTTCGGCGTGAGAACTTCTTGATGGATGATCCTGCCTCTTGGGGGAAGGTGACAGGGCATCCAGCAATCAAGGCATTGATCTCGTCGCTGCTCCAATAGCGATGACCATTGCGCCATACGCACTGAGGGATAAGACCTTCGAACATCCAAGTTTCAATAACAAAGTCGCGAACACGAAAACGACGGGTGATATCAGTAATAGAAACCATTGAATTGGACGGAAAGAACACGTTGAAGCAAAGGCATATCGGTTAACTGCACGCAATTTCCCTGATGGATGCAGGGGTTGATAAGGCGGTTTGCGGTCGCCTCGCGGAGGGCGGAACCCTTCGCTGATGACACTATTATGTCGCCTCCGCGCGTTACCGTCAAGACCGCTGCTTGATCTGCGCGCCAGTTCGCTGACTGGCACGCCTCTGCGCGTTACCATGCTAGTGTTGGTTTATGACCGCTTCTGCCTCTGCTGACCTTGCCCACCGCCTGAGTGCCACTGCGGGTTCCAAGGACCGCTTTGGACGCACTGTCGATGGTGTTCTGGCAACTGCTGCCCTGATTGCCACTGCTGATCAGGACTGGGAAAAGACTGCTGTCAGAGACTTCCAGCGTGATCAGGGCATCCACCCAAAAGTCTGGGGAAAACTGGTCGCTATCGCCAAGAGCAGGAACCTTGAGAAGGTTCCAAAGGAAGACCTTCCTGCGTCCTATACCGCCCTCTATGCCCTAGTGGTAATGAATGAGGAGGAACTGGCGGCGGCACTTGAGGAGGGACTCCTGCAGCGGACACCAGGGCAAGGACCGATCTCAAGCAGATCAATCCTGGAGTGGACCAAGGCATACCGCCTTCGGGGCACTGGGGTCGAACAGGAGATCCCGCTAACACTGGTGCTGCGGGAGGAACTGAGGGAAGAACAGGAGCAGGATCTCTTTAGTGCGCTTCAGGAGGTTGCAGGGCGCTTTGGTGCTGAGGTGGTTCAGGGCAAGGGAGGTTTGAAGCAGGCAACCATCAAGTCTGATGCCCGCAAGGCACTGGCGCAGAAGATCGGAGAGGAACTGCTGCACCTAATCGGTCCTGATGTTCTAAATGCACCTGAAGACCTGAAGACACGCTTTGGCATCTCGACCGCTGCTGATCTGGTGGAAGGATCCAGGGGCACTTTCACAGGTTTCTTCCAGAACCTTGTGGGTAAGGTTGAAGGTGCCTTTTGGGCAAGGCATGGTCACTCCTACTGTCTACGCATTGCGCGTGACTTCAATCTCACAGAGTCACGCACCGAACGCTATCAACTACGTCAACGAATAAAGGATGCTATCAAGAAGAATTGTTCAGAGGTCAATGGATTTGAGGAAATGGCATCAGGAGTCCTCATGAGATATATGTCCCAGCAATAATGCCAAGTTTACGCATTGAGTGTGTCGCGCATGAAGATCATCCACTTCTCGAATTCAAGCACCGACGCAGCGTTGTAGAGATTCCTCAGTTCATCAAGGTCTCTAGTCCTGATATCCAATCGTGTTGATAGTGTTTGTGGGTGATGACGCCTTGCCTCTTTCATAAACTCATCAAATAACTTTTTGCCTTGTCTGGTGGGTACTGCATCCTTTTTCTTCAGGCGTTGACGGGCATCCCACTGCTTCTGCTTTCTAAGGGCATCAGGAGCGATCTTGAGGTATTCAGTCTTCCTGGGTTCCCCTGGTTCATCACGACGCTTCCAGTGCCCTGCTGCCGTCTTGTAGGAGGAGTCATACAGCGTGTTCTTAATGGTACGTCGTTCAGCAGCGACCTCCTCTGGGTCCTTCGTTGCTCTGTCGTACTCAGGGTTATTGGGTACCAGATGCTTAATCTTGGTCTGTGATGAGTTTTTCTTCATTGGGTGACTAATTGATAAGGGGTGTACTGGTGATTTAATATTCCCGGGATTTTTTCTTGACCAAGAGCAAGACTTTATAGTTTAGGATTCAAGTGCTTTTTGAATCAACAACGAGGTCTCTGTCGATCTCCTCAAAGATCTCTGAAACCTCAAGTTCTGCCAATAGTCGACGCTGGATATCAAGTTCCTGCATTAAGTAGTCATAAGTCTCTGGTAGGAAGTGATCTAGAGACACCAGTTGATCCTCCAGAAATCTGATCTTCTGTTGGATCCTGGATTTCCTATTGTGGTCTTGATTATCGCTTTTGCTTTCCATAGGTCTCTTGAATCAGATTCTTGAGGAGTTGATCTGGTTTCAAGTGGGACTTCTTGGCGAGGTCCAGAAGCATGGCATATTCAACGCTTTCTAGGTATACAGGTTTCTTCATGCCTGCACATCAAGGAGTCCATTGGGTTTCTTGAGGTTGAACTCTTCTTTCTTGATTAAGTATTTCACGAGATCACTTTTGTTCAACTTATAGTGGGCACAAAGACGGTCTCTTGCATCCATGATGTGTGCCTCATGTTGTTTATAAGACACCTGGTCTCTAAGGGGTTTGAACTTGAATGGATAGGTCATATGGTTTTACTTGAGGTTCTTATGGGTATTTATGGTTCTAGGTTCTGATGGTTCTTTTGATTGCTCGAGGTCTTAGATGGGGTCTTCATGGGTGTTCGGGTGGGTGATCAAGAGAACTCAGGATGGTTTCTAAATAGTTTTATAATGCAGTCTTGATTGAATCCACTTCGTGGATTGCCCTTCGGGCATCTCTGTTGGTTTGACTCTTGGGTTGCTTGTGGAATCTATAAGTGCTTACACCCTGATGAAACTACTACGTAGTTATTTAGGCATTAGAGAATTTCAAGATCTTGTTTCTCTTGAAACCACCACGTAGTTATTCTACTTGCAATAAGGATATATGTCAAATTGACAGATTAGAGAATAGGTCTTATGATTAAAGAGGTTAAGCAATAAACAATATGGAATCACTGATTGATCAAAGATACCGCTTGGATCTCATTCGCTATCACTTAGAAGGTTTTGAGGAGAAGCAAGGCAAGGCAGTATTCTTCTGTCCTCTCTGTCAGTTCTCAAGACCTCAAGGTAAATATGTTCAAAAGAAAGGTGGGATGTTCTGGTGTGCTCAGTGGAATGCTTGGAGATTCAACTGTGCCAAGTGCCTACCGATGACTTCTATGTACCGCTACCTAGAGAAGGTGAATTCAGAACTAGCGAGGAGGTATCAGCATGAGCGGTGGATTGCAGGAAGTGCTGGTAAGGGTCATGATTGCCCCAATCCGATGAACACACTTGGATTCGCTACAGGTTCTCACAGATTAATTAGCAAGTTTGCCGAGGGAGGGTATTAAGCATGAAACTATCCAAAGAACTATGTCACACCTGCTCCTTGCTAGAGAATCACTGGATTGCCCAAATCGAAGAACTAGAATCTCAGGGCAAGCATTACGGTGACGCTCAATACGATGATGCTTGCTCCAACTTATGTGCTGTTGCTTCAGAGTTTTGGATCTGGGACGAATAGCAATAAACAACCGGACTGTTTCTTCTGTAGATAGATCGCTTTCCACATGATCTTGACTAAGCATTAATTAGATCCAACAAGCGCCAGCGCCATCCACCAGGCGATGGCGCTTCCCAGTGGATTCAGCACGATGCTGAGCAACTCGATAAGCATCCGCCTGGTTGTAATTGGTTTGATAGTGATGCCAACGACCGAACTGGTCTTGCCATTCGATGTTGATGGTCATCGAATTATCCCTACAACGCAGAATTAGACACGCCTATGCTGCCGCCCTCCTTAGACAAGAGGAAGCGGCAACCTCTGCAGCAGGTGCCTGGGACTTGGATTCCAGCGGTTCTGACGCTACTGCCGAGTAATGGAGGAGGTCTCCATCAGCAGTGGGGATGGTCAGGCGCCCAGTGACAACAACAGCGCCACCAACCTCTTGAACTGACTGAACCTCCCAGCACCAACCAGGGGCACGGTGGTGGAGGTGCTTGGCAATGGTGTTCCAGGGGCAGTAG
>Ga0194115_10001206_pt1 | contig 33891 bp, 55 predicted proteins | sample TA2MahsurfametaG_3_FD_148656 | JGI IMG/M metagenome (GOLD analysis project Ga0194115, IMG submission 148656) | Freshwater microbial communities from Lake Tanganyika, Tanzania - TA2015002 Mahale S4 surface | ecosystem: Environmental > Aquatic > Freshwater > Lake | place: Tanzania: Lake... | reverse complement strand
GATCCTGCGTAGGGAATAACACCAATCTAGCCCCTCTTCCTCTAAAAAACCTACGTTCTTTTCTATGTGTTGCGGGTCATAAAGGTTGTCATCATCCAGATAGCAGATGACTTCCTCGCTCACTATGTACGGAGCCGCCGCATAGACGGGAGCCATCCCAAACCCGTTACCCCCGTTATTAAAGGGTAGCTGCACAAAAACCACATCTGGCTCGAGATCGGTAGCTATCTCGATGACCTCATTTTTGGCGTTAATAAAACTTTTTCCGTGGATAAAGACGTAGTGCGTAGCCTTGCGGGTCTGAGCTCTAACGCTCTCGATACAGTCTTTTAAGGTCTTTCTACCGATTGTTGAGGTCACCACCGCTACGCTACTCATCGCGCTCCCGTATAGCCTTAGCGGCCTCAGAGCTTGAATACCCGGCGATTTTGGCGCACTCAGCCCTCTCATACGCAACAGCCTTCTTAATCGCATCCACCATGACCTCCGAGGCGCTCTGCTTAACGTCCCTAATCACTATCTCAAGCATCCGGGTCAATTGGCTGTCCGAGGCCGTCCACAGGGGTCTAATCAGGTCGCTCTCGGTGCGGATCATTCCCACCCCAGCGGCTAGGTCGTGTAGGTCACCTTTGGTCAATTACGCCTCTGGCAGTTATAGGCCTGTAATCCGATCCTAAAGACGCTGGAGTACCGGCAGTCATCGATGATTTGGCCCTCGGTATGTAAGACCCCTAGACCGAACCCGATTAAGAGGGAAAGCACTATCCCGAGGCTTTGCGCCCAGACCTTTTTGGCCCACGGGACGACCTTCTTGAGCTGGTCGATTTCGTTTTGCATGGAATTACATTATCCGAACTGCAAACTGTTTGCAAGCTGTTCTTTGTCCTTAAAACCATAGACCGACCAACTAGCAAAAACAGGTTTTTGCCAGACTTACATGGAGATGTATCCCGTAACAACGGTACTCTAGGTAGCCATGCCCACTACTAGACGGATATAGCGGGTGTCGACCCCGGCTCCGGGGCTACTTATCCCCCGGCCTCTATCCCATCCACGCCTTTTACTTAGCTGGCGTTTCGCGCAGCCAGCGACCAAGAAAAAACCCGCATAAGACTAGAGCGTGGCTCTTGGCATGAGCAGACATTGAAACCAATGAGGGGGCAATACCAGTAAGCCGACTCATCGGTTTTAACGCTACACACGCCCTAGACTTATGCGGGCTTGCGCTGGTATTGCCTCGTCCCTTTGATTCCAACAGGTGCCACCCTGCTGACACCCCGATTATAGGGCAATAACCTGTTCTTGCCAACTACCCTACATTTTGTAGGGGATTACCCTATTTTTGTAAAAAAGCTCAAAAACCTGTTGACATGGCCTATAAACAGTTTACTATTCATATCACGGTCATGTGACCGCTTAACCGGAGAGAATAAATGAACAAAGACGCAAACAACATCAAACTAGACGGCAACGTAGTTCGTTGGATTTCTAACAACAACATTCCGTTTGCTGATACGTTAGCTGGTCTGTTAGCTGACGGTGTAATCACCCAACAACAAGTTCAAGCATCGGTTCAACAAAAAGCAGTTGAAGATGCTCTAGCAATCGCACGTTACATTTCTTTTCGTGAGAAAAACGGTTACTCAAAAGAAGAGCTTGCAGAAATTAAATCTGAGTTTGGGAATGACGAAGTTGTTGACGTTTTAACAGGCAAAGCAATAATCTAACAACCGGGGCCTCGGCCCCTTACTCGGAGAGAATAAATGACAGTCTACTCACAGCACCACGATCAACCGATCAATCATGTGGTGAAAATCATTGAGAACAACATACCCAGCTACAAATGCGTCTGCGGCCTGCGGGCGTGGGTATCTACGTTTCGCGACATCGAGAAATTCTTAGCTGACCATATTAACTGCGGGGAAATCAAATGAGCCAAGCACTACACCACCAGCAACAGCTTGAACAGCAAGAAGAAACAGAATCTAAGGTTCGCAAGTTTACCGGCCCGTTTGTCGACTCTCGGTTTGAGACCCACATTCACTCTGATGACGACTTTGTGTGGATGCACGTTAACACCGATAACGTCAAAGCTGGCATCACGCTGACAAAAGAAGCAGCTCGTCAGATTGCTAAAGATTTGTTCGATCATTCACGATAAGGAGAATAGAAATGACCAAGATTGCTAATGTGGCTACGCATTTAAGCAAACACAAACACATCACTAGCTGGGAGGCAATTACTAAGTATCGCGCTACTCGACTTGCTGACGTTATCTTTAAGCTCAAGGGTCGCGGCTGGCTGATCAGCACTCACATGATCGAGGGTAAAGACGGTGTCCGCTACGCACGTTATGTCTTACTGCGGGAGCCCAAACATGGATAAAAATAAATTTATCGAGTACCTAGAATACGCAGTCTTTACTGCTACGCTTGTAATGTTGTATCTCGTTGTGTTGTTTGTGTCTTTCTAACTGGAGAATAGTCATGTCAAATACAGGTGTCGTAAATATCCGTGGTAAGGAGTATCAGACCGTAGCCCTGCGGGTTCAGAAGTTCCGCGAGGCTCACCCCGAATGGGAGCTGTCCACAGAAATCATCAAGGCCGATGACGTAGTGGTAATTATGCAGGCCCGAATCTATAAAGAAGATGGCAAATGTATCTCTACCGGCCACGCCGAAGAGTTCCGCGCCAACGGCCAAATTAACTCCACTTCTGCCCTAGAGAACGCTGAGACCTCTGCTATCGGTCGTGCGTTAGCTGCGGCAGGCTGGGGCGGTACTGAGTTTGCGTCTGCCAACGAAGTTCAAAATGCAATTCATCAGCAGGCCAAACCCAAGGCTAAAGTCGAGGAAAGAAAAAGCCGGTCAAAAGACGAGCTGCTCAAAGCTATGAACGATGCGTCAACCCCGCAGATGCTAGCTATCTTTTGGGGCGCATTAAAAGATGATGAGCGCGAAATGGTGCGCGAAGAAGTAGCGGCATATGGCAAAAAACTAAAGGAGACTCAAAATGCGTGAACCCAATCCTTTTCAGCAGGACGGTAACTGGTGGAACGACAGACTCGGTAAGCTCACCGGCTCGCGTATGAGCGCGGCCATGAACTTCTTAAAGTCTGGTAAAGAATCAACCGAGCGCAAAAATCTGCGCTATGAAATTGTGGCCGAGCGGATCACCAATACCTTTGCTGATAAGTACGTCACCTCAGACATGGCATGGGGAACCGAGCAAGAGGTTTTTGCAAAAGAGGCTTTTGAGGCTATGTGTAACATCAAGGTCGAGGACGTAGGCTTTATTGATCACCCAACCATCGGTTTTCTAGGCTGTTCACCGGACGGGTTTACGTCTGACGGATGCCTGATCGAAATCAAATGCCCAAAGACTCGGACACATATGGAATACATATCGGGTCAGGTCGTTCCTGATGACTACAAACCGCAGATGATTTTGCAGGCAGCTTGCACCGGCAGGGACGTATGGTTTGTGTCTTTCGATCCGAGGATGAGCGAGGACAAGCGCCTATTCATTCGAAAGTTCAAACCCACGCCAGAAGAAATCAAAGCTATTGAGACCGCTGCGGAAACATTCTTAAAGGAATGCGACCAGCTCTTTGATTTTTACAACACCAAAGCAGTCTATTTCGATAAAGGAGAGTAACGATGTTATTAGTAGGTTTAGCTCGTCTGGGTAACGACCCAGTAGTCCGATACACCCCGGACAACAAACCCGTCATGGATCTATCCCTAGCCTTCTCTTACGGAAAGAAAGGTCAGGACGGTAAGAGACCGACACAATGGGTCTCCGCAACGATGTGGGGGGATCGGGTAGAGAAGTTAAGTCAGCACCTGATCAAGGGCCAGCAGCTCTTTGTGACCCTTGGAGAACCTCATATCGAGGAATATAAACGCAAGGACGGAACCGAGGGTATGTCTCTAAGAGCCCGTCTTAATGAGCTGGAGTTTGCCGGAGAACCCAAGACCAAGACAGAGGCAGTAGAAAACTACGATTCCACGGGTTTAATCAGCGACATACCTTTTTAGGAAAATGGCATGGAAAAAGACGATATTTCTACCATCATCGTTAAGATCGATAGCCTGATGCTGGATCTAAAGCGGGAGACCCGATCCATGATGGACGCAGATAAGGATCGGATTACAAACATCATCTTAGATATGCGCTGGCACTTAGCTCGCGCCCTGACGGCGATTGGCAAAAATGTCAAAGACTAGAGCTTGGGCGCTACGGGACAAATATGGGCGATTCGTGCAGACCCACGATGACCCCCGACACCCGTTTAAAACTTACGTCTTTAGAACCCGCAGGGAAGCTACCGAATGGGTCATGGCGAGCCAATACTGGCGTCAGAAAGCCACCCCCATCGCGGTGACCATCACGGTGAAAGAAGTCCTATGAAATACGTCCCCCACCTAGCCGCCGGTGACGTCTGGGCGTTCCTCTTGGCCATAATTGTTTTAATTGCAGTAACTTGTCTGTATCAAATTAAATCGGAGAAAAAAAATGAGACTACTCGTACTAAGCGCCGCACTTTTAACGGGGTGCGCCACAACGATACCCACGACCTATAACCCGCCTGCGCAGTCTTTAATTGTAGACAAGGAGGTTGTAGCCCTAAGTCGTTTGGAGACCGCCAGCGCCATCCAAGACTGTCAGGCAGCTAAGACTAGGGCCATCGTGATCTACGGCAGACGGATTGTCGGAGGGGTTAGTAGGGACGTTGTCATCGATGTCACTTGCGCCCCGCTTTATTAAAAAAAGACCCCCGGTTCTCAGGCCGGGGGGTGTTCAAGCCGCCGGAGTAGGCGGGGAGACTACGCGAAAGTTCGGGTTCCCTGTCGGTCAATGATCAGCTTTGACCCTCGGGGGGCTAATTCTGGGGTGTTAGGGACGCTGATGTGCGTCCAGCTATCAAACTCTAGGATAATCTGATCAAACGGCACAGAGGCCGCAATACACGCCTCTACGACCTGTCGGGGGGTCATACCCGGGACTCGGATGTCGGCCGCGCACCCGATCCGGTGCTGGGAGCTGTCCTTAGACCCCACCGAGTCGTTCACTTGCTTAGACCGAAACCCAGAGTTGATCATCACCGGCTTGCCACCCAAGGCAGTCTTGACGACCTGAAGTAGCTCCGCAAGACGCTTTAAGTTCTCAATCTCAGCCTCATTCGGGGTGTTGTCCCAGCCGTTACGCGAGGCGGCATCCGAGCGGGTCAGTTCTTCAAGGGTGAAATTAGGACTTAGTTGCATTTTTACCCTTCATATCGATGATCTTTTCTAGGGTTCTGCCGCCAAAGTAAAACGACATGATCAACATACCCCATTGGCCAAGCAGCTCAACGTAGTTGTTGTTGACTTCAATATCCAGAGCTGAGAGCGCCGCAAAGGTGGTGTAGACCGTCAGAATAAAAATTAAGGTCATGGGCCGGATGTTCTTGGATAGCCAAGAGTCCGACTTCATATCCGCTTCCATGCGCTTAGTCAGGTTGTCTTGCTCGTTCATATCAGCCTGAAGCTGGGCAAGCTCACCCTTTTGTTGCATTTCCATAAGCGCAGCCTGAGCTTTAGATTTAGCTTCAGGATCAGGGATTACTTTGTCGAGGATCTTGCCCCCGACCTCTAAAAGCATTCCAATAGGTAGCATCACGACTCTCCCTTATCTTTCTCGGCTATCTCTTCAGCAACCGCTTTCGTAACCTTACGACCCGCAATACCGCCGAGAGTACCGATAGACATATACGCAACAGCTTTAAGAATTTCCAAGAAAATAGAATCAATTGGCGCTAGCTCCATCGACTGTTCTTCAAAGGTCACCGCCCACAATATGCCCAGCGTAATCGCTGTCAGCATCACCATGATGCAGATGACAATAAAGCCCCAGACCCGTACTTCGATCTCTTCAGGCGTCATTCTGTTCATCACCACACCTTTGTAAATTTAAGGATTCCGTAGATCAATAGACCCAATAACCCAATGACCAGCCATTCGTTTCTAGTCTGTTTGCGGTCTGAGTCATATTCCTTTTGAAGCTCCCTGCGTTCCCGCCGTAGCCTATCTTCTAGGCTCTGCACCTCACCAACTGCTTTCTTACCGAATTCTTTTTCTATTTGTTTTAAAGCTTCATCTTTAGCTCGTTTGATGTCATACAGGATTCTATATTCGTGTATGGCATCGATATACATCATGTCCCCGCGCCTCTGGACTTCTTGTTGTTTTCTGCGCCAGCTTACGCGAGCCTTAGCCTCTTCATCTAAAAATGCGTTGACTTCCTTGGCCGTGTCCTTAATTTCACGACCTACCTTAATTGCTTCCTTAATCCCCCCTAATGCGGCCCTCGCCGTTGTTGCTGGGTCTAGTTCTGCCATGATTCATTTGTCTGCCTTATCGTTTAGTCTGTCGTACAGTAAACTTATTAGGCTCTCCAGTTTGTCAAAACGACCATTCATTTCTGTTCGCACTTCCTTGATGGCGTCTCTAAATTCGTCCCGGCGAGCATAATCCTCGGGCAACGCTTTTTCAATACTGCGGATGTCCCTACGCAATTCCTTTATAGCGTCCCACAGCTCGCGGGCGAACCAGCCAAGGCCCGTCAGTATCGCGCCAAGGCCGATATTGATAACAGTTTGCCAATCCATATTACGCTTTCATTATGTAGCACAGCGCGTAATACGGGGGTAGGTTAGCGTTGGTTCCTGATGATCCAGACGATGCTGTCGTACCGCTATAAGTGTGGTTGTGATCACCGGCATTACTTGATAAACCCATATTTGCTTTAGGCTGGCTAGTTGTTGTGTTTGGCCCGCTCATTAAATATGACGATGCGCCACCATCATTTAGACCGTTGCTTATCGACTGATTAGGTACGTTTGGATCAGCATAACTATATGCATACCCAGCGCCCTCAAAAACGTAATGATTGTGAGTTCCGTTATTTGCTGTGGTTCCACTAAAAGTATGCGTATGCGACACAACAATTGAGTCAGTAGAGCCGCCGGTAGCGTCCACCGCATAAGTAGAACCCGCACCTACAATAAACCTGTTCCTAAGATCAGGTGTCCCGTTAGAGCCGTTACACAGATAGTAGCCAGCAGGAATCGATCCGATAGAACCCGACCATAAAATAATTGCACCGCTCGGCAGGGGTGTCGGCGGGGTAGGAGCAGTACCGATAATTCCATACAGGTTGTCGTAGGTCTGGATTGTTACGTCATCTGAATCTTTGAGAATAAACTTATAGAAGAACCCATCGGTCAGCCAGATTTGATTGGCAGGCCGTCCGTCCGTACCCAAGATGATCGGATTGGTATTAGCTACTAGACCCGAGCTATCAGTATAGGTTGCAAGCGGGGTGCTCGACCCGGCTTGATAGGTGTAAATCTGACCCGCGTTCAACGGCGCACCGTTATTGGTAAAGAACTGAAAACCGTTGCCTATTGGCGCAAGATTGACTGCCATTATTGGTTCCCTCTAAAAATGTCCGCTATGGTGCGCGGTTGTTTGACACCAGCTAACGGTTCTAAACTTTCACGTTCAAATTTTTGTGCGGCTTTTCTTTCTCTTGCCTGTTTAGCCATCGTCCCTAGTGGTACTAAATTGGCTGTTGAGATATTCAAACCTATTTCAAGAGCTTTACCAGCTTTCTCGCCGAGACTAGCCACTAAGGTGTTGCTGTTATTGGCAAACCCGCCTCGGGGCTGAGCCATGACTTTACGGGAAATCTCGCCCAAATTTCTAAGATTCCTAGCCGAGTCAGCATCAAACACTTCCGATAACTTAGGCTCAAGGTCTCTCAGGATTTTGTTATACGCAGCTTGAGAGAAGTTGCCTTGGCCATCAATAGACTTGCGAGAAATAATCTCCATCAGCCCAGCCGCTACCGCCTGCTGTTCCGGGGTTCCCTTACCCAAAGCTGACATCATTTCGCGCACGTTGGCCTCGGTTCCCTTTCCCTTAGATAAGACAAAGGTCTCAATAAAGTTGTCCGGCGCTACTTTTTCATTGACCGCAGCGTTATAGGCGGGGTCTTTTTTGAGAGCGTCAAACCGTTCCTTAGCGGCTTTACGAGCAGCGTCAGCCAAAGGCTTGAGTTTTGCGGCCTCTCCGGTCAGAGGCAAAGTTTCTAAAGAATCACGGACAAAACTGAGCGCAGCTTTACGGTTTCCGTCCCCGGCTCGGTCAGCTTTACGGATCTCAGAGGCTAAGTTAGTTCTTAGTGCCTCAAATTCTTCAAACGTCATGCCTGAACCGTCACGATACCGTTGCATCTGACGTTCAATTTCTGGCGGCAAAAATTCGCTTTTAAGTTGTTTGCGGAGCGTCTGATCCGCGTTATTAACAAACTTTTGGGCGTCAATCGGAAACTGACCGCCAGCCGCATCGCGTAATTCGCTATACAGCTTACTGATGTTATCGTTGCGAACCCGATCGATAGCCAAATAACCGTCCATAACTTGTCTGCCCAAGTCTGACATACCGCCAAAAGCATCGGGAGCGGCTCGGTCGCGGATCAAAGTCAGGTTTTTAATCAGAGCTTGATTCTGGTCGCCAAGACGTTGAGCTATGTTTGGTAGCTCACCCCTGCGGTTCAGTTCTCTACTCAAAGCTACTAAATCACCCGTGGCCTGACCGCGAGTGAGTTGGATCGGCTCGGGTAGGTTTAAGGCTTTAACGTGGGTCTCTAAGGCCGGTAGATTGACGTTTTGCGTTGGTACGTTAGATGCCTCGGCCCGTAGTTCGACCGGGAGCTGATCAATCGCAGCCCTAACAGCTACGGGATCTTTACGGCCAGCAGCTCCAACGCTTGCCATGCCCGGCAACCCAACGGGATCAGGACTAATAATTCCACGTTGCGCTTGGAACTCTTGGTAGCTGATCTTGGGCTTTTGAGCCGGTGCAGTAGCTGCGGGCAATCTAGTTGGTGGCGCACCAGTAATGACCGGGGGTAACTTACTAGCCTCAAAAGCCTGACCCAGCTCTTGCAAGGCTGATTTAGCAGCCTCTGTCTTGGGCTGATAGGTCGCGGCTTCCATGCGTTTACCAAAGTAGTCAGGCGCTCCGGGTTTCACCCCGCCACGCAAAAGCTGTTCTGTCGCCGCCACGGGGGCTACAACCGCTTGAGAACCTAGCGCAGCTACGGCTTCAGCGGCAGGCACAATATCAGGCCGCAAAGCTTTGAGGACTTCTGGGTCGCCAGTAACAGCACCTTTTAAGAACTCGGTAAAGGATCTTGCTCGGCGCGGCGGTGGTGCTGATGCTGTCTCCATGACCTGACCTTGAGGGCTTACTTTTGGGACAGCGGCGGCTAGTACCTGTTGCTCGCGCTGGGCCGCAGTCTTTTCTTGCTGGCCAATAGCCGCAATCCGCTCACGGATGGTCGCGCCTAAGTCCGCAGGCTTTTCCTCTGGAGCGGTCTCAATCCGTCTGCGGATGATATCTCCAAGATCCATCGCTCCAACTTTTTCAAAAAACTGCTGACGGATTTCTATGGGGCGCTTATTAAATGCATCAGCCGCGCCCTCATTCATCAATATCCTATCGACTTGGTTTTCATTGATTCCAAGATCAATCATCTGCTGCCGAGCGCCCTGCAGCTGCTCGGAAGTCATGTTTTCCAGTCGATATACGTCTTTCATTTGAGCCGTCCGGTCTGGGTTAGGCGCTGGATGTTTTCGTATTTAGTTAAAAACTCATTCAGCTCTTCTCTGCTCTTGGGCAATAATTTGTCTAACGCCTCTTGGCGGCGGCGTGGGTCTCGCTCATTTTTATTGATTGCAAGCGCCTCAAATATCCGCTGATCAGAGTTAGCCGCCCATGCTTGTCTAAACGCTGATAAGTTAGCATCACCGTATTGCTGGGCAAACTTTTGGACTGCTTGCGATTCCATATCTAAGCGGGTCAAATCGCCAACAAGACGCCGAGCCACGGAAATCAAAACTGATGGCGGGTAGGTCTCATCGCCGTTAGCTTTAGCTACTAAGGACTTGCCTGCATCGGTTGATAGACTTTGTCCTGATGCGCCAATGACCGCAATTTCCACGTTAGCAATATCTTTACTAAGCTGTTTGAACCGCTCATCACCAAAAAATTCACGAATTTTTCGTTCAGCTTCCGCAGGCGCAGCGGTTGTAAACCGGCGGTCTTTTTCAAGCTCCCTTACGCCTTCCATAACCGCTTCTACATTGCGTCTTGCAAGCGGAACAGCAGACTGACCTTTGGCCAAATTTGTACGATAGAGCTGACCGGCAGATAGGTCTGCTTGCATACTTGGGCCACCAGCCTGCGGCACACCCGGAATCGGGGCTGGATATTGCAACGCAAACCCGGGGTCTGATGTCCGACCCGAAACAGCAGGAGGTGCGGCTGGGCCTGCTGCTGGCGGTGCGGCTGGCGCGGCTACTGGTGGAGCTACCGGCGGTACGGCTGGGCTAGCGGCGGGAGGTGCGGCAGGAGGTGCGGCAGGACGATTGATTGGTGCGGTCATATCTGTACCAGTTACACCGCGAGGCCCCGCCGGGACAGTAGGCAATACCTTGAGCGCACCGATAGCTTCTGGGCCACCCAATACGTTTACGCGGGCTGATGTATCTAAACCAGCAATCAATCGTTCTTTTGCGTACTGACGCAACGCACCGGGATTTCTAGTAGCAAGTTCTATGTATGGGGCCAACAATACCTTTGCTTTGTCATCCGGTATACCTAGAGCTTTAGCTTGGTTCATACCATTCTGAGTAACAAAACTTAGCAGTTTTTGTGAATCTACTGACCCGGGGTTTTCTTCTGCCTGCACAACCAACGGATTGTTAATTAGCGCGGTCATTCCTGACGTAATTCCGACTAGACGTTTTTCAGCAAGACCAAGCTCTCCGGCAGCTACTTCGGTCTGAGTCTTTTTAATTAACTCGGGATAAAGCTCTGACAGGCGCTGAAACTCCATCGCCTTAGTGGCAGTTCCCACTAAGTCCCCGAGAGTCATAGCTTGCGGGCCTTTTACGCCCAGCGAAATTTCAGGTTTTATGTTGTTTGCCATGATTTACTTTCATGCCAAATTAGATGTGTACGGTACGCCAGCACTTGTTGGAGCGCCACCACCTAAGCCAGCCGCCGGTGTTACGGGGCCAAAAGGATTTCTTCCCATCAAAGCAGAAAGCTGCAAGTAGTTCATAGGGCCTTGTAAGGCTTGACTGTAAGCATTAGCAGCGCCCACCTGACCAGCCGCTTGAGCTGCCGCAGCCCCGGTAGTCAAACCAGCAAGATTTTGCCCTAACGCCTGTTGTGCTTGGACACCAGTATTTACCGCTCCTTGTCCCATACCAGCTATATTTGCAAGGGTGTTGTAAATGTTTTGGCGCTCGCCTTGAGCCCGAGCAAACGCATTTCCGTATTCGGTGGACGCCAAACCCTGTCCAAATTCTTGCAGGGCTCGCATGGTATTTCCAGATAATGCTCCACCACCTACGTTTGCTAATCGCTCTGTTGCTTGTGTTCCGTACTTCATGCGGAACGCCATCGATGGATCAAGATACTCAGATAAAAGCGTTGCACCTTCCATCGGTACGCCGCCCATATCTTGCGGCATGGTTGGCATGGCCTGTGCGCCTAATGCCCTTTCGTAAGCCTGTGTCGTATCCAACGACATATCCATCGGCTCACCGACTGTAAACTGTCTGCCTGTCTGGGGATCGGTAACGATGCTTCCAGCTATGGGCTGTAAAGCGCCCCCGGGTAACGGAGTTCCTAACTTTGAAATATCTACCGGCTGATTGCCTAACATCGGCGGTGAGAATCCTCCACCAGTTTGCGGTGGTTGACTGATCGGAGTTTGCCTTGCCATTGGCTGACCAACGCGAGAGGTAAAGTAGGGCATCATCCTTTGGATGTCGGATAGGGCCCTGTATCCTTGCTGTCGATACGGCGCTAAATCAGCCCGAGAAATGTCAAACATTTCACGTTGTTGCGCTGCGGCACGATCAGCTCCTTCAGCTTGTATCCGAGCAGCGTCTTTAGCCGCTTTGGCTCCCATGTAGCCTGATACCAGACTACTGCCAGCTACTGCTGCCACTACCCAAGTCATAATTTTTCTCCGTCCAAACTGTTTGCTAAAACTTTAAGCCTGTTTTGTGAATCAAACAAGGCAGTCTCATCGGGCTCGATCAGCTCTGCCTCAATTTCATCCAAATCGGTCTTGTCAGTTCGGTGGAACGTAACCCCGATGGAGTCAGTCACCGCCAGCGTCACCCGCTTGGTTCCCGCTTTGGATTCGATTATATCGCCCGGACGCAGGGTAACCATACCCTTTTCCGACCATGAAATAATTTCCCCGGTGGCGCACATAAAGAAATGATCCTGTTTGTGAACCTTGCCAACAATTAACGTGCCTGCTGGTCGAAACAGTTTTCTGCAATACATCCCGCCAGAAAAATAATGTTCTGTCTTTAACTCTGCCTGCGGCATCTTGACCATCTCGCCTTGGAGCCGGTCAATCATCTCCCGCGAGGGAACGAACTGTTCTATAAGCTCAGACATCGTAGTAGGGAACCTTTTTAACTTCCCCGTTCACGGTGATATTGATAAACCCCCGGGGGTTCGCAGGCAGGGTCGCAGACCCAGCGGTCGCCGTAGAGCTGCTTGTAAAGTTCAAAAGGTTTAGAAAAAAGAGTTGCCATGCCGGGGTCGGGCGTCCGGTTTCATTCGCTAAAGGGCTTGTAGGTATTACCTGATTCTGGGGTAGTTGAGCCATCAGTTATCCCCGGCCTCTGCTTTTAGGTTCGCAGAGACAATAACCGCCTTGATTGGGTCGGTAATCACGACCTCAAAGATCCGATCCCGCGCCCAGCCTAGCCGCCGCCATATGGCCCGGGCGTAGTAGTTACCTTGCACCCCAATAGAGACCCAGTTCTCGTTAGACCAAGTAAACCCACCGTCACTTGAAAATCTAAGCATCGCTTGGGGGTTCTCGCCCTGACCTGTCGATAGACCCACCCCGGGCTGGAACTGGATCTGAAGCTCCGCAAAATACTGCCTCTGGAGGTCGGTTGTAATGTGGGGGCAACGTCTGACGCGCCGCACCAATTGACCGTCATCGGTGTATTGCGATAGGTCTAATTTATAGAGTTTGCCGTTTTCATAGTCTCCGACTAAGACCTGTTGATTAAAGAAACAGCAACAGTTCCCCCTATGCCTTTCATAGTTTCCTTGGTCGTTGGTATAGAGCCACTTATGCCAGAGCCCTGTGGTGTTGTCGTAGGCCCAAGTCAAGCCGTTTTCTCCAATGTCAGGAAAGCTCACGACATAGGTCTCATGGCCATTTAGCTGGTAAGTCCACGCGACCGCGTTTGAGACATTCTGACCGACTAGGGTGTTTTCTACCGCATGGGTCGAGATTCTCTCGGGGAAGTAGCCGTTCATGCGGACGATGGTGGCCTCGCCCCGGTTGTTCTTGGAAACATAGGCAAATGAGTTACCCATCCGGGCGCAGGAAAACTTTGCCGCAATCCCCTGTTGGGTGCTGGAGCCCTGAATTCTTGAAAACGGAAACGGAACCGAGCCTACGTCTAGCCACGCTTCAGATGACATCTCACCCAAGAGATAGACCTCGCGCCTATCAACAATAATGGCCACTAGATCATCTGGTGAGCCATCCTTTGAGGCAAAAGACAGGGGGTCAGTAATCGGTGATAAGAGGTCGCTTGCGGCCCATTGTTGGCTGTCGGGCTTATTGTAGACAAAGTAGTTGTCCGAAATATCTACCGTCACCCCACCCTCAAAAGGCCCGTCATTGGCCGGTAAGACCGTCCAGTTGATCGCATAGATGGTCGTGCTAGAGACCGTCTGGGAGGCGCTTACCGTGTAGGTTCCGATGCTTCCAGCCGTTCCGGTGAGCTGCTCGACAATAATCGTCCCATCGGTAATTCCGGTTCCCTCGATGGTCTGGCCAATCTTTAGGGAACCGCTGGTCACCGCGCTAACGGTCAAAGTCGTGCCGGAAATAGATCCGGTCACGATAGCGGGTGCTGCGGTTGAGTTAATTGACGTACTAGCTACCGTCTGTGAGTCGCTAACCGTGTAAGTCCCCGTGCCTCCAGATCCTGTTCCAAGGGCTGTAATGACGGTATTTTGCTGAACCCCAGAACCAAAGATGGCCTGACCGACCGCAATCGTGCCGCTTAACATCGTAGAAACGGTTAGGGTCGTGCCTGATATAGACCCGGTAAAGCTGGCCGCAGACGGGCTACTAATGAACCACGCATAGCGATAGGTTCCGTCCACAATGTAGACGTTGACCCCGTTATCGACTATCCCAACAACCCCGGTAGCGGTATTTAACTGACCGACCATCTTAGGGGTTAAATCGTCCTCCAAGACGTAGACAAAGTCTCCGCATACCGCGACCACCTGTTGACCGCCAGAGAGGGTTCTGAGCCCCCTGACCTCTTCCTGATTAGGAAAGATGGCTACGGTCTCTAATCCGGGGGTGGGATATAAAGCGACTATTCCCCGCTCGCCCTGCGCCTTGGTAGGGTCGATTTCGGGGAAGAAGTTGATGCACTCTTGGGCATCCTGAGTAATGGATGGAGCCTCGTAAGCAGCTCCTACGAACCCAAAGTCAGGCATTACTGGAAGCCTCCGGTCAATATCCAACCGGCATCAGCTCGTTTACCAACGACCAGCACATCGTCATACCGCGCAGACTGCATGGGCCTCATGTTGGTTCGCTTAATCGTAGCTTTAGCCTGCGAGGCATAGGCGTTGATCATCGCAATCTGCTGGGGGTTAGACTTTCCATACATGGGCATAAGCCTCTCAGCCAGACACCACCGCAAGCACATAATGTAGCCCTGCGGGATCACGATGTTGTCGTTAATTGAGTTGAATCTCTGGAAAATTGTGTCGCAGAAGATGTGCATCTCGCCCTGAGATGGGTTTGGCCAAAAGTAAAACGTCCCCATAACTTCGGAGGGCTGGTAATACATCGCCTTGGGCCACGGGCCGTTCTGAGTCTTTAATCCAATCAGCTCGTAGTTCTCAAGGTTTAGGATCGCAACCGGGTAGTCCAGACCGCCGTTGATAATCGGCTGGCCATTAGCGTTAGTGTTTACCCTTACAAACGCTGAATTAACACCTAGCGGGCGCTCGTAGTACGCAGTAATTGTGGTGCTGGCCGCAGACTGTGAAGTATTTACGGTATACGTCCCAGCGTAGTTCACGTTCCCGCCAGCTCCCGTTCCAAACCCCGTAATCTTGGTTCCCGAGGTGATCCCAGAACCTGAGAGCGTCATCCCTAGAGCTATACCGCCTGAGAGGATATTGGTGACCGTCAGGGTCGTTCCCGAAATAGAACCTGTAAAACTTGAGTCCACCTGACCCCCGGGGCCGATGGTGTATTGGGTCTGGCCTGCGGTCAGGGTAAAGATAATCTCGGTCTTGTAGTAGACCATCATTTGCTCGTTAGACCATTGGTCGATCATGTCATTGAGCATATCGAATGCGTCTTGAGCTTCCGCAGGCGCTGGGGTCTCACCCGCCGCCAAGGCTCCGATGTCCTTCATGGCGCGGCTAATGATGTCAATCGGCTGGGTCATAAGGTCACCTTAAAGGTTTCAACGTGCCAAGGCGGTTTTGTTGGGTTTTCTGGGTTTAGCTGGCGCTCTAAGTTTGCCTCAATTAGTGCCTTTTGGTCACCCATGTCGAGGTGCAGCCAATGGACTAACAGGGTCTCGTTGATGTCTTTGTATTCGCAACCCTGCTGGTCTTTCTTGAACGTGTAATAGCCCTCAGTCCGCACATTTTGGCAGTCACATTGATAGCGGACACCTGTGACCCGATTATCTTTGGCCAACACCTCAAGAATTTTCCAGACGAAAGTCATATGCGATTAGCCGCCAATTGAGCCTGATAAGCACTAATGACTTCTGGTGTCCAAGTAAGGTTACAGATAGACACTACATTGGCAGGCTGACCCGCAAGGTCTTGTCCCGGTGTCAGAGAAGTACGGTGGTAGGTCTTGGTCAGTTCCTTGCCATCCTCAATAATCCTTGTTGCCTCACGATACAGAACGATGCCGTTCTCTGTGACTGTAACTTGATCTACTACTGTTTCTTTAGTGATTGCCATTTTAATGCTCCTTTATAAAAATCCGTCTACGCTAGTCTGGCGTAGATAAGTTAAGCCGCAAAGTAAGAAAATCCAAAATATACTTCTGCACCTGCCTGACAAACAGGAGTTCCATTAACTGAAGATTGCAAAGACCCGCTTGTTCCTGAATCAACCAATAAATATCCAGAACCACTTCCTGAAGACCATGCAGTTAAAGCAGCCAACCCAGCAAACCGTTCTGAATTTTCTGATAATCCGGCTACTGAAAAAGGAAGCCCACCTAGAGTAATTGACCCTGTTGGAGTTGATACAGAAGAAACTACAATGTTTCCGGTGCAGGTGACTAACCTTCCAACTCTTGTATACGCTAACGAATTTAAGCCTGAATTTAATGTAATTGAACCGCTTGCCGGAGTAAGTGTTACATCAAAAGTTCCTTCCTCATAATCATCCAAGGTATTAGCATCGCTTGAGGCAGAGGCCGTAGCAGGGAATGTGATGCCTGCACCACTTGCTGATGGGGTTACATTACCTACGCTGATGGTGGAATAGGCTTTAACTGTGCCAGCAGTATCTAGCACCATCGCTACATTGGTAGCGGAGCCGTTTTGTATGTTACTGACTTTTAGTGTGCTCATGGCTTGGGATACCTATCTTTTACGGCCTGAATAGCAGACTTCCATGCGTCCATGCCGCCGTGGTAGAGCAGGTCGAGTTGGTCAACGATGGATGGGTATTCTTTGGCTCGTTGGCGTTGATATTCTTTAGCGGCGTAATCGGCCTCAAGTCTTGCAATCTCAGCCTGTATTTCTGCTTCAGTAGGTTGAGTTTGATTTTGGTCGAGCCATTCAAGTTCATCACCACGCAAAACCCACTCAGCACCAAGGCGTAGAGACATGAGAGCATCTGCTTTGGTAATCATGCCGCAATCTCCATAAGAATAAGTGATGCTATGCTTCCACCGCCGGAATTAGTATTAAAACTAGCCGCTCCACCAAGTCTGCTTTGTAATTGAACTTTATATGTGGTTGCAGAAGTTGTTGCGGGGCTATCTAAGTAAGACATTCCTCCTATTGGAGCCGCAAAATCGGTAGCAGTTGCGCTGAAATACCAATTACCACCGCCTTGAACAAAGGTGCTTGCGCCACGAATGATTTGAAATCTAGCGGCTTCATTTGCTGTGGCTATCCTATCTGTTGTTCCTCCATACATTATTATAAGTATCTTGCTTGATGAACTTGTTGGAGTAATTGTTGCAGAAAGACTTGTATCAACATAACTTGTCGATGTTGTGCTTGTTCCTGTAGTTTGCGTTCCTTGAACCACCTGCAACACCGACCCCGTAGGCAACGCCGCCTTGGGAATAGACTGACCGCTAGACCCAGTAGTAATAATTGTTCCTGCATTGTCAGGCAAAGACAGCGTTCTGTTCGTGTTGCTATTTGGGCTGTCAATCGTGAAGATGCCCGTGCCGCTTGCGTTGGGGGCGAGTTTTATCTGTGACATGGTTATTTAGTCCGGTGTAGGTAAGTTAAGCAGCAACATAAGTCATTGAAAAAACCCAATCCATAGATTCATTAGTCATATTTTGATTTGCCCATGCTATATCATCTCCACTATAAAAAACTTCACATACTGTGTTTGATTCAAATATAAAAATAATTAAATAAGTACCACCGGTCCAATTAACATTATTAAGCATCGGAACGCACCGCCCTTGAGTGCCGGTGGCAGAAGTAAAAGGAAAACCACCTATGTTTACTTGTCCGGTTCCTGTGGCAGAAGATATTGACATATCAGCATTTACTGTAACTAATCTACCTACTTTAGTATAATTACCTCTTCGACTATTGTATGTAGTTGTTCCCGCACTTGAGGAACCAAAAAATGTCGGTGTCCAAGTCCCTTCCTCATAATCATCCAGCGTGTTTGCGTCCGATGATGCGGATTGAGAAGCAGGAAAAGTAATACCAGCACCAGAAGCAGATGGCGTAGCATTACCTACACCAATAGTGGTTGGGAACTTGGTGCGTTGACCAGAATCTACGGTGACTGCGGCTGTGCCGCCTGTGGCAACGGTAACAGTATCCGCACCAAAGAAAACGCCCGTATTAGTATCTGTTCCTTGAACTGCTGGAGTAGATGCAGACCCGTCTACGCCTGAGATTCCCGTTGTTCCGTTAATAACGACTGCCATGTTTTTCTCCTAGACCACAGTCCATACTGAACCGCTCGGTACTGTTACGGTTACACCAGAATTTACGGTGACCGGGCCAGCCGACAGACCATTATTGTTTGTGCCGATGGTGTAGTTCGCACTAATTGCGTTGGCGTTCTCCCACAGTCCGTAGGTTGTGATGTTGCTACCGCCACCAATCGCACCCCAAGCTGATCCGTTATAGCCCTCAAATGTCGATGATGTGGTGTTAAACCGCAACATCCCCGTAGCTGCTGTTGGTCTCTCAGCGGTCGTTCCAGTTTGAATCTGGATGGCTGACGTTCCACCAAGAACGAATAACCCGTTTGAGGGATTAAATTGCAGTTTGGTAGACGATACGTTTTCGGTCGTAACCGTGCCAGAGGTCGCACTTACAAACGTCAGATAGCGGGTTGCGTTGGTCGATGTATCGTCCGCAATCGTGATGCCGTTAGCGTTTGCTTGCCAAGTCGGGGCTGACGCGCCGTTGGAAGTCAGGACATAGCCCGAAATTCCTGTCGATCCCGCAAGGGAAATCGTGCCACTTACCCCAAGATTGGTAAACGACCCAGCCGCTGCCGTGGTCTGACCAATACTCATGTTATTGATCGTTCCCAAACTTGTTGGCGCAATTTCTATCGATCCAGCACCGGCGGGCTTGATATGAACGTGACCCGTTCCCGTAGGACTGATGTCAATCTGGGCGTTAGTCCCGTTCAAATTAGTAGAGACATCTAGGCTTACGTTACTACCCCCACCAGCGCCCCATTGAAGTTGAGCAACCCCGGAGGCGTTTCGCAACGCACCACCAGCCGATGACGCAGCGTCAAAGTACGGGCCAACAAACTTGGTTGTTGCCGTAATGGTCGTGCCAGAAATAGTATTTGCGACCGTGTTTCCAATAGTTGGCGGGGAGGATAAATCTAGCGTTCCACCTAGAGTCAGGTTTCCAGAGCTGGTAACCGTTCCCGACAAGGAAATGCCTGAGACTGTGCCCGTTCCGCTAACGCTTGTAACCGTTCCCGCACTTGGTGTAGCCCAAGATGGAACCCCGCCCGCAACGGTTAAAACCTGACCCGTAGAGCCAATCCCTACAAATGTAGTAGCTCCAGCTCCGCTCTGATACGGGAGGCTCCCTGTTGCCCCGCCCGCAAGGTTAGTTGCGGTTGTTGCGCTTGTGGCCGTGGTCGCAGTTGTTGCGGTCGCCGCGTTACCGGAAATTGACCCAGAAATCGTTGCGCTAACCGTCAGACCCGACAGGGTTCCAACCGCTGTAATCCCTGTATATGACCCTGATATACGGGCGGTATCGATAGTCCCAGAGGTGATTGCAGAGGCCGCAATCGCAATCGAGGTGTCAGTTGCGCTAGTAATCTGACCTTGAGCGTTGACTACAATAGCCGGAACGGTTGACGCAGACCCGTAGGTAGCCGCTGAGACCCCGGTGTTTGTAATACTGAACGTGTTTGCTACTAACGTCAGTCCGGTTCCTGCGCTGTAAACGCCTGTCAGGGAGAAATTTGACCAGTAGTTTGCAGTCACCCCAAGCGTCCCACCCTGTTGTGCAGAGCAATACCAAGCAGATCCAGCTTGACCGCCTTCCTCTACAAACACCATCGCAGAAATCAGCTCATTCCAAGAATTAGCGTCTGGCGAGCGTGTCCAAGGCGTCCCAACGATATAGATACCGTTTTCGTAAGCTAATGATTGGTCTTTCACTAAAACTCGGTCACCCGCAACGACCGGGACGGTGTCAACGGTTTGGGCTCCTGACAGAGTAATCGGTCCTGATGTTGCTGTTAATACGGGCTGCTTCCAAGCAATCCCAAGGGCAACGGTGTCAACGTATAGCTTATTGCAGAGGTCAGTATCGCTTGCGGGCTGGTTTGACATCGAGGCGGTCGTAAAAGCCGCCGTGGACGGGGTTGTGGCCCCGATAGTGGTGCTATTGATTGTGCTGTTGGTGATGCTCACCCCGTCTAAGACAGGGCTTACAGGGGCATAAAACGGCTCTCCAGCAGGCCCAATGAACGTAATAATGTCGTAGGGCGGTAGGGGTTCAAAAGTCGCCTGAACGGGGAGAAAGTTTACTGTTTGCGTCTTGGCAGTATCGTTTGCCATGAAAAACCCCTTATTCGGTGGCCACTAACGTCACATAAAGCGTATTGGTAGCAGACGAAATAGCTTTTAAGTAAAAGTCAGGGGCTGGGCAGTCCAAAATGATCGGTAAAAACATATTTGGAGCCAAGACAAACGACCCGCCGTTACCTGTTGAAGCAATCGCAGGCGTATCCATGTTGCTACTGGTAGTGCCAAAGGTTATTGCGGCAGTACCAGCTCCAGTATTCAAAAAAGCTACCCGAAAAGCTCTGGTCGGGGTGTTCGGAACGATATTTAGAGCTGCGGACGGTGACGTAGTTAGGGCGAGCGCGTAAGTTGGGCTTAAAACCTTGAGTTGATTCATGTTTTTACCTCAGTTGTTGATTGTGAAATTATCCTACTTTTGAGCCAATTTCCAATATGTCCTTGAAAAACTTTTAGTCCCGCATGACCCATACCGATTTCAGGATCGATCCAGACCTTTTCGCCTAGTTCTCTCCACTTTATGCAAAACGAATAATCTTCCCCGTAACGATGCTTTTTTTCGACATCTAAGTGGGGCTCAAATAGTGGCCAAAACTCACCGCCCTCGGCCTTTTCATGCACCCAAGTATCCGGGTGTGCCTCGATCATCTTGGCGATACAGTTCCGAGAAATCTTCATAAATCCCGTTGGAATGCACTCGACCTCCAAGAGTCTGGTCTCGGGGTCGGCCCATAGCTCTTTCTTGTTTTGATCCCAGCGGACTGTCCACATCAGGGGGTCTACTCGATGGGGGTAGATTCCAGCTACTAGGTCAACCGGGTGGTCGATAAGTTTGAGTAAAGCACCACGTTCCCAGCAGACGTCATTGTCTACAAAAACCAGCATATCGCAGTCAGATTTGTAGAAATTAGACGCGATGACCCCGCGACAGTCAGCTATGGCCGAGTTGCCTACGTCATCTACTAGGGTAAACCTATCCCCCCGTAGAACCAGTTGGATCAGGTCATCAATAAGACTGTGGACAGTCCCTATATGTACGACCCCCGTGTACGTTGGGAGCGCAATCATTATGTGTTTCATCTAGTCTCCGATAAAGAAAAAGCCACCCCTTTTGGGGGCGGCTTTCTCGGTCATCAAAACATCTTAGGCAGTAATGCCGATGTCTTTAAGCGCCGTGATGATGGCGTTTACTGCTGTGGCGATTTGAGTACCAGTAGCGGCATCTGCAATCGTGGTGATTGCGGCTGCTTGGACTACTGGGGTCTCGCCATAAAAACCAACCTCACCACCCGCCACGCCAAGGGCAACACCGTCAGAGGCGTTACCGTTAAACAGGTAGTTAGTGGTTTGGGTACTTGCTGGGCCGGGATTGCTCATTTCTAAGTTCCTTTCTCAGTTAATTAGGCTGCCACTCGGCAAGCCAGCTCAGGATAAAGGGGAGCCCAGCCATACAGGACATCCAGACGGGTCGGGATCGAGTCGTTGTTGATCGTGTATTGACGAACAACGCGAATCGACAGACCAAGCTGCTTGTCTGAGGCGCGGCCAGCGAAATGAACACCATCGGGCAGTTCCAGATCAGCGGTAGCCAGAGTAAAGGCGTTCTTGTGGAACACCAGATTCTGCGGGCTGACTGCGCCGGTCTTGTTAAATGGCGTGACAACGGCGCTTGCGCTGGTTGAGGCAACGGACACGTTCTGGAACTGACCGCCGGTGATGATTGCGGGTGACACAACCACGGAAGCGGAACTACCAGAGGTGATAGTTACATTGGACTGCACGTTAAACGACCGCAACACGTTACCGCCGTAGGGCTGACGGTTCTGGGGGTTCACGGCAAACACGTTAGCGATTTGGATCGTGTCGCCAGCCTTCAGGACTGCGTTGGCGGTAGCGGCAGAAATCGTAATCGTGCTGGTCTGAGCCCAACCAGTTGTCAGCGAGCCGGTAAAGGTAGCTGTGTTGGTAGACATTGTTGCAGTTGCGTAAGAACCGTAGGTATGTGATACCACGTTCTGATCCATGTACCAGTTCATGCCGATGGTGTCCTTACCCATCAAGCCCTTCTCGTACTGGCCAGAAATCGTGCCTTGCGGGTTAAAGAGCCCTTTCAACGAACCAACGATGGATGCGCCGGTAAACGGATCAACCACGCAGGAACGCTTGCCATCGCGGGGTGCGCCCTCACCGTCCAAAAAAGCCTGTGCGGTCAGGAACGTAGCAATGTCAGAGGGGACTACACCAGCGGTTCCAACGGTGTTCGCGGTGCTGTCTACGGCCATGTTCGTGCCATCAAAGTCCATCTTGTTAGCGATGGCGGCGATAGCAGGCTTCAGAACGCGGTCAGAGAACATATCCAACGACAGGGCCAGATCCTGAGTAGTGAACTGGGTGTCAACGTGGAACTGGGTTGAGAGGGTCACCGGGACGGAAGTCTCGTTAAAGTCCTCTACGTTGAGCGCAGGGCCGGTAGTACCAATAAAACGACCGGGACGCCGGACGTTTACGGTGTTACCAATCTTAGCGCCAGTAACCGCAAACTGATCGTCATAAGAACGGTCAACGCGGGCCGTGAACGTAAGTTCGTTTTCCAAGACCATCAACGCCTCGTTGGTGATCATGGAGATGGTTAGCAAATTATTTGCCATTTTTTATAACTCCAAAAAAGGTTTCAATTTGCCCCTACTTGATCTTTCCCGCAAGGCGAGCCGCTCTCCATTGTTGGTAAGTCCCATGCCATTGACGATCAGCATTTAGACCTACGTCCACCGTAGAACTGCTTGCCTTGATAGGCGAAATCGGAGCCGGAGCATTCGATTTTTTCGCCACAGGTTCCTTCTTGCTGTCTTGAGGGGCTTCTTCAAACTTGGCCTCAAGTCGCCCAATAGCTCTAATTTGTGCGGTCAACGACCTGTCTTGAAGTCCTTTAGTGAACTCTGGATTGTCGGCGAGGTAGTACAGGATCTGTGGCCCGTAGTCACTCTCAATGATTGCTTCGCTGACAGGCGCACTCACAGGAATGTCCCCACCAGAGGCAATCGTTGCCTCAAAATCCGGCAGCTTTGACTTCGCAGATTCCATTCTCTTTTGGAACTCGGAATACTTCCTAGCCTGTTCCTCCTGAGCCCTGCGAGCCATTTCTGCCTGCTCACGTTCTCTTAACTTCTTGTCAGTCGTCCATTCGGCCAGAGCTTCAGCGTACTCCAAGGCGTCATTGAACTGGCTTGGATCGGGTTTGGGATCAGGGTCGCTAGGTTCCTTTTGAGGAGAGACCTTGGACTCCATTTCTTTTAGCCGATTCTCCAGCTCTAACCGCGCTTGACGCTCCCGATCCGCTTCTTGGCGGGCCAGTTCACGCTGCTTAGTCAGTTCCGAAAACCGCTTTTCTAGCTTCGGGTTTTGCTTCTTCTCACCTGTCGCAGCCTCACTTTCGTTAGTCGGCTCACTCGCCTCTTGCTCGACTACTGGCTCCGCTTCTGCGGCCTCAATAGGAGTTCCGTTGGGCGCTAAACCTATTTTCTTTAACGAAAACTCGGCTAAATTCTCACTCGTTACTACCATCGCCGCCTGTTTCCGGGCTGGCTCCTGCGCTACTTCTTGCGCTACTTCGGACATGGATCACTCCAAGAATAAACCCGATGAACCCATCGGTAGGTTGTATCTATTAAAAACTGTTTCTTGATAGGTGTCAATTATCCCAATCCGGCAATTTGTTTCTGCTGTTGGATAAACGGGTTTTCGGTCTGATTCACCTCCCGCTCGGCAAAGCTCGCAATCTGAGCCTGCTCCATGTCTTTCTCCCTGATGGCCTGCTGGAGCTGGCTGGTGTCCATGCGTTTTAGAAGCATCTTGGTGATGGCATCCAGCTCGGTCTTGTCCTGCGAGGTCTTGGTCGCAAGGATCTGCTGGTTGACCTTGGCCTCGTTGATCGTGTCGGTGTTGTACGCCCTAGAGGTCACATCCATGAGCTTGCGCTTGGTCTCGCCTTCCTGACGGATGGCCTCAACGTCCCCACGGTACTGCTTCTCTAGCTGCATCGCGGCAATCATCTGTTGCATATCCGCAATCTGCTTCTCGGCCTGCATGAGCTTCATCTGAACCTCTGGCGGGATGTCGCTCTTCTCGTCAATCTGAGACAGGGGGTTGACCGCAGCTAGACGGTCTGCAATCACCTCCGCTCCGGGGAAGTCCATGTTCCTAAAGACTAGGTCGCCTGCAAGATTAAAGAGTTCCTGATTGGTGGCAATCATCGGCATCATGGCCTCGACAGCCTCCTGACGCTTAGACTGATAGCCCGGGCCGGTGTCCATGTAGACGTCATACTCACCGACAGTCACATCATTCAAAATCTTCTCAACGCCCATCTCATCAGGGACTCGCTGGTTAATTGTTACCATTTCTGGCTTGCCATCGTAGCCAATAATCCGCATGACCCGCTCGCGGTCATAAATCTTCGGAATCAGATCCAAAATGATCCGTCCGGTGTGCTTCATGGATCGGGTCAGGTTGTCAAAGAAATGGAAGTTGGTCATATCGACTTGCATCTGCTGACCGCGAATAGCCTTCCCAGACATATTTCCTTGCGGGAGCTGAGAGGGGTCGTAAATGCCTACGACCGACTGTAAGTCCTTATCGATTGCCATCGCCGCAGAAATAACCCCGGCTGGCGGCGGCTCCGGTTGTAGTCGTTGAGGCGAGGGAGCCTCCTTACCATTAATGTCCGTCTGCTTGTAGCGCAGAACTGGCATCGACTTGATGTTGGCCTGCGCCCACTCATTTTCATGCCCTTCGTCCTGACCTTCAGCCATCAGCCACTTGGCCTTTGGAGCCAAGGCTATACTCTCGGTCAGGCTGGTCTGCCAGTAGTTATACATCCGCTGGGCGTCCTTGGCGTTTCGCACCAACCCATACTTCTTGCGCTTATCCTCAACGGTCAGCATCTGGCCATAGACCGGGACGACCGGGATGTAGCGTCCAGCCCAAGTCCGTTCCTCTAGGATCTCAAGACCTGTGAGCTTGCACCACTTGATTTCCCGGCGCATGGTTTCACGTTCACCCACAACCATGATGTCTGCCGCAGCCATGATTTCCGGGCTCGGCGCCTCGTCCTTGTAGACCTTTGTCCCATCGGATAGCAGTAGTAACTTGGTCTTTTTGCGCTCAACGTAGAAGTATTCAGCTATACGAATGTCCTCCTTTTGCACCCAATCTGGGTCAAAGTCGCCCGTCCCGCGCTGGTTAAAGTCGCCACCCGAGTCTGCATCGGGGTACTGCTTCTCAAAGTCGGCCTTGCTCATAAGCTGGGTGATCAAGACCTTCTCGGCGTCTGATCCGTCCGGCTGGACTGAGTTGGGGTCAAAGTAGACCGAAAACGGGTTATCAATGGGTCTTAGGTAGATTTCCTGATCAAAGCTGTCGTCCCGCACATAGTCGGTTACAACCCGCCAGTAGCCCCAGCCGATCCTGACCGCATATTCGCCGGCGGTGTCATAGGCTGTATCCGCATCGGAATTAACCTCGATGTGCTTAAAGATCCCCGTCAGGATGTCCGCAACCTTCGCGTTAGCCTCGGAGTTCATGGAATGCGCCCGCATCCGGGGTCTAGACTGTCTCATTCCGTTGACAATCTGCCTGACATAGGCGTCCAGCTTATTGATCGTCAGACACGGCCTAGCCTCAAGGTGGCGGGAGTTCTGAACCTCGATTGGCCATTGGTTACCGGCTGAGAATCGTAGGTCATCAAGACCCTGTTGCCTGTTCTCGGTGTCGGCCTCGTTAGAAAACTTCAGGAAGTCGATTGCCTCCTGAATCCGCGAGTCTGCTGGGATTGCGCTGGGTACGTCTACTTTTGCCATGTTTTAGCCCATCCATGATCCCGGGATCTGGTAGACCGGCTTCTTTGGCCCAGACTTCCGGGGTTCGTTCACCACCAAACCAATGTACCTAAACGCATCCGCACCATGCGAATAAAGGTCGTGCAGGGGCGATTTAGAGAACTGCTTGGTATCTGGATCTACATCATACCGATAGTGTCTCAAGCATTGTAGCCCCTGATAGCAGTTTTCCTTATCAAAAAAACACTTGGAAAACATAGTCCGAGCCGCATTGATCGAGTCGGCTACGGGGACTCTCGGAATTACCTGAACCTTGTAGTTGGCCTGCCTGACGATGTCCGCAATCGACCGGCCAGCCGCCGCTAGGGTCGTGTTCTCGGCGTCATGGGGTAGCCAGATGGTGTCGTACACATAACCCAATGACTGCATCTGGGCCAAGTAGTAGCTCATGGTCTTTTGGTTGTCCTCCATGTAGCGGATCAACCGGATCTCAAACCCTACAAACTGAACGAACCATATCGCGGTGTTATCTGCCCAGCCAAGATCAAAGACGGCGTGGACAGGCTTTACGGCGTCATACGGGACTTTGGTGATCCGTCCGTCCATCTCGGCCATCGTCAGCTCTTGGGCAAAGACCGCCCCATCGACCGTCCTGCGGCACAAACCTTCCCAGATATTGAGGTAGGCATCGTGATCCCTGACCTCAAGGTTCTCTTTTTCTTCCCGCAGGGTTTGAGGGAACCACGGGTTATCCCGCCATGTAATCTTCTGCACAAATGCGTTATTAGGCGGGCTGATCACAAACCGCTGGTAGGTGTCATCGGTCTCTAGCTCCGGGTTAAAGGTCACCCATATCTCGCTGTTGTCCTTACGGATCGTTGGGATCAGGACGTTCCAGCTTGTCTTGGATATAGTCTGGGCCTCTTCGCACCAACAGATGTCCACGCCTTCGAATGACTTAATCGACATGATGTTGTTCTTCAGCCCCACAAAGGCAAATTCTGTCCCGTTGCGGCCCCTAATCGAATTGTTGGTTATCTCATAGAACTCCGTAAGTCCTAGCTGCTCGATCTGGTCGGCCAAGAGCTTATGAACTGAGTCCTTAATTGACACCTGAAACTCCCGGGCGCAAAGCAGTCTCAGCGAGTCTTTAGCTCCTTTGATCAGTAAAGCTCTGGCCACCCCCCAAGACTTTGCCCCGCCTCGACCGCCATAGAGAACCTTGTACCGCTTGGGCTCAAAGAGACACGCAAGTTTTACCGGGAACTCAGCTTTGGCAACCGCCTGAGCTAGTAGCTCACGATCCTCTACTTCAGACATCTATGACTTCAGGCTTCACAAACGTGACCTGTATCGCATTCAGGATCGGCGACCCGTCAGCGTTTTCCATCTGGTTGATCTGGATGGCCTTCCCGTCTAAGCGGTCTATCACTTCCTTCACCGCCCAAGGCTCTCCAGCTTCAGCCTGCGCCAAGAGCTGCTCTACTATCCGAGGCAGTCTTGTAGGGTTTTGGACTAGAGCTTTCCGCAGGGCGTCATAGAACATCTTGCCCTTTGCTCCATTGGTATTTCCTATCGGTGCGCCCATATCGATTAGCTCAATCTATAAATTCCTCATGTAGCGTGGAATTGTGAACTGTTTGTCTTGAGTCTGCAACCTTTTCGTAGTAACCTGTTTCTTCTATCAGGAGAATAACGATGGCTAAAAAAATTATGGCTTATTGTGGTGTCGATTCTGTATCTGGTTATGTTCAATGGGGTAAAGCGTATCTGGGCTTGACTGAGTCGCAACGGGTAATATTTTTAGAAGATGTCATCAGTCGGCTAGAGCATGAGCGCCAGTTTCGGGTAAGGCTTATTAATACCCTAAAAACGTCATCAGAGGGTCAAGAGCTTCCTCAGTAAACTTTTCCCCGTGGTGAGCTACTTGCATTGATCTCGCAATTCCATGCGGTGTCTTGCCAGCCTTAGTCATTCGCTCGTAAGTTTTAGGCATCAGCAATTGAACTGGCGCTCCAACCACTTGACCTTGAGAGTTTAGTAGTCCACCTTGGTAGATTCCCGGAATCCCTTTGGAATACGATTCGTGCTGAAATGATGGGTCAACCAAACCGCGCCCCGGTATAGCAGAGAACATGGCTCGACCGGCTTCTCCCTGTCTAAATTCTGGGTTATTCATGGCCGCCAACGTATCTTCGTACCTCGGGAATCCTTCCTTTCGGTATTCAGCCTTACCCATTACCTCAACAATGGCTTTCCGCAACTCACCATTGCCTTTCATTTGTTCCTCAATGTTCGGAGAGTCAACGCCAGCAAAGTCTCTGAACGGATATGTTACCTTTTTAGTTTCTTGATTTATAACAGGGTAATTCTGTATTTCAACGTTCAATTTTTGAATTGCTTCTGGCCGTGGTTTTAATGTTCCTAATTGTCTAACCATGCCCTGAGCCACATGGTGGCTAAAGTTTGTGCCTGATGGCGACATTCCAAGGCTTACGCCAATAACGTCCTTGTCCCCGTACAGATTCAGATTCGCAAGTTTGCTTGATGCGGCGCTGGGCTCTGATGCAAAAGCTACTTGCTCCTCGATGTTAGGTTTTTGCAACATATAGTGGAATCCACCCTGCCGCACTACGTTTTTATTTAGTGGAACCCCAGCTATCTGGCTAACCGCTCCCCCAGAACTTGATAAGTCACTTGAAACCGGCACAATGATCTTGTCCACCAAATAGGATGGATGCTTGCCTATTTCGTTAATCATTACCATGTTGGGCGTTGGCTGGATTTGAGTTTTGCCTGTAGCCCGCATCACCTCTCGCTCAAAAGCGGTCGGATTTTGGATTTCTTTCTCAAATCGAGTGATGGCTGACTTTTCCGCAGGCGTAAGGTTTGGTTTATCGCCGTATAAAAGCTCGCGGATGGTTTTCCCACCTACCCGGGCGCCCATCCCAAGCGACCCTAACGGCGTCCCACCGCTTGTGGCCAGCCCACCGCCAAACATATTGAGCGCCGTGTTCAGCGCCTCTTCTTCGTCCAACGCCTCACCCCGCGCAGCTCGGCCCGGAGCCTTCACGGCTCGGATAAAGTCATACAGGATCTTTGGGGCTATGACGTCCGGCATAAACCCCTTCTTGCCCTCAAACATGACGGAGTTTTGCATTTCACGGCCAAGACCGTAGTCTGACGCTAGACTGCCCCGCAATCGAGGTACTAAACCGAGCCGCTCTACGTTTGGATCTAGACTAAAAAGATCCGCAAGAGTCGGCATTATTTCTTGCCTTTGCTACCCTTTTTGGCTTCGCGCTTAACTGCGTATGCAATCGCAACGGCCTGCTTCTGAGGCTTGCCAGACTTCATTTCGGTCTTGATGTTGGACTTAAATGCCTTCTCGGACGTAGATTTCTTGAGCATTTTTACCTTTTCTTTGCCGTTTTGGCTGACTCTTTGAACGCCTTTGCGGTCGGCGCTCCCTTTGACCCGGGGGTTCGCATCTTCTCTGGGGTCTTGCCTGCCGCCTTCTGGGCCTTGATCCGTTCCCTTTTTCGATGGATGTTTGCGTAAAGTCCGGTAGCCATCATTCGTTCCCTTCGTTGATTTTGACGGTGTCTGCTTGGATTCTTGCGAGCCACCAATGACAGTCAGCAATCGCGCCATCCAGAGCTTGAATGTTTGCCACGGCGATTGCGCGTTGTTGATTAAGTTCCGCAATTCGTGCTTGTATAGCTTGCTCATCCATCCATAACTTCCTTATGAAATGGCTGCCAGCGTATCGACTCGTAGCCAATTAGTACCGTTAGAAAATGCCATAACTGGGCTACCAGCCGCACCGTTGGATACATAAATCATTTGGCCAGCAGTCGCAGCCGATGGAACCGTAGCCACGGTGTAAGCCTGATACTGAACTAAAGTAACTGCTGGGTCGGCGTAAGCAACGCCGGTGGAGATTGAATTTGCCATGATTATTTCCTTTCGTTAGCAATTCCAGTTTTTAAGAGATGCTGCTTTCCTAGTCGGGCGACCTTTTTCGTCCTTCATCGGCCCGGGCATACCGCTCATCCTCGCGCAAAAACTTTTTTTGCGAGCTGCGTCAGCTTTTGTTTTAGGGTTTGGAGCTGGAGCTTTAAGGTTTGAATTATTTTTTGCATTGTATTCGGCCCTTCCTTTTGCGGTCATTCCCGCACCATGTTCGGTAGGTTTGTAGTTCTTTCCCTTGCCGACAGTCGTCTTAGGAATGGGTTTATTGGTAGTTTTTGCCATTTTCGTCCACCCAGCAAACGTCCTTCCAGCTCATTATCAGGTAATTCTCGCCGTTTTCCTCGTACTGCTCAAACGTCAGATACTCGCCTGTTGTCCCGTAGCGGATCTTGTCACCGACCTTCGCGGGGTTGGGAACCAGCCGACCTTTCTTGTCGTATTCTCCCGGCCCTACCGCAACCACCTCACCCATATTCGGGTTTTCCCGCATGATTACTTCTAGCACCGCACTCTTTTGGCGCTCAAAAGGTTTTACAACGATCCGGTCACGCAACGGTTTTATCACTCGGTGGTCTCCCTCGTCTTTTAGGTTCTATGTCCACAACTGCTTCTTTCTTTTGATACTCGCCGCACCACATACCGGCCTGCTTCATAACGTACTCGGGGTAACGCTGGCACATACCAAACTTGCCTGACGCCTGAAAAAATTTACAGGTCTCGCAGTTCACTTCTGGTAAATCTCGCCATAGTTATTTGTACCCATTTTGGTATCACGACCTTTCATGGTCATCTTTTCGCCCATCGGCTTATTCTTGCCGGCCTGACTCACGGAGTTTTTCTTGGGCTCGCTACGGCCACCTTTTTCGTTGCAATGCTTGGGGATTTCAAACTTGATTTTTGACATGACAAACTCCTTATTTAAGGTTCTCTAGCTTGTAAATCGTGGCGTTGATCAGATCCATGATGGTATCGACTAGGTTCTGGATCTCTGAGTCTTGAGGGAGGTCAGTCCGGGTCTCCTCAACGTAATCCTGCATGGCTTTCATGTACTTCAGGGGGTCTTTTTCTATCTCAAACTCGGGCTCAAAGTTCCCCACCATGCCGTTTTTGCCCATGTAGGTCTCGACCAAGTCATCGACCAGCCCGGGCATGGCCTCGTAATACTTCTGCAAAGCCTTGTGCTGGGCATAACTCTTGGTCTGCCAATGCTGAATATGAGCGCAAGTCGCTGAATGTAGCAACGTCTGCGCGAATGCTTCCATGTCACCCATGATGTAATTCTGCCTCTGGTTGGCGATTCAGGCAATAGACGTTGAGTACCCGTGGGCCTGTTTTTGCGGTCGTGCTCTTGCCCTTGGCGCACTCAATTTTGCCCGCAGCTACCAGCTTGAATAAAACTGCTTTCACGGAGTGATTCTTCGCATGGACTTTAACTGCTATTTCCCTGCGCGTCAGGTTTGGAAATCTTTTCAATACCCTCAGAATATCCCTTGAGAGATAAGGTCGGCGTGTAAGCGGTTTGCGTTCCATCGCCTTATTATAAACGGTTTCTTGTGGGGGCGGGTGTACCACAACCTGAATCTCACTTGCATTCATTTCGTGCCGCCCCCAAGCAATCTTACCTTGATCATTCCCAGCTTTTGCTCACTTATTTTGTAGGTGCAATCGATAAAGTTGTCGTTGATTCCCCAAGCGTCCGCAAGACCGTCCTGCCCGGCCTTAAAGGCTCCCTGCATATTGTCCTTATCTCGCTTCCGTTTGTCCGGGGGGTAGAACTCTACCTCCAGATAGACTTTTCCTTCTGGTATCTGCCACTTGGCCTGCAACGCTAAAATCTTGACCGCAAACCTGTATTTTTTGACCGCCGCAGCCTTTGGAGCCCAATGCCCGGAGTAGTTCAGGCTGAGTTCTTTTGGTGGCCACGGGAGCGTCAGCCTATCGTAAGAGCTTTTCGATGGTGTCATTCAGTACCGTCATTTCCGTCTTTTTCATTGCGTTCCATATCCTTTTCTGGCCGTGGATACCGTTAAACGACCCCTGATGGCAGTCTTTACACAGAGGGATACAGGTAAATTGGAGCCCCTGCTCGATGTGGTGGGCGTCTGACGGGCCAGTAGCTCCGCAGACCCCGCATCCCAAAGACTTAACGGCGGCGAGGTGCTTTCTCTGGGCGGCGGTGAGCTTATTGTTCATCTATCGTGTAAAACCAATCCTTGCCAGCCGTCCACTTCCGTGTCCCATCAACCGACCACAAGTTCTTGGCAGCTTGGAAGTCTGGAAACTTGACGTTAGCTGGAATTAGGCTCTGGTCGTACCAGAGACACCTGTTATTCGGCTGACAGGCATACTGACCCCCGTCTAGCTTTATCCAGTTAAAGCTCTTATGTTCCTCGGCCTGTTCAGAAAAGGTGGTATCTAGATCCATGCCGTCCGCGCAGAAGTCAACGGTGAACATATAAGTCCCAAAATGCCAGACCTTATCCTTGCCCAAAAACTTAACCCCAAGGTTCCTTAAAACCGTTTTTTCGTGGATCGTAAACTGGTAACTCAAACAGTCCCAAAGCTGCAAGGTGTCTATCGCTAGGTCACTTGCGCTCTCTTTCCAGACGTAGGCGTGGATGGGTAATTTGTCGTACAGAGCGCCGTAGTTTGGCAATAGACTCTCGATCCTAAAAACCTGACCTCGCAGAGCTTTCAGAGACACCCAGACGGCTGGCTCTAATTCACCGTGACCCTTCTCAAAGTTATACAGAAACTCACGCTTAACGAAACATTTAATTGGAGGTAGGGACGCAATTAGGTAACTCACAGGTCATGCAGCCTTCAAACCCTCTTTAGCGGCCTTGAGCACCGCAGCTCTAAATTCCTGCGGGCCAGAGAAATTAAACTCAAATATCCCCAGCTCCGCGCCCTTGGCCTGTATCCCGGGCCAGCTCTCATGCCACGGCTTTGAGTTAACAATTTCAGGCATATCGACCTCGTCCACATCCATCCAACCCCCATCATTGAGCCATGTGCTCGGATACGGAATAAATTGGCCACCGGCCTTGATCCAGTGATCGGACTTCCGCGCCCGGGTTATCGCGGCTAAAAGCTCTTGGATCGGCGGTCTGATCCTTGCCAGCTTCTCCCATGTGCGGAGCGCCTGAAGTTTGCTCTTTTTCTTTGGGTAGGCTTTCCAAAAGATATCAAATTCAGTCATGTCTGAAACACCGTCCTCTTCATCCAAGGGTATGACCCCTGATATTTATTTTTCTGCACTTCGTTCCAATGTAAAAAGTATTTCGCACCGTCTGGGTTTGAACCATCTTCACTTATTCGATAGCTGACGGTTGTCTCCCCCAGCCCACCGCACTTCAGTCCGTTTGTCATCAGCTCCAATAAAAACCCGCGATCCGAAATAATCGGTTGCATCCAGCCGTGGCCATGCCTCTGCGCGACCTTGGTTTTGACTATAAAACATGAGTTATCCACAAGTCTTGTCGCGTGGCAGTTGTTGTAAATCCCAAGACTCTCGGTTAAATCATCGCACACATAGTAACCTTTTTGGTCAATGATCCTGCGTAGGGAATAACACCAATCTAGCCCCTCTTCCTCTAAAAAACCTACGTTCTTTTCTATGTGTTGCGGGTCATAAAGGTTGTCATCATCCAGATAGCAGATGACTTCCTCGCTCACTATTTACGGAGCC
>Ga0194115_10001203_pt1 | contig 33945 bp, 31 predicted proteins | sample TA2MahsurfametaG_3_FD_148656 | JGI IMG/M metagenome (GOLD analysis project Ga0194115, IMG submission 148656) | Freshwater microbial communities from Lake Tanganyika, Tanzania - TA2015002 Mahale S4 surface | ecosystem: Environmental > Aquatic > Freshwater > Lake | place: Tanzania: Lake... | reverse complement strand
TGCTTGCAACATCAGTTGCTGAACGCGCGGCACCGAAGCCGGTTGCCGATGCCATTTCAGCGCTTGCAAACCTTGGATATCCGCAAGCCTCCGCCATGAGTGCGATTGCTGCGGCGGTAAAAGCTTTAGGTGATGGTGCTGAAACATCAGCGCTTATTCGCCAAGGCTTGAAGGAGTTAGCAAAGTGACGCGTCTCGGCCTGATGACATCTGAAAAGCGCGAAGATGATCTTGATACGTCTCTGCGTCCTTTAGTGCTTGATGATTTCACCGGCCAAGCAGCCGCGCGCGCGAATTTGAAAGTGTTTATTGAAGCGGCAAAAGCGCGTAAAGACACGTTAGATCATGTGCTTTTCGTTGGTCCACCCGGTTTGGGCAAAACGACACTCGCACAAATTGTCGCGCGTGAACTCGGCGCTAATTTTCGCTCGACATCCGGTCCTGTCATCGCAAAAGCTGGCGATCTTGCGGCGCAGCTTACCAATCTTGAAGAGCGCGATGTTCTTTTCATCGATGAAATTCATCGCCTCAATCCATCGGTAGAAGAAATTCTCTATCCCGCGATGGAAGATTTCCAACTAGATTTAATCATCGGTGAGGGAGCTGCCGCGCGTTCCGTTAAAATTGACTTGGCGAAATTTACACTTGTCGGTGCCACTACACGCGCGGGTCTTTTAACAACGCCTTTGCGCGATCGCTTTGGTATTCCAATCCGCTTGAATTTTTATACCGTTGATGAACTTGATTTGATTGTCAGACGCGGTGCGCGTGTCTTGGGCGTGCCTATGACGGATGATGGTGCAAATGAAATTGCACGCCGTGCCCGCGGTACGCCACGCATAGCTGGCCGTTTGTTACGACGCGTACGTGACTTTGCTATCGTAGATGGTGTTGCAGCAGTGACGCGTGAAGTTGCCGATAAAGCGCTGCGCATGCTTGATGTCGACGCGATTGGTCTGGATATTATGGATCAACGTTATCTCAATCTTGTCGCCACAAGTTTTGGTGGTGGTCCGGTGGGTATCGAAACGATCGCCGCTGCTTTGTCTGAACCGCGTGATGCGATCGAAGACATTATCGAGCCCTATCTTATTCAGCAGGGCTTTTTACAACGAACGCCGCGTGGACGTGTTTTGACTGCACCGGCCTTCAAACATCTTGGCCTTGTGGAGCCGAAACGCGAATTGCCACAATTTGGTTTGTTTACGGATGAGGAATGAGAAGATGGGAATAAATAAATCCCATCATCTCGAGATCCGTGTTTATTATGAAGACACGGATTTTTCGGGCGTTGTCTATCATGCCTCCTATCTTCGTTTTTTGGAACGCGGCCGCACGGAAACATTGCGCGATCATGGTATTGATCAAGCGGCTTTATATGGTGATGGCGGTTCGGGAGCTTTGTCTTTCGCCTTGCGTCACATGGCGATTGATTGGCTAAAGCCTGCGAGGATGGATGATGTCGTCATCGTTGAAACGCGGATCGGTGAGATCAAAGGCGCTTCGCTCACGCTTCATCAACGTATTCTCAGAGGTGAGGACATCTTGATGACGGCCGAGGTCTTGGTGGCTTTGGTCGCTGATGGCAAGCCGGCTCGTATGCCCCCGTCTCTCCGCGCCAAGCTTCAGCCGACTGACGACTTTTAGCCTCATCGTAACACTCCGTTAACATTGATGATGTCTGAACAGATTTGATTGAAGCAGATCTGTCTGGCGATGGGGGCTTGGCCCTTGTTTTGCCGGATTTGAGCGGCATGGCCGACGGCTCTGATAGAGGCGGCCCATGAGGACAGGACATCGCGCATGGAATCGACAGAAATCATTGCTAATGGTGTTGCAGCGGCAACAAGCGACATCACGCTCTGGAGCATGTTCTGGCAGGCGGCCTTTGTTGTTAAGCTTGTGATGCTCGGACTCGTGGCTGCATCCGTATGGTGCTGGGGCATCATCATCGACAAATCCTTGCTTTACGCGCGCACTCAATCGGCAATGGATCGGTTTGAGGATGTGTTTTGGTCAGGTCGCTCGCTTGATGAGCTTTATGACTCCCTCAAAGATACAAATACGAATGATATGGCCGCTGTCTTCATGGCAGCGATGGGCGAATGGAAACGGTCTCTACAGGCCAATGCGGCGTCATTCATGAATCTTACTCAACGCATAGACAAAGTTCTCGATGTCACGATCCAGCGTGAAGTTGGACGGCTTGAGTCAAAGCTTCTTGTGCTTGCAACGATTGGCGCGGCCTCACCCTTTATCGGTTTATTCGGAACCGTATGGGGGATTATGACGGCATTCCGCGGCATTGCGGCTTCGAAAAATACATCGCTGGCCGTTGTTGCCCCGGGTATTGCAGAAGCGCTTTTTGCTACAGCGATTGGTCTTTTCGCTGCGGTCCCTGCCGTTATCGCTTATAACTGGTTGCAATCGCGCGCGGCGAAGCAGCAGGCTCGACTCGAAGCTTTTGCTGATGAGTTCTCGGCCATTCTTTCACGCCATGTCGATCAGCGGATCGGTGGCTGAGGAAAGGACCTATCCATGGCGATGGCAACAGCAGGCGCAGGAGGCGGAGGCGGTCGCAGACGACGTGGCGGTCGTCGGCATCGGCCGATGGCGGATATCAATATGACACCCTTCATCGATGTAATGTTGGTGCTTCTCATTATTTTCATGGTCGCTGCACCAATGTTGACCATTGGGGTGCCGCTTGATTTGCCACAGACAGGCGCCCAAGCGCTCAACGTCGATAAACAGCCGCTTATCGTGTCGCTGAAAGCCGATGGCAAACTTTATTTGATGGATACCGAGACAAACATCAGCGAGCTTGTGCCGAAGCTGCAAGCCATTGCCAAGACTGGACCAGAAGAGCGAATTTTCGTACGCGGCGATAAATCAATTTCCTATGGCAAGTTTGCTGAAGTGATGGCCGCGCTCACCGCTGCAGGATATAAAAAAGTCGCGCTCGTTAACGAACCCCTGCAATCGAAATGACGGAAGGCTGAAGGTGAAGATCAAATGGTCCGAACCTGGAATTCCGCTCTCCGCCGCGATCCACGCGGCGCTTTTGCTTGCGACATTGATCGCTTTCACATCGGCCCCCAATTTCGAAGAGCAGCCTGAATCGATTGCCGTCGATATGATCACAACGGATGAACTCATCGCGCTCACAAAGGGTGACAAGATGGCGAAGGTCGTAAAGCCCGATGCGAAGATCAAAGTCGATAAGCAATCGGATCAACCGGCACCAAAGCCGGATTCAGGCGAAGCGAAAAAAGATATTCCGACACCGGCCGCCAAACCTCCCGAGCCTCCACCAGAACCGAAGGCCGAAGCAAAGCCGCAAACTCCCCCGCCGCCGCCTGACGTGAAGCCGCAACCTGTGCCCGAAGAGCCAAAGCCTGAGGGGTTAAAGCAAGCGCCGCCGCCAAAGCCCGAACCTCCCAAGCCGCAGCCGCCCAAATTTGAACCCGATCAATTGGCAAAGCTTCTTGATCAGCAAAAGAAGACGCAGCCACCGAAACCCTCGGACGCAACGAAAAAGCCTGAGCAGACTTTTGATCCCAATGCGCTTGAGAAGTTACTGCAGTCGAAAGAAACGCCACAAAAAATGGCTTCAACCGGTACAGAACTTTCAAAAACATCAACTGTGGGAACCGCCACCGGCACTGCGTCCAAGCTCACTTTGAGCCAGCGGGATCAATTGGCAGGCCTGTTAAAGGATCAAATCGCAAAATGTTGGAGCCCGCCCGCGTGGGTTACCGGCGCGGATAACCTGCGTCCCACCATAAGAATTGGTTTGCGGGAGGACGGTTCGCTTGACGGTTTGCCCGCGGCTGCCGATACCTCCTCTGATCCAGCCATGAAAGCGATGGAGGAAAGCGCGATCCGCGCGATCCGCCAATGCGCGCCGTTTAACATTCCGCCGCAATTCAAATCCTATTATGCGGATTGGAAAAGTCTCGCGGTAACATTCGATATGAAGGCCATGTTGTAGCGATGATCATGGTCACGAAAAACATTTCAAAGAACACTTGTTTCAAGGAAAAGTCTCTCATGCATTTTGCCAAATTCATCTTTGCTCTCGGTCTTATTGGCTTGGCTTCGTTTATTGTGCGCGGCGCGCATGCGGAATTATCGATTACGATCGATAAAGGTAATTTTCAGCCGATGCCGATTGCGATTGCTGATTTTACCGGGGTAGATCCCGATGTTGCTGTTCAAATGAGCGACATCATTCGTAACAACCTGAAGCGATCAGGTGTTTTTAATCCGATTGATAAAGCAGCCTTTATTGAAAAAAATATCAATTTCGATGCCGCACCGAATTTTGCGTCATGGAAAGCGATTAGTGTACAGGCCCTTGTCACAGGTCGCGTCACGAAAGACGCATCAGGGAAACTAAAAACTGAATTCCGCCTTTGGGATATTCTCGCCGGTCAACAATTGACCGGTCAACAATTTGTGACAGACGCAGCTCTCAATCGTCGCGTCTCGCATATCATTTCCGATCTTGTGTATTCACGCATCACCGGGGAAAAGGGCTTTTTTGATACACGTGTAGTTTTCGTTGACGAGACGGGAACAAAAGACAAGCGCGTGAAGCGTCTTGTGATTATGGATCAAGACGGCGCCAATGCGCGTTATTTGACAGACGGCAAAGAACTTGTTGTCACGCCGCGCTTTTCACCTACAACGCAAGAAGTTGCCTATATGGCTTTTGGTGATGGAGATCCCAAGGTTTATATTATGAATACGGAAACGCGGCAGCGTGAAGTGGTCGGTGACTTTCCAGGAATGACTTTTGCACCACGTTTCTCGCCTGATGGCCAAAAAGTTGTCATGAGCCTCGCTAAAGGTTTAGCCTCAAATATCTATGTAATGGATTTGCGTTCACGGTCGACGACAAGACTGACCGATACCAATGCCATTGATACGTCGCCTTCCTATTCGCCTGATGGTTCGCAAATTGTTTTTGAATCTGATCGCGGTGGTTCGCAACAAATCTATATCATGTCGTCATCAGGAGGTGCTGCGAAGCGTTTATCCTTCGGTGAAGGCGCGCGTTATTCAACGCCAGTATGGTCACCCAAGGGCGATTATATTGCGTTCACTCGGCAAAAGGGTGGTCAATTTGCCATTGGCATTATGAAGCCTGATGGATTGGGTGAACGTATTCTTACCGAAGGGTTTCATAACGAAGGCCCTACATGGGCACCGAATGGTCGTTATTTGATGTTCTTCCGTGATCAGCCGGGGGCCTCAGGTGCGCGTATTTATATGGTTGATACAACGGGCCGCGTAGACAATACTGTGCCCACGCAAAATTTCAGTTCAGATCCCGCCTGGTCACCTTTGTTGAAATAAAGACACGATGACACGCCGACTGATTTCCACCGGTTCACCTTTTGAAAAAGCCTTTGGCTATTCACGCGCCGTGGTTGATGGCGATCTCGTATTTATTTCCGGCACAACGGGATATGATTACAAGACGATGATCATGCCTGATGATCCGGCAGAGCAAACGCGCAATATTTTCAAAACGGTCCAGGCTGTTTTGAAAGAAGCGGGTTCATCGATGCAGCAGATTTTGCGCGCACAATATTTCGTGACAGATCGCAGCTATTGCGAGCCTGTGCTTGCTGTGTGTGGCGAAGTGCTCGGTGATATTCGGCCAGCGGGGGCGGTTTATATCGTCGCCGGATTGCTGCGCCCCGAGATAAAGGTCGAAATCGAGATCACGGCGCGGATATAATTTTTGCTTTGAAACAAAAAACCCACCGGATTTCTCTAGCGGGTTTTATATTTTGCATAATCGTTTTGATTACGCTGCGAGCTGACGCAGCACGTAATGCAAGATACCGCCGTTCTTGAAATACTCGACTTCGTCGAGCGTATCGATGCGGCAGATCACGGGAACCTTCGTCACTTTGCTTTGTGTATCGGTGATGACGAGTTCCATTTTCTGGCGTGGCTTCACCGATGTAAGTCCCGGAATTGAGACGGTCTCGTCACCTTTGAGACCAAGTGTTTTCCAGCTCGTGCCTTCTTCAAAGACGAATGGCACAACGCCCATGCCAACAAGATTTGAGCGATGGATACGCTCGAAGCTCTGCGCCACAACCGCGCGCACGCCTAAGAGGTTGGTGCCCTTGGCTGCCCAATCGCGTGAAGAGCCATTGCCATATTCGACACCGGCAAACACAACAAGCGGCGTGTCTTCTTTTTCATATTGCATCGCGGCGTCATAGATCGATTGTCGCGTGCCCGACGGATAGTGGACCGTCAATCCGCCTTCCGGCGTTGAACCATCGGCCTCTTTCACCATGAAGTTCTTGATACGGATATTGGCGAATGTGCCGCGCATCATGACTTCGTGATTACCACGCCGTGTGCCATATTGATTGAAATCGGCGGGATCCACCTTATTGGCGAAAAGATATTTACCCGCCGGCGATGCTGCTTTGATCGAGCCTGCAGGCGAAATGTGATCGGTTGTGATCTTATCGCCGAAGAGACCGAGAATGCGTGCATTCGCAATATCGGTAACAGGCTTTGCGGCCTTGGTGATGCCCGTAAAATAGGGTGGATTCTGCAGATAAGTGGATGCGCTTTCCCAAGCATAGGTTTGGCTTGTTGGTGCTTTCACTTTACGCCAATTCACATCACCACGGAACACATCGGCATATTTTTCCTTGAAGATTTTCTTTGTCACATTTTTCGCAATGAAACTTTCGATTTCTTTATTTGTCGGCCAAATGTCTTTCACATAAACGGGTTTGCCCTTTTTATCTGTGCCGATTGGTTCATTCGTGAGATCAATCTGAACCGAACCCGCGAGCGCATAGGCGACAACAAGCGGCGGTGAAGCGAGATAATTCGCTTGAACGTCGGGTGACACGCGGCCTTCGAAATTGCGATTGCCTGAAATCACCGCAGCGGCAACAACACCATTGTCGTTGATCGCTTTCGAAATCTCTGTCGGCAGCGGTCCTGAATTACCGATGCAGGTCGTACATCCAAAGCCGACAAGATTAAAGCCAAGCTTGTCGAGGTCTTTCTGCAATCCCGCTTTCGCAAGATATTCCGCAACCACTTGTGAACCGGGTGCGAGCGAGGTTTTCACCCAAGGCTTCACAGTGATGCCTTTTGCAACCGCATTGCGCGCCAGAAGACCAGCGCCAATCAGAACCGAAGGGTTCGACGTGTTTGTGCAAGAGGTGATTGCGGCGATCATAACATCGCCGTGACCGATGTCGAAATTCTTGCCTTCAACTTTGTAGCGTGCGGACAGCGTTTCGGCCTTTTTATATTCCGCTTCCATCGCGGCGATGAAACCGGTCTTCGCATCGGTCAAAGCCACGCGACCTTCAGGACGCTTCGGACCTGCGAGCGACGGTGTTACCGAGCCAAGATCAAGTTCAAGCGTATCGGTGAATACCGGATTGGGTGATGTCTTTTTGCGGAAGAGACCCTGCGCTTTCGCATATTTTTCAACAAGCGCGATGCGTGCCGATTTACGGCTTGTCATGGTGAGATAATTTAACGTCTCGCCATCGACAGGGAAGAAGCCGCAGGTTGCGCCATATTCAGGTGCCATATTTGCAATGGTTGCGCGATCGGCAAGTGTCATCGCGTTCAACCCGTCGCCATAAAATTCGACGAATTTATTGACGACGCCTTTTTTGCGCAGCATCTGCGTGACGGTTAGCACAAGATCAGTCGCCGTGATGCCTTCTTTGAGCTTGCCTGTGAGCTTGAAACCAATCACTTTCGGCAACAACATGGATTGCGGTTGACCGAGCATTGCGGCTTCAGCCTCGATACCACCAACGCCCCAGCCCAGTACACCCAAACCATTCACCATGGTTGTGTGTGAGTCTGTGCCAACAAGCGTGTCGGGATAAGCAAGTTCAACGGTCTGAGTGCCTGTGCGCTTTTTGATTTTTTCTTTTTTGGTCCATACAGTCTGCGCAAGATATTCAAGATTGACCTGATGGCAGATGCCAGTATCAGGCGGCACGACAGAGAAATTCTCAAACGCCTGCTGACCCCATTTCAAAAAGCGATAGCGTTCGCCATTGCGTTGATATTCGAGATCGACATTTTTCTTGAAGGCTTTTGCGGAACCGAATTCATCGACAATCACCGAGTGATCGATCACGAGATCAACGGGAACGAGCGGATTGATTTTTTTCGGATCACCGCCGAGTGTTTTCATTGCATCGCGCATCGCTGCTAAATCGACAACCGCTGGCACGCCGGTGAAATCCTGCATCAGCACGCGCGCGGGACGAAAGGCGATTTCGAGTTCTTTCTTACCCTTTGTTTTCAACCAGCCAACAGCGGCCATGATGTCGGCTTTTGTCACCGAGCGACCATCTTCAAAGCGAAGCAAATTTTCGATCAGCACTTTCAGCGAGAAGGGCAATTTTGAAAGGCCTTTGAGGCCGTTCTTCTCAGCGGCAGCGAGCGAATAATAATGATAGGTCTTGCCGCCCACTTTCATGGATTTACGGCATTTGAAACTGTCGAGCGATGACATCGCAGATCTCCCATCGGGGTTTGAATTGATCTCGACCGGTATAAACCGATCGGGTTGACGCCGCCCCGGGAGTGCCCGGGCCCCCTGCATCGTTCAAAGACGTTGCACCGGCGTGACGGCCTTATAGAAAATTTCGCGCGAACGGGCTACATGGACTTAAGGCGAGGCGGTTAAAATCTTCGCGTTTTTTGATGGGTGTCGCACGCGTATGAAGCTTTCAGTTTCTGGCCTTGCCGTTATTCGCTCAGGCCGATCAGTTATTTCCCATCTCGGTTTCACTGTGAATGCCGGTGAAGCCCTCGCGCTCACGGGCCCGAATGGTTCGGGCAAATCGACACTTTTGCGCGTTCTTGCAGGCCTTCTTCCAACAAGCGCCGGGACGATTGAATGGAGTGGCGGGCAAGAGGATGCGCCTCTTTCTGAGGAAGCTCATTATCTTGGTCATCGTGATGCGTTGAAACCGTCGCTCACGCCGCTTGAGCTTTTGACTTTCTGGCGATCGCTTTTGGGGCGTGCGGCAACAGATCCTTTGACCGCTTTAGAGCGCGTGCGCTTAGGTCATGCCGCCTATTTGCCATCCGCCTATTTGTCCGCAGGTCAACGCCGCCGTCTTTCACTCGCGCGTCTTTTGGTGGCGCATCGTCCTTTGTGGTTACTTGATGAACCGACCGCAGCGCTCGATCAGGCGTCTGAAACCATGTTTGGCGCGTTGGTCGCCGATCATTTAACGCGCGGCGGTTTGGCGCTGATTGCCACCCATGCGCCGCTGCCGATCGCGACGCGAACTTTGTCCTTGGAAGGCATTTTATGATTGCCTTTCGGGCTTTGATCCGCCGCGATCTTCTGATTGCCATGCGCATGGGCGGCGGTGCCGGTGTGGGTCTTGTATTCTTTTTGATGCTTGTCACGATCATGCCCTTTGCAGTGGGGCCAGATCTTGTGTTGCTAGCGCGGATCGGGCCGGCAATTCTCTGGGTCGCGGCTTTGCTTGCGACCTTGATTGGGCTTGATCGTCTGTTTCAGGCCGATGAGGAAGATGGTTCGCTCGATCTTTTGCGGATGGCGTATTTGCCATTGCCGCTCGTTGTGCTCGCAAAGGTGATTGCCCATTGGCTGATGACGGGTTTGCCCTTGGCATTGGCCGCACCATTTTTGGGTCTTCTTTTGGCCATGGAACCGCAGGCACTTCTTGCAGTGACGGTGACGTTATTGGTCGGCACGCCCGCTTTGACTTTAATTGGTGCGACGGGTGCGGCGCTGACAGCGGGCCTTCGCCGTGGCGGGCTCATTCTGGCAATTCTGGTGATGCCCTTGATGATTCCGGTTCTGATTTTCGGAATATCCGCGACATCAGCGGCTTTGGGCGGCCCACTTTCGTTTCACACGCCTTTTGCCATTTTGTGTGGCTTGGGACTTTTTGCACTCGTGACCGGAACGATATCGGCCTCACTGGCCTTTCGCGCTTCAGACTCTTAAATCGCTTTCGGCATCACGATTTCGCGTTCGGTGATGATGAGATCGAGCGGAATGTCATGGGCCTCATCAGGCACGTCATTGATTTCCTGAACGGAAAATCCGACACCAATCGTAAAAGGGCGCGTGAGTGAAGCAAGGCGCGAGATCGCCTTGTCATAGAACCCTGCGCCATAACCGATGCGATGGCCGCGTCGATCGAAAGCAGAAAGCGGTACAATCATTGCGCTTGGGTTGAGCGCCTTAGCCGTATCGAAAGGTTCGCTCAAACCATAAGGCCCGCTCTTCAAAGGCTCGCCAGGTTGCCAATGTTTAAAGACAAGTTCTAATCCCGTGACAACCGGAAGTGCGACTGGAACACCCAAAGCCGAAAACCGCATCATTGCGGGGCGCGGATCAATTTCGCTGCGAATGGGCCAAAAGCCACTTAAGGGCCCCGCACCAATCCGATCACGCAAGCGATATAGGTGTTCTGCGAGCGTTTCAGCCGCGTGAACGCGTATGGCTTCAGAAAGCACATCTCGTCGCGCCAAGGCCTCTGAGCGGAGGCGGGATTTCAAAGATTTTGACATTGAAGCAGAAACCAAACTGTGCGGAGCCGCAAAAGCCGTGGAACGATCGATCCCAGGTGCCTACATAAGTAGGTGGGCGCCGTGTGCTCCGGTCCACGGACCAAAACAGGGACAGCTCCCTAAGGGTCGATAAGGCCCCGGGAATACAGTTGTTCTCACGCACCCCGCAGCCCCGCATGATCTATCTAGTCTCTTTGGGCGCGATTTGCCAGTCGTGAGATATCCTCACTCAAAAGAGATGCGGTGTGGCGTCATAAATGAGTTTTAAGCCTACAATGAAAGTCAGCGCATAGATGATTGTGTAAAAACGCGACGGTTCAATGCGACGCACGAGCCACACGCCCGCTAGCGTCGAAACAAGAGCGATTGGAAACAGGGCGTTTGATGTACCAAGATTCTCGGTTGAAAACTGACCAAGGAAAAAATAAGGAACCACTTTAATGAGATTTGTGATGGTGAAGAACCAGGTCGAAGTACCGACATAGGTCTGCGGCGGCAGGCGCTGCGGCATCACATAGACCTGAAATGGCGGGCCACCAGCATGCGCCAAGAAGCTGGTGAACCCTGCGGCTGCGCCCCAAGCGATACCCGGCCCGATTTTCCCTGGAATCGGTTCACCTTCAATATGGCGTCGACGCCAATAAATGATCACGAACACAACGGAAATAACGCCAACACCAAGTTTAACAAGGTCATCCGACACATGGGCGGCCATTAGCCAGCCAAGAAAAACGCCGAAAACACAGCCGGGTAAAAGGATAAAAAGGTTTCGTTTGTCGAAATCATGCCGATAGGCCCATGTCGAAACCATGTCCTGAACGATCAGGATTGGTAACATCAGAGCTGCGGCTTTAACCGGGGACACAACAAGTGCCATCAGCGGAATGGCGATGAGCCCCAAACCCGCAAAACCACCTTTAGCAAGCCCCATGAGGATCACAGCCGGAATAGCTGCGAGGTAGAAGAACGGATCGGTGATAATGCTGAACATGATGGAGGCGGTTTCAAGGACGAGGCGGCTCCTGTCAAGCATGCGCCCAAAGTCGTGCCTGACGCGTCTCTTTCATGATGCTAAATCAGAACGAGTAAAAAAGGGGAAACGCTATGAGCCATGCCGCGAGTAACGCCGCACAATTTCGCGCCCTCTATGAGCGCTCTTTGAAACACCCGACGGGGTTTTGGGGTGACGCGGCAAAGTCGATTGATTGGTTTACGCCACCGAAAACCGTGTTCGATGCTTCGCAGGGCGTTTATGGCCGCTGGTTCCCCGATGGGGTGATGAACACCTGCTACAATGCGGTGGATCGCCATGCCGCGACGCGGCCTGATCAGGTGGCGATCATTCACGACAGCCCGATCACCGGCATGAAGCGCAAACTCACCTATCGCGAATTGCGCGATGAAGTGTCGGCTCTCGGCGCGGTCATGCAAGATTATGGCGTTCATAAGGGTGACCGCGTTGTCATCTATATGCCGATGATTCCGGAAGCGTTGATTGCGATGCTCGCTTGCGCACGTATTGGGGCTATTCACTCCGTTGTGTTCGGCGGCTTTGCGGCGCGCGAGCTTGCGACACGTCTCGATGACTCGCATCCGAAACTCATTCTCGCGGCGTCATGCGGTATCGAGCCCGGTCGCGTTGTGCATTATAAGCCGTTGATCGATGAGGCGATTGAACTCGCCACACATAAACCCGAGGGCGTTATTGTGTTTCAGCGCCCGCAAGAAAAAGCGACACTTAAAGCTGGTCGCGATCATGATTGGGCTGAACTTGTGCAAGATGCAAACTCAGCAGGCAAGACAAGCGAATGCGTTCCGGTGAAATCAACCGATCCGCTTTATATCCTCTATACATCTGGGACGACCGGAAAACCGAAAGGTGTTGTGCGTGATAATGGCGGGCATGCAGTTGCCATTCACTGGACGATGAAGGCGATCTATTCGATCAATCCGGGTGAAGTCTTTTGGTCGGCATCCGATGTCGGTTGGGTCGTCGGCCATTCTTATATCGTGTATGGTCCGCTGCTCGCTGGCGCGACGACGATTGTCTATGAAGGCAAGCCTGTCGGCACGCCGGATGTAGGCGCGTTCTGGCGCGTGATTTCCGAGCACGGTGCGAAGGCACTCTTCACCGCGCCAACAGCTTTCCGCGCGATCCGCAAGGAAGATCCGAATGCGGAAGAATTGAAGAAATATAAGTTCAATGATTTTCGCGCGCTGTTCCTCGCAGGCGAACGTGCTGATCCCGACACCGTGAAATGGGCGGAAGATATTCTCGGCGTACCGGTGATTGATCACTGGTGGCAGACCGAAACCGGTTGGGCGATTGCGGGCAATCCGTTTGGTCTTGGTCAATTGCCGGTGAAGCATGGTTCACCAACAGTGGCGATGCCCGGTTATGATGTACGTATCGTTGATGAAGGCGGCCATCCGGTTGGAGCCGGAAAAATGGGCTCCATCGTTGTTAAACTGCCGATGCCACCTTCATGCTTGCCGACATTGTGGAATGCGGATGATCGCTTCCGTGAAAGCTATCTTTCAACCTATCCCGGTTTCTATTTGACATCGGACGCGGGCTATATCGACGGAGACGGTTATCTCTACATTATGGGCCGCACGGACGATATCATCAATGTCGCAGGCCATCGCCTTTCAACTGGCGGCATGGAAGAAGTGCTCGCCAGTCATCCGGCTGTTGCCGAATGTGCGGTAATCGGCGCGAAGGATGCTTTGAAGGGTGAACAACCTTGCGGCTTTGTTGTGTTGAAAGCGGGCGTTTCAACACCGGTGGAGCAAATCGAAAAAGAACTTGTGGCACTTGTGCGTGAAAAAATTGGACCTGTTGCCGCGTTCAAGATTGCGATCGTGATTAAGCGTTTGCCAAAAACACGTTCGGGTAAAATTTTGCGTGGTACGATGAAAAAAATTGCTGACAGCGATCAATGGACAATGCCCGCAACGATCGATGATCCCGTGATCCTTGATGAGATCAAAGCGGCGTTGCAAAGCAAGGGGTTGGCGAGGTAAGTTCGGCAATAGGCAATCGGAATTCGGAAATCGACTACGACTGCCGATTGTCAACTACCGATTGCCGTCTTTTAAAAGATCCGGCCTTCTCTCGCGCGTCAATCGCTCATTCTTGGCGCGACGCCATTCAGCAATTTTTTTATGATCACCAGAGAGAAGAATGTCTGGAATGCTGCGGCCTTCCCATTCGCGCGGACGCGTATAATGCGGATATTCGAGCAATCCATTTTCAAAACTTTCGTCTTTGCCGGATTCTTGTTTGCCCATCACGCCAGGAAGCAGACGTACAATCGCATCAAGTAGGACAAGCGCTGCTGGCTCACCTCCTGATAAAATATAATCGCCAATTGAGACTTCTTGCAGATTGCGACCTTCGATCACGCGTTCATCAACGCCTTCAAAACGCCCGCAAATGATGACAATACCTTCGCCGCTTGCAAATGCACGAACCATCTCTTGTGTGAGCGGTTTTCCGCGTGGCGACATCAGCAAACGCGGGCGTGGATCATGTGCTTCAACAACAGAAGCAATCGATGCGGCGAGCACATCAGCGCGGATCACCATGCCCGCACCACCACCCGCGGGCGTATCATCCACCGCGCGATGTTTTCCCAACCCATGATCACGAATATCATGCGCATGGAGCGACCATATGCCTTGTTTCAAGGCCATGCCGGCAAGAGATAAACTGAGCGCACCGGGAAACATGTTCGGAAAGAGGGTGAGCACATCGGCACGAAACGCGCTCATGCTTTCTCGTCCTCTTCGCATTCTACTTCTCCTGGGATCTCTTCAGGCATCACAAGAGTTAGCGATCCTTTTTCAAGATCAATCGAGGGAACAATCTTCTTTGTGAAAGGAAGCATGAGGCTTTGATCACCCGCATTGGCTTTGATCTCTATGATGTCGCCTGCACCGAAATTATGAAGTGCGATCACAATACCGATTTCAGCTTCGTGTTCATCGAAGGCTTTCAACCCGATGAGATCGGCGTAATAAAATTCGTCCTCTTCTGCTTCCGGCATATATTCGCGTGATGCGTAGAGTTCTAAATTTATGAGTCTCGCCGCCGCATTGCGATCGGTTACGCCCTCAACTGTGACGATCAACAAATCATCTTTGAGAGGTCGTGGTTTTTTTAAAACAAAAAGCCGTTGACCAGATTGATCGGTCAGTGGCGCGTAATCAGCAATCGAAAGCGGATCGCCTGTATAGGATTTGATTTTGATTTCCCCGCGCACGCCATGGGGTGCCCCAAAGACACCAACCGCCAAGCGTGCGGAGGAACTATTTTTCATTTATTTATTCAGACGCAGCTTCAGCCGGTGCCGCAGCTTTTTCAGCGGCTTCTGCAGCGGCGGCTGCGGCAGCATCAAGACGCTCTTGCGCCTTCTTCTTCGGCTTCGCCTTTGCAACGCTCACGCGCGCTGTGCGCTTCCACAAGCCAGCGACCTCAAGGAACCGCTCAACACGATCGGTTGGCTGAGCGCCTTTGCCGAGCCATGCTTTAGCCTTATCGGTATCAAGCTTCACGCGCTCAGCTGAGTCCTTCGGCTTTATTGGATCGAATGTGCCAATTTTTTCGATGAAGCGGCCATCGCGCGGATAGCGGCTATCAGCAACGACGATTGAATAATGCGGACGCTTTTTTGCACCACCGCGCGCGAGACGAATTTTTACTGACATGTTTTAGTTTCCTTTAGTTGAAGTGAAGTGAATCGGGTTTGTTTAAAAGCGAATAGCGAGTTGCGAATAGGGAGTAGGGGGAAAGGCATGTCGCATATTCCCTATTCGCTTTTTGCCATTTGCAATTCACTAATCTCGTCATTTCTTCTTCCCTCCGAACGGATTGAATCCGCCCAGTCCGGGAAGGCCCGGACCTTTCGGTAATCCAGTGGGGAAGGGTGGAAGTCCTTTTGGTGCGATGTTTTGCGTTCCCGGAAATTCCGGCAAACCACCACCACCCATTTTCTTTTGCATCTCGGCAATTTCTTCTGGCGAAGGAATGGCGCCCGATGTCGGCATACCGCCGCCAAGACCAAACATATTGGCGAGACCCGCCATCGGCCCGCCGCGCTTGTTCTGACCCATCATCTTCATCATATCGGCCATTTGCCGATGTTGTTTCAAAAGACGATTCACAAGTTCAACCGAAACGCCTGCGCCTGAAGCAATACGTTTCTTACGCGAGGCTTTCAGCACGTCCGGATTTTTGCGCTCACTTGGCGTCATCGAATTGATGATGGCGACTTGTTGTTTCACAACCTTGCCATCGAGATGCGCGGCAGAGATTTGACTTTTAATTTTGGCAATGCCGGGGATCATCCCCATCAACCCGTCAACGCCGCCGATCTTTTCGATTTGCTGCAATTGATCGCGCATATCACTGAGATCGAATTGACCTTTGCGCATCCGCTCAGCGGTGCGCATGGCTTTTTCTTGATCGATATTCTCAACGGCTTTTTCAACGAGCGAAACAATATCGCCCATGCCGAGAATGCGATTGGCGATGCGCGCGGGATGAAACTCTTCGAGCGCATCCATTTTTTCGCCGGTGCCAACGAGCTTGATCGGCTTGCCGGTGATAGCGCGCATGGAAAGCGCGGCACCACCGCGCCCATCGCCATCAACGCGGGTGAGCACAATGCCCGTAATGCCCACGCGTTCTTCAAAGGCTTTCGCGGTGTTGACCGCATCTTGACCCGTTAACGCATCGGCGACGAGCAATACTTCATGCGGCTTGGCGAGTGATTTCACTTCCGCCACTTCCGCCATCAGCGCTTCATCAACCGTTGTGCGGCCGGCAGTATCGAGCATCACAACATCGAAGCCGCCAAGCTTTGCCGCCTCAATCGCACGGCGCGCGATCTGCACTGCGCTTTGTCCGGCAACAATCGGCAAGACATCAATGTCGACTTGCGTACCAAGACTTGCAAGCTGCTCCATTGCAGCGGGGCGACGCGTATCAAGCGAGGCCATCAACACCTTGCGTTTGGATTTATCGGTGAGGCGGTGCGCAATTTTCGCAGTCGACGTGGTTTTTCCTGAGCCTTGCAAACCCACCATCAAAATCGCAACGGGCGGCACCGCATCAAGATCAATCGGCGCGGCATCGGAGCCTAATGTGTCAACAAGAACATCATTGACGATCTTGATGACCATCTGGCCGGGGGTAACAGACTTAACGACCTCTTGGCCAACAGCGCGCTTGCGCACTTTGTCGGTGAAAGAGCGGACAACATCGAGCGCGACATCAGCTTCAATGAGTGCGCGACGCACCTCGCGCAGAGCGGCATTCACATCCTCTTCGCTCAACGCGCCGCGACGCGTGAGCGCGTTCAGAATGCCGGAAAGTCTATCGCTCAGGCTCTCAAACATGAGGGTCCTTAAAGTCCACTTCTTTGTTTAAGCATGCTTTCCGCGAAAAACCGGAAACCACTTTTTCGCCCGCATGCGTGACGCCCCAAAGCCAAACGCGCCCGAGGGCGCAACGCGCTGTCGGGCGTGGACCTCCGGCCTCATGGACCGGGCGGCGGCTCAAGGACGAGAACGTCGATGAATGAGCGTTTTAGTAGGTAAGGGATGAGAAAGAGTCAAGAAAAAGGGGTAATGTCGACGTCAGGTCATGTCAGATGTCTTCTCAATTTTCAATTTCAATCCTAGTGCTGCTGTTACTTTCAGCACCGTCGATAATTCCGGATTGCCATTCGAGGACAGAGCGCGATACAGCGCTTCGCGCGATAGGTCTGTATCGCGGGCAATTCTCGTCATACCTTCGGCTCGGGCAACGACGCCGAGCGCATCCGCAATAAAGGCGACATCACCCGTTTCAAACGCTTCACTCAGATAGGCGGCTCGAGCAGCTGGCGTTTTGAGATAGGCGGCGGGGTCAAAGGCGCGGATCGCGGGTTTCATTCCTCGTACTCCTTAGCAAGTCGTTTTATGGTGGCGATGTCCCGTTTTTGTGATGATTTATCGCCGCCTCCTGAGAGCAGGATTATTTGGTTTCCTTGCTGACGAAAATAAACGCGATAGCCTGGACCGTAATGGATTCGCATTTCACTCAAGCCGTTTCCTATTGGAGCGACATCGCCAACCTGTCCAAACGCAAGCCTTTGAATTCGGGATGAAATTTTAGCAATAGCTATTTCGTCTCGCAGTTTGGCAAGCCAAGAGGAGAAGGTCGACGTTTCTCGAATTTCGATCATTATGTAACTTATGAGTTACAATTTCAAGAACGAATTCCAGCCTATGAAGGAGACTGGTCGTAAAAAACCTGTCACATCAGACAGGTTGCCGTCGGGAATCGTTCCTTACGAGTTTTTCTGCGCCTTCCGCATCAGCCGGGTCCGCAGGCGGCGCATATGGGCCAGCACCCCGCCCCGGCCGAAGCGGCTGGTCAATTCACTCTCAATTTGAGAGCGAAAGTGCCGGAACTGGACCAAAGCTGGTTCAACTTGGTGCCGCGCCCAAGCCCGCGCTTTGGTGAATTGCCCCGCGACCCAGCGATACCAAGCAAGGTCTTCGAGTTTTTCGTGGCACACTTCGAAAAGAATGAGCGTGCCAATGAGGCCGAAGGCTTTGGCGATAATGAACAGCACCGTCCCGCTGATCACGGCGCCTTCGGCCACCATCCAGAGTGCGAAGAATTGTACCGGGTATGATAGCGCATCCGGCAGCACAAAAACGAAAATCACGAGCGCGGCGGGCAGGCGTGCGATCCCGCGTGCGAGAGCGGCTTTGAACGCGTCATAGGGGATGAGCCGGATCACGGCAGCGATCACTGGACGCATAAGATCCCAGAGCCATGCCTCTAAAAGGAAGAGCAAGGCCAAGAGGAACCAGAGTGATTTAACAAGGCGGCGGGTCATTTGCCTCACATGGCCCGCCATTCTGTCCGCATCAAGGCAACGGTGACGACTTTATCGCCGCGTCTGCTCAAATATGGATCGCGCGCTTCTCAACGCCGAGGGCGGCTTCTTTCACCGCTTCACTCATGGTCGGATGCGCATGGCAGGTACGTGCGAGATCTTCCGACGAGCCGCCAAATTCCATCAGCACCGCGACTTCGTGAATGAGGTCGCCTGCGCCTCTGCCTACAATGTGACAGCCAAGCACACGATCCGTTGCAGCGTCTGCAAGAATTTTCACAAATCCTTCCGTTGCGCGCATCGCACGCGCGCGGCCATTCGCCGTGAACGGAAACTTGCCGACCGTATAAGCGACGCCAGCGGCTTTCAAATTCTCTTCGGTTTTACCGAGGCTTGCGATTTCCGGAACCGTATAAACAACGCCGGGGATCACATCATAATTCACATGGCCCGCTTTACCCGCAATGATTTCCGCAACCGCCACACCTTCATCTTCGGCCTTATGCGCGAGCATCGGTCCGCGCACAACGTCACCAATCGCGTAGATGCTAGCAACAGAGGAACGGAAGTGATCATCGATGATCACGCGGCCGCGTTCCATCTGCACACCCGTAGCCTCTAACCCCAAACCTTCCGTGTAAGGGCGACGGCCGATGGCGACGAGCACAATATCGGCTTCGATTTTTTTCGCGTCGCCACCTTTGGCGGGTTCAATCGTCACTTCGGCACCAAGATCATCGGTGTCGACTTTTGTAACTTTTATACCGAGTTCGAATTTGAAGCCTTGCTTCGCAAACATGCGCTGCGCTTGTTGGGCAACTTCATCATCCATGCCGGGCAGAATCCGATCAAGATATTCAACAACCGTGACTTCAGCCCCCAGACGTCGCCAGACCGAACCCAGTTCAAGACCGATGACACCAGCACCCACAACAAGAAGTTTTTGCGGCACCTCGGTGATTTCCAACGCCCCGGTTGAAGTTACAACTGTTTTCTCATCAATCGTCACGCCGGGAAGCAGCGCTGAGTCTGAGCCTGTGGCGATGACAATATTTTTTGTTTTAATCGTTTCAACTTTACCATCGGCTTTCGTCACGGTGACTTTACCTGCACCAGCAATCGCGCCTGTGCCGATGAATGTATCAACCTTGTTCTTCTTTAACAAAAAAGCGACACCTTGCACATTGGCATCAACCGTTTCTGTTTTATGTTTCATCATTGCTTTGAGATCGAGCGTCGGCTTGCCAATCTTCACGCCAAGCGAAGCCATGCCATGACTGGCTTCCTCAAACATTTCAGAAGCGTGCAACAACGCCTTTGATGGAATGCAGCCGATATTGAGGCATGTGCCGCCAAAACTAGAACGTTTCTCAATAATCGCCGTTTTGAGGCCAAGCTGCGCTGCACGAATGGCACAAACATAACCGCCGGGGCCGGAGCCAATCACAATAAGATCATAAGACATGACAGCCTCCAGCCTTTATAAAACGCACATAAAATAAAATTAAAGATCGAGCACGAGACGTGCCGGATCCTCAAGCGCTTCCTTCACACGCACAAGGAAGGTGACAGCCTCTTTGCCGTCAACAATGCGGTGATCATAAGAGAGCGCGAGATACATCATCGGGCGCACTTCGATCTTGCCGCCGACAACCATCGGACGTTCCTGAATCTTGTGCATGCCAAGAATGCCGGATTGCGGCGCGTTCAAAATCGGCGTCGACATCAGCGAGCCGTAAATGCCGCCATTCGTAATCGTGAATGTACCACCCTGCATCTCTTCGATCTTGAGAGATCCATCACGCGCGCGCTTGCCGAAATCCGCAATTGATTTTTCGATTGTGGCAAGACCCATGCGATCCGCATCGCGCACAACCGGAACAACAAGACCCTTATCAGTTCCGACCGCAATGCCGACATGATAATAGTTTTTATAAACGAGATCGGTGCCATCGATCTCGGCATTCACGGCTGGCAATTCCTTGAGAGCCTGCGTGCAGGCCTTCACAAAGAAGCTCATGAAGCCGAGCTTCACACTATGCTTCTTTTCAAACGTCTCTTTGTAGCGATTCCTGAGCGCCATCACTTCCGTCATGTCGACTTCGTTAAACGTTGTCAGCATCGCGGCAGTATTTTGTGCATCTTTCAAACGACGCGCGATCGTCTGACGCAATTTCGTCATGCGCACGCGCTCTTCACGCGCACCATCATCAGGCGCCGACGGTGCACGCACCGCTACGGGCGTTGCCGAAGGCGCTGCACCTGTAGCAATCGCTGCAAGCATATCGCCTTTGGTGACGCGGCCATCTTTGCCGGAAGCGGCAACGGACGTGGGATTAACACCTGACTCGGCAGCCAAGCGCGCAACAGCCGGACCATTATCAACCGCGGGCGCAGCAGCAGCTTTTGCGGCAGGTGCGGGAGCAGCAGGAGCCGTTTGAGGTGCTGCAGCAGCACCTGTACCAGTGGTGATCGTGCCGAGAAGTGCACCGACACCAACAGTCTCGCCTTCTTTAACCACAAGTTCGGCTAAAACACCGTCAACCGGCGCGTTCACTTCAAGTGACACTTTATCGGTTTCAAGTTTGAGCACGGGCTCATCTTTCTTGACGGCGTCGCCGGGCTTCTTGAACCATTTTCCAATCGTGGCTTCAGAGACTGTTTCACCAAGCGTCGGAACACGAATTTCACTGGCCATTGTTTTATTCCCTATTTCAATTCTCTTTACGCATCACGACGTAAAAGCTTCATCAAGGAAGGCTTGCAATTGCGCGAGATGCGTCGACATTAAACCGGTAGCGGTCGCAGCTGATGCAGGACGTCCGGCATACCGCGGACGCTTTACCTTCGCGCCAGCCTGTTCAAGCACCCAAGAAAGATAGGGCTCAACAAAAGTCCACGCGCCCATATTTTTTGGCTCTTCCTGGCACCATACAATATCAGCATTTTTGAAACGCGAGAGCTCGGTCACAAGCGCCTTCAAGGGGAAGGGATAAAGCTGTTCAACGCGCAAGAGATAGACATCATCAATGCCGCGTTTCTCGCGCTCCTCATAGAGATCATAATAGACCTTACCGGAGCAAAGCACGACACGACGAATCTTGTTGTCTTTTGCGAGTTTGATTTTCTCGTTTTTAAGATACTGTGCATCATCCCACAGAACGCGATGGAAGCTCGTTCCTTCTGCAATCTCATCAAGACGAGAAACCGCACGCTTATGACGCAGCAACGATTTCGGCGTCATCAAAATAAGGGGTTTACGGAAATCGCGTTTGATTTGCCGACGCAAAATATGGAAATAATTCGCAGGCGTCGTGCAGTTAGAAACCTGCATATTATCTTCCGCACACATCTGTAGGAAACGTTCAAGGCGCGCGGACGAATGTTCTGGACCCTGACCTTCATAGCCATGAGGCAGAAGGCAGACGAGTCCCGACATGCGCAACCATTTGCGTTCGCCCGATGAAATGAACTGATCAAACAAGACCTGCGCACCATTCGCAAAGTCACCAAATTGCGCTTCCCACAAAGTAAGCGCATTGGGTTCAGACAACGAATAGCCATATTCGAAACCGAGCACAGCTTCTTCCGAAAGCATCGAATTGATGACTTCGTATTTGCCTTGGCCTTCACGGATATTGCTCAAAGGCTTATAGCGACGCTCCGTTTCCTGATCGATGAGCACGGAATGGCGTTGCGAGAATGTTCCACGCTCACAATCTTGACCGGAAAGGCGCACGCGCGCGCCTTCATTCACAGTCAAACCAAAAGCCAAAGCTTCGCCTGTTGCCCAATCAATCCCTTCGCCGGTCTCAATCGCCTTGCGGCGATTTTCAACAAAGCGCTGAATTGTTTTGTGTGCATTGAAATCAGCAGGAATTGTTGTGAGCTTTTGACCGATTTCTTTTAGAAGTGAAATCGGTGCACCGGTTTCACCTCGACGGTCGTCGTCTTGCATGGCTTGAGCGGTTTTTAAACCGGCCCAACGACCATCAAGCCAATCGGCCTTGTTTGGTTTATAGGCCTGGCCCGCTTCATGTTCAGCTTCAAGACGCGAACGCCAGTCGGCTTTCATCTTTTCAACTTCACCTTCGGTGACAACACCTTCAGCGATGAGTTTCTTCGAATAGATTTCAAGCGTCGTCGGCTGCTGACGAATTTTTTTATACATCAGCGGTTGCGTGAAGCTCGGCTCATCACCTTCATTATGTCCAAAGCGACGATAGCAGAACATGTCGATGACGACAGGCTTATGAAAAGTCTGGCGGAATTCGATAGCAACCTTAACCGCAAATACAACCGCTTCCGGATCATCACCATTCACATGGAAGATCGGTGCTTCGATCATCTTCGCGACATCTGACGGATAGGGCGAAGACCGCGAGAAACGCGGATAGGTTGTAAAGCCGATCTGGTTATTGATGATGAAATGAATTGAGCCGCCCGTCTTGTGACCCTTCAATCCCGAGAGGCCTAAGCATTCCGCAACAACACCTTGGCCAGCAAAGGCTGCATCACCATGGATCAAGAGTGGCATCACTTGCACACGCTCTGCCGTATCATTTAATTGATCTTGCTTGGCGCGCACTTTACCAAGCACAACAGGATCGACAATTTCGAGATGTGATGGATTAGCAGTCAACGATAAGTGCACTGTATTGCCGTCAAAACTACGGTCACTTGATGCACCCAGATGGTATTTGACGTCGCCTGATCCTTCCACTTCAGCGGGCGCGAAAGAGCCGCCTTTGAATTCATGAAAGAGCGCGCGGTGCGGCTTGCCCATCACTTGTGTAAGAACATTCAAACGGCCGCGATGCGCCATACCGAAGACGATTTCTTTGACACCGAGATTGCCGCCACGCTTGATGATTTGCTCAAGCGCAGGCACAAGCGATTCGCCGCCATCAAGACCGAAGCGCTTGGTGCCCGTGAATTTCACATCGAGAAATTTTTCGAACCCTTCAGCTTCGGCCAGCTTATTCAAAATCGCGCGTTTGCCTTCACGCGTAAACGCGATTTCTTTATCCGGCCCTTCAATGCGCGCTTGAATCCAGCCCTTCTCGGCTGGATTCGAGATATGCAAAAACTCCCACCCGATGGTTGAGCAATAGGTCCGTTTCAAAATCGCAAGCATCTCACGAATGGTTGCCAATTCGAGTCCCAAAATATTATCGATAAAAATTTTACGGTCCCAATCCGCTTCCGTGAAACCATAAGAGGAGGGATGAAGCTCTTCGTGATCTTTTGCAGGCTCAAGATTGAGCGGATCTAAATCAGCATGAAGATGACCGCGCATACGAAACGCGCGGATCATCATCAAAGCACGCACAGAGTCGCGCGTGGCTTGTTGAACATCAGCAACCGAACCGCCAGACTTTGCGGCATCGGCCTTGCCTTTGAGCTTATCGCCGATCACTTTTTCAACTTCGGCCCAATTGCCATCAAGCGCTGAGACAATGTCATTGCGTGGTGTTACCGGCCAATTCGGCTTCTTCCACGAAGCGCCCGCTGCGGATTTTTCAACTGTTGACGGATCATCTTTCAACGCGTCGAAGAATTCACGCCATTCGGCGCTTACCGAAGAAGGATCTTTGGCGTAACGTGCTTCCAATTGCTCGATATAGGCAGCATTGCTGCCATAAAGAAACGAGGTTTCGATAAAGGCTTTGTTCTGATCTTGGCGTGACATGAACCGCTCCTTGCTATCAATGACCTTTGAGAACTTCAACGAGCGTTTTGCCAAGACGCGCAGGTGATGGCGACACGCGGATGCCCGCGGCTTCCATCGCTACGATCTTGTCTTCCGCGCCGCCCTTGCCGCCGGAGATGATCGCACCGGCATGACCCATGCGACGACCCGGAGGGGCTGTGCGACCGGCAATGAATCCGACAACCGGCTTCTTGCGGCCGCGCTTGGCTTCGTCCTTCAAGAACCGCGCTGCTTCTTCTTCTGCCGAGCCGCCGATCTCACCGATCATGATGATAGATTCTGTCTTCGGATCTGCGAGGAACATTTCGAGCATGTCGATGAATTCGGTGCCCTTCACGGGATCACCGCCGATGCCGACAGCTGTTGTCTGGCCGAGGCCTTCCTGCGTTGTCTGGAAGACGGCTTCGTAAGTCAGCGTGCCGGAGCGCGAGACAATGCCGACATTGCCCGGCTTGAAGATATTGCCCGGCATAATGCCGATCTTGCATTCGCCTGCTGTCATCACACCCGGGCAATTCGGCCCGATGAGACGCGACTTCGAACCTGACAAAGTACGCTTCACGCGCACCATGTCGAGCACCGGAATGCCTTCGGTAATGCAAACGATGAGCGGGATCTCGGCTTGGATGGCTTCGCAAATTGCATCTGCCGCGCCCGGGGGCGGAACATAGATCACGCTCGCGTCGGCTCCCGTTGCCGCTTTTGCTTCGGCAACTGTGTCGAACACCGGAAGACCGAGATGTTGCGAGCCACCTTTGCCCGGTGACGTGCCGCCGACAAGCTTCGTGCCGTAAGCAATCGCTTGTTCGGAATGGAACGTGCCAGTTTTGCCGGTGAAACCTTGCGTGAGGAGCTTTGAGTTTTTATCGATGAGAATGGACATGATTAACCCCGCACGGCTTTAACGATTTTCTGGGCAGCGTCGTCGAGATCGTCAGCCGGAATGACATTCAATCCTGATTTCGAAATGATCTCTTTGCCGAGCTGAACATTGGTACCTTCCAAGCGCACAACGAGCGGCACTTTGAGACCCACTTCTTTCAACGCGGCGATCACGCCTTCAGCGATGACATCGCACTTCATGATGCCGCCGAAAATATTGACGAGAATGCCCTTCACATTCGGATCAGCCGTGATGATCTTGAACGCGGCTGTGACTTTTTCTTTCGAAGCGCCACCGCCGACATCGAGAAAGTTTGCCGGAAACTCGCCATAGAGCTTGATGATATCCATCGTCGCCATGGCAAGGCCCGCGCCATTCACCATGCAGCCGATTGTACCGTCGAGCGCGATATAAGAGAGATCATATTTTGACGCTTCGATTTCTTTCGCGTCTTCTTCCGTATCGTCGCGGAGTTCCATGATCTCCGGATGACGATAAAGCGCGTTCGAGTCGAACGACACTTTCGCGTCGAGGCATTTCAAATGATTGTCAGCAGTGACAATCAGCGGATTGATTTCAAGCATCGCCATGTCTTTGGCAACAAAGGCTGCATAAAGCTTGCTTGTCAGCACTTCCGCTTCCTTCCCGAGATCGCCCGAGAGCTTCAGAGCTTTCGCAACAGCACGGCCGTGATGCGGCATGATGCCGGTGGCAGGATCAACCCAGAAGGTCACGATCTTTTCAGGCGTCTTGTGTGCGACTTCTTCAATATCCATGCCGCCTTCGGTCGAGACGACGAAAGCAATGCGCGATGTCGCGCGATCAACGAGCATCGAGAGATAGAATTCTTTCGCAATGTCGGAGCCGTCTTCGACGTAAAGACGATTGACCTGTTTGCCATGCGGTCCTGTCTGGATCGTGACAAGCGTGTTGCCGAGCATTTGGCTCGAGAACTGTTTCACTTCATCAATCGACTTTGCAAGCCTCACGCCGCCTTTGTCACCTGCGGCGGCTTCTTTGAACTTGCCCTTGCCGCGACCGCCTGCGTGAATTTGCGATTTCACAACCCAAAGAGGGCCACCGAGCGCTTTTGCAGCAGCTTCAGCTTCCGCCGCATTCATAATCGCCTTGCCATTCGACACAGGCACATCGAACTCTTTCAAGACGGCCTTGGCTTGATATTCGTGGATGTTCATATCTGTTTCCTTCGGGAGGGGCGATCAGAGCTTCTAATTAAACGGCAGTCGGCAATCGGCAGTTGATCATGTACTTTCGATTGCCGATTGCCGAATTCCGATTGCCTCACTTCAAAGCCGGATTAATCGTCTTGCACGCTTCAATCAGGCTTTGAACAGAAGCGGCTGATTTTGCGAAAGCGGCCTTTTCAAAAGGCTTCATGCGCAGTTTCACGATGCGCTCGACACCTTTTGCACCGATTACAATCGGCACGCCAACAAACATATCTTTTACGCCATAGCCATTCGCGATATACGCTGCGCAAGGCAACACGCGCTTTTGATCCTTAAGATAGGATTCAGCCATCGCAATCGCGGACGCGGCAGGCGCATAATAGGCCGAGCCTGTCTTCAAGAGATTGACGATTTCACCACCGCCTTTGCGTGTGCGGTCAACAATTGCATTAAGACGCTCTTGCGTCGTCCACTTCATCTTGACGAGATCGGGAAGCGGGATACCGGCAACGGTCGAATAACGAACCATCGGCACCATATCGTCACCATGGCCGCCTAGCGTCATTGCGGAGACGTCTTTCACCGAGACTTTGAATTCTTCTGCCAGGAAATAACGGAAACGTGCGGAGTCGAGCACGCCGGCCATGCCGACAATTTTCTTCGGGTTTATGCCGGAGAATTTTTGCAACGCCCACACCATCGCATCAAGCGGATTGGTGATGCAGATCACGAAGGCTTTCGGCGCATATTGCTTGATGCCGGTGCCGACCGCTTCCATCACTTTGAGATTGATGCCCAAGAGATCATCGCGGGTCATGCCGGGCTTGCGCGGTACACCGGCGGTAACGATCACCACATCAACGCCCGCAATGGCTTCGTAATTGGATGCGCCTGAATAGCCGGCGTCAAAACCATCAACCGGGGAGGATTCGGCGATGTCGAGGCCTTTGCCCTGCGGAACGCCATCCGCGATGTCAAAAAGAACGATGTCGCCCAATTCCTTAAGACCAGCGAGATGGGCAAGCGTGCCCCCGATTTGTCCCGATCCGATCAATGCAATTTTCTTGCGTGCCATGTCCCCTGTGTCCTTCCATCCGTTCTGTCTTTATCGGGTCCGAAGATCCCGAAACCGCTTCTTTTGTGGGCGTGTGATACCGATCCCTCCATTTTCGAGCAAGTTGGCCAAAAGACGAAATTTTGGGCAACCCTACCGAGGTGAAGCGGGCACCATGCGGTTGAGACGAGATATTATCGATATATTTCAGAACGTTAAAGGATTTGATTCAAATTGACGACAGTTCGATCGTCTGAGAAATTTTTGATTACAAATTACAAAATATGAAAGTTGTAACACAATTTTTAGGCAATTTTCAGCCTCGACGCACAATATGGTCAAGGACAGCCGTGGTCACGGCCCCGAGCCGCAATTCAAGCGAACGTTTGGGCGTCTCGGCGTCATGATAGAGAATGGACGGGTTCAAGAAGCGGTAAAGTGCGTCAAGAACGAAAGTCAGCGCTTTCTCCCGGCTGCCCGCGGCAAAGGCGCCACCGCTTTGCCCTTCCTCTAAAATCCGGTCGATAAGCGTCCGAATTTTTGCCCGATGCTGGCGCGCCGGTGGCCGGCTTTCCTCAAAGGCTTCGACAAAAAGCTCAAAGAGCCGAGGCTCGTCATCAATCCGATCGCGATAGGCACGCATCAGCGCGAAGATCATGCGTTCAAGTTTGTCACGCGCCGGATCAGGCGCATCCGCAATTTCGCTCAAACGTGCTTCAATGGATTTAATCCATTGCGAGGTTATGGCGTCAAAGAGAGCCTCTTTGGTTTCGTAATGACGATAAACATTCGCATGAGTCATCGCAGCACGACGCGCGATCGCCACAACCGTCACGCGGGAAAGACCATAAGAGCGCACCTCTTCAATCGCAGCAGAGAGAATGCGCTGAGCAGTGGCCTCTGTTGGCTGCGTGTCAATCATATGCGCTTATTCTCATGATTGATTCCCGCCTAGCGTGGCTTCAACTGCTCGTGCACCATGAGGCAAGGCGCGATACGAATTTGACTGCATCTCTATAAGTCTTGAAACAGTCCTTTCAAATTCAAAGGCCATCCGTCCTTCTGTCACGCGATAAAGAGACATCGGCTCACTTGCAGCAGATATATAGATTTTCACGCTCCGATCATAAAGTGCATCAATCAGAGCGATAAAGCGTTTTGCTTCATTATGATTTTCAGCGGAGATAACAGGAACATGATCAATAAATATAGTATGGAACGTTTCGCCAATCGCAATGAAATCATTGGCGCCCAGTGCTTTCTTGCATAAATCGGCATAATCAAAACGCGCAATCCCTGAAGTGGCACGAGGGATGATGAGACTATGGCCAAGAACATCAAGCGATGCCGAATGAACTTTTTGATCACGTGTAAAAGCATTAAATAAAATGTCCATCATACGCGATGCCCGTTCATCATTGGGGTAAAAATAAGACTGGTCTTCACCGATCTTATCAAGGCGATAATCATGCGGCGTATCAAGTTCAACGATAGTCACAAAGGCTTTTAGTATATCAATAAAAGGAAGAAAGAGCGCACCGTTGAGGCCTCCCCGATAAAGATCACCAGGCTCGATATTTGAAGTGGTGACAAGTACCAAGCCATTTTCAAACAAAGCACTAAAGAGTCGGGCCAAGATCATCGCATCAGCGATATCTGTTACTGAAAACTCATCAAGACAAAGAAGCGTAATTTCGTCTACAATCGCACGTGCAACCGGTGGGATGGGATCACTATCCTTCACATCGCCATTTTTAATACGCAGCCGATAGTCATGAAGGCGTTGATGAATATCGGCCATGAAACTTTGAAAATGCATCCGGCGCTTTCGCGAGATGGGCGCGCTTTCAAGCATCAAATCCATGAGCATGGTTTTGCCGCGACCGACAGAACCCCAGAGATAAAGTCCCTTTGGCATCCGCGGCTTACGGCCGAAAAGCCAACTGAGTCCTGCCTTTTGTGAAGGGAGGGCCGCAAGCTCTCCGCAAAGCCGGTCGAGATGAGCAAGCACAGTGATCTGCGCCGGATCCCGATCTATCTCACTTAAACCGACAAGCTGCTCGTAAGCGGCGCTCGGCAATTTAAAGTCTCGCCGACTCATTTGTTAAATCCTTAATCGAGCCGGATCATGCATGCCCCCACGCGCCGAGCAAGTCATCCCACCAAAGAGACGTCACCGTCCCCACAGGTGAACTGGAGCCCATTCGATTGCGTAACTATATAGTCAAAGTAGAGTGTTCAAAATGCCTATTGCTGCCTGGTGCCTTATGATCGTGACGCTGATGCCCGTTCTTGTCGTCGGCTATGCGAAGAGTGGCGGCAGTTATGATAATCATAAGCCGCGCGAAGGCCTCGATCGTATGGAAGCCAAAAAGCGCCGGGCTTACGACGCGCATCTAAATTGTTATGAGGCTTTGCCGGTTTTCATTGCAGCGCTCTTTGTTGCTGTTTGGACCGAAGGGCCAAAAACTCTGGTTGATGGTTTGGCTGTCGGCTTTGTCTTATTCCGCGTACTCTATGTCTTGGCCTATATCACCAACCAAGCGACATTACGCTCGGCCGTGTGGAGTCTCGCTAATCTTTGCGCCATTGGACTGTTCATCTCGGGCTTTTGGGCGTCCGCATGAGCCTCACGGGCGGATCTGACCCGATCCATAAACGCGGTATTTGAACGAACAAAGTTGATCAATCCCCACCGGTCCGCGCGCATGCATCCGGCCAGTGGCAATTCCGATCTCCGCACCAAAACCAAATTCGCCACCATCGGCAAATTGTGTCGAAGCATTGTGAAGAACAATGGCCGAGTCGACACGATTTAAAAATTCGTCTGCAACGGCTTGATCGCTGGTAATGATCGATTCCGTGTGTTGTGAGCCATATTTGCTGATATGCGCAATCGCTTCATTAAGTCCAGAAACCACTTTCACGGAGATGATGGCATCAAGATATTCAGTACGCCAATCTTCTTCTGTTGCCGCAGTCACGCGCGAATCAATTTTTTGAACAATCTCGTCACCTCTGACGGTGCACCCCTTTGCAAGCAAAGCTTCAACGAGGGGTGGCAGATGGGTGTCGATAATAGCTTTGTCGATCAGAAGTGTTTCGACTGCACCGCAGACTCCCGTACGACGAAGCTTGGCATTGAGAATAACATTTTCGGCCATCGCGAGATCAGCTTTCGCATGAACATAGATATGGCAAATGCCTTCTAGATGGGCGAATACGGGAACGCGCGCTTCATCTTGAACGCGCGCTACAAGCGCTTTACCGCCGCGCGGCACAATCACATCGATCGCGCCATTTAGACCTGATAACATCAGTCCGACAGCATCGCGATTTTTTGTTGGGACAAGTTGAACCGTATCTTCCGGAAAGCCGACACTCTTTAATCCCGCGCGCATCGATTCAGCAATTATCGAAGATGTCCGAAAACTTTCTGAACCCGCGCGAAGAATTGCCGCGTTACCGCTTTTCACACAAAGAGATGCAGCATCAGCCGTCACATTCGGACGACTTTCAAAGATAACGCCGATCACACCAAGTGGTGTTGCTACACGTTGAAAGCGTAATCCATTCGGTTGTGTCCATTCGGCGAGAATGTGACCCACCGGATCATGCAGCGATGCAATATCTTCGATCGCTTTTGCAATCGCTTCGAGGCGCGGTTCATCCAGAGTCAAACGATCAAGAAATGCTCCTTTGGTTCCCTGCGTTTCAGCCTCTTTTATGTCTTCACGATTGACCTGCAAGATTTTTTGTTTAGACTTTCGAATTTCTCCGGCTGCCGCACGAAGAGAGGATGATTTTAATTCATTCGAAACGGTCGCGATGATGCGTGACGCCGCACGGGCCTTCTCACCCATCTCAAGCATTAGCGCTTTGAGAGCCTGCTGATCATGATATTCGGATTCACCACTCATGATCAGCTCACCCCTAAAGCCATATCATCGCGATGTACGAGTTCCGCGCGGCCCGCATAGCCAAGAATCTCTTCAATATCGCGCGACGAGCGTCCTGCGAGCAAAGCGGCCTCCGTTGAATCATAACCGATCAAACCGCGTCCTAATTCGCCGCCATCAGGCGCGCGCATCACAACGGCGTCACCACGTTCAAAAACACCTTCGATTTTTTTTACACCTGCAGGCAAAAGACTTTTTCCAGACCGTATGGCGTCCGTCGCACCATTATCGAGAAATAATATGCCTTTAGGTTCAAGTACACCGGCGATCCAAGTCTTGCGTGCCGATACGGGCGTTGAACCCGTCAAAAACCAAGTGCAGGGGCCTTTGTCTTCAATGCGTTTGATCGGATGGAGCACACGACCATCAGCAATGATCATATGTGTACCACCCGTCGTCGCCATTTTTGCGGCCTCAACCTTTGTTCTCATACCTCCACGCGACAAATCAGAAGCAGCGTCACCGGCCATCGCTTCGATCTCGGCAGTAATGCGCGGCACAATCGGAATGAGTTTCGCATTCGGATCTTTTGCAGGCGGCGCGTTGTAAAGACCTTCAATATCGGAAAGCAGAATGAGAAGGTCAGCACCCGCCATGGTCGCAACACGCGCGGCCAATCGATCATTATCGCCATAACGAATTTCTGTCGTGGCGACTGTATCATTCTCATTTACAACCGGAATCGCTTTGAGATCGATCAGGCGTCCAATGGTCGCGCGTGCATTCAGATAACGTTTCCGCTCTTCGGTATCGCCGAGCGTCACAAGAATTTGTCCCGTAGTGATTTTATGGCGGCTGAATACTTCAGCCCATGCACGTGATAATTCGATTTGACCGACAGCAGCGGCAGCTTGGCTTTCTTCAAGCTTTAGCGGACCGCGTGGTAATTTTAAAACACCGCGCCCAAGTGCAATCGCACCTGACGACACAACAATAATATCGACACCTTTTTTTGTGAGCCCAGCAAGATCTTCTTCAAGCGCGTTGAGCCACTCGATTTTCAAACCTTTGGCGGGATCAACAAGAAGCCACGAGCCTACTTTGACAACGATCCGTTTAAATTTCGAAAAATCAGGACGTTTGCTCACGGATGCCACGCTTTCTCTTCTACGCCGACCTCCGCATCTTGTTTGCGATTGTCATCAATGATGGCAGCCAATACGCGAAGAATTTCTATCACGCCCTTGTTTGAAGCGGCAGATACAATAAGCGGTTCTTTCTTCGCGGCGCGTTTCAATTTTGTCTTTTGCTCTTTCAAAATCTCAGGTATCATCGCATCAATTTTCGAGAGGGCAACGATCTCAATTTTATCTTCGAGACCTTGCCCATAGGCATCAAGTTCAGCGCGGATGATTTTGTAAGCCTTGCCTGCATCTTCACCTGTTGCATCAACAAGATGAAGCAGGACGCGGCATCGTTCAATATGACCCAAGAAGCGATCACCAAGACCGTGACCTTCATGTGCGCCTTCAATCAAACCGGGAATATCGGCGAGTACGAATTCACGACCATCGATGCGCACAACACCAAGGCCGGGATGTAATGTCGTGAAAGGATAATCAGCGATTTTCGGTTTTGCGGCCGTCACCGCGGCAAGAAATGTTGATTTGCCGGCATTCGGCAAACCGACCAATCCTGCATCCGCGATCAATTTCAAACGCAACCAGACCCAGCGTTCTTCACCGGGTAAGCCGGAATTGGCATGACGTGGCGCGCGGTTTGTTGATGTTGTGAAATAGGCATTTCCGAAGCCGCCATTGCCACCTTTAGCAAGCGTGATGGTTTGGCCGATTTCTGTTAGATCGGCGAGGAGTGTTTCACCATCTTCTTCGAAAATCTGCGTGCCTTTTGGCACTTTCAGAACGACATCACCGCCTTTACCACCGGCGCGATTTTTTCCCATGCCATGGCCGCCGGGACGCGCTTTGAAATGTTGCTGGTAGCGATAATCGATGAGTGTGTTGAGACCCTCAACACATTCGACACGCACATCGCCCCCGCGCCCGCCGTCACCGCCGTCGGGCCCACCGAATTCGATAAATTTTTCGCGCCGGAAGGAGACTGAACCCGCCCCGCCATCGCCGGAGCGGATATAGACCTTGGCCTGATCAAGAAATTTCATGCGCCCTTCCTACAGGAATTTGTAGAAAAAGGGAGCGTGAAAAGCCGCGATTGGGTTAATGGCCGTTTTTGCGGATCGTAAGTGTGACGGAGCCCACCGGAATAAAGCCTAAGAAATTGACCGTTGCGGTGTTCAAAACGGTTTTTTCATCCGTTAACTCAAGGCGATCAACGAAATCGAGGTTCACCCCGCCAAAAGAAGCCTCATAGCGCAGAATGATCGCGCCTTGGTCTTTTGAGACGGTCGCCGCCACTCCATCACGCGTCGCCTGATAGGATCCGTCCTCCGTTTTGGTGAAGACCCAGACCACTTTGCCTTTCTCGCCATCGGAATAGGTGATGTCTTCGTCAAGCGTGAGTACGCGTTGTGCATTGTCCCATTTGCCACGCATGACCACAGTGAGGCCGCGTGTCTGTCCCGTCCAAGAATTGCGGAAGCTGCCTTCGGCTTTCAATGTACCGCGCAAGAATTGTTCAAGCATAAGGTCCTTATCTTTCGCGAAACTCGGAACTGCGAAAGCGATAAGAGAGAGAAGAGACA
>Ga0194115_10001202_pt1 | contig 33965 bp, 21 predicted proteins | sample TA2MahsurfametaG_3_FD_148656 | JGI IMG/M metagenome (GOLD analysis project Ga0194115, IMG submission 148656) | Freshwater microbial communities from Lake Tanganyika, Tanzania - TA2015002 Mahale S4 surface | ecosystem: Environmental > Aquatic > Freshwater > Lake | place: Tanzania: Lake... | reverse complement strand
TTTAATGACGTCAGATGAATATTTTAGAGGTGTCCACTCTCTAAGAAGTGTCATGTCCATTTCAAGCTCCTCTCATCTCATTAATGAGTTGTGTCAAAGACATTAATTTTGCAAGCTTACTATCATCTATTTGTGTGAGCTGGAGTTCTTTAACTTTTTTCTTAACAACTTCAATTTTTTCAAGAATGATGCTGTTTTTCTCTATCTTTTTAAGCTTTTCAATCTCAGCCAGGACATCATTTTGGATTTTAATTGCAGTACTTGCTATTCTGACACCGTCGTCATGTTGAATTGAAAAGACGTATTCCTTAATCAGGTCTTTCTGATCTGGTGAAAGCTTACTGTCGTATTTTGTATTGAATTTCTCACTCATCAATTTCACGACGAGAGTGTCAACGTTTTTATCAACGCCTTCTTCAACCTTGACTTCTTCTCTTTCTGATGTGAGCCACTCAATCATTTTTGTTTCCATGAGGACGACTTCTGAAAGATTGGACCTATCACCTTCACGCCAATAATTTAACAATGTCTGAATTGTGGCATATGCCTTATAGTCAGGCACTCGCCTATGATAAAAGTCTTCATCAACAAGAATGTGATTAATCTCACGAATTAGATTTGATTTTTCTTTATCAAGCTTAATTGCATCAAATCGCCTAGATGCATTCTTTGACTCAGAGAGTATCGCTGCTGCTACAGATGTATCTTTAACAGAAGATTTAGCCAAAGCATTCAATAGTCTAAATTCTTTGTAAAGCTCTGTTTTCCTGCTGTAATAGTTTGAAATAATATCTAGTGCTTGTTGTGCTCTTTCTCTATCATTTTCAATTAAGTACGCAGAAACAGCACGTACTAAAAGTTCATAGATTACGCCGACATTTCTTTTCTTGTTATGACTCATCTTGATCCCCTGATGTATTCTCTAACTCAGAGATTTTTAGTTTTCTCTTTCTAAGGTTGCTAATGATTGAGGAAATTTCTGATTTTCTTGTATCACCGAGCGTTCCTTTCTCATCTAAATATTCGCCAACATAATCAAAATCATCATCGTCTGATTCTGACATTGGGTTTTTAAACGGATTTATTAGATCGCTTTTTGCACCAAACGGATGTGTTATTGAATCAGACTGTTTCTTTTTATCGTGAGAAACAAGCCGAGAGTGATCTGTTTGCTGGTTAAGTGGACTAACTCTTCTAGATTTGTTCTTCTTCTCTCTTTCAACATAGTTTGGTCCTGGTGCTGTCTCACTCAGGAGGCTCTTTTTAAGCGATAACTGAGACCTTGCTTTAATTGGTTTACCTTGCAAAGAAATTACGTTTGTGTCTATATCATCGTCAAAGTCAAGTTCGGCTAATCCTGGAGGTAAACCGCCTGGGCTTCCTCCAAGATCTGTAGTTGATGTATCTTCTCCTGTGCCTGGCAAACCTAAGTCTCTTCCGCGCTCTTCCTCAGACTCACCGCCTTCAGGAGTCTTAGTTTCGGGTAGCGCAACTGCCTCGATCTTGAGCGACAACTCCTTGTCCTTCACAAGACCCTTCTCAATTCCTCTAATCTCTTCATCAGACATCATAAAGATGTTCTTTCTAATCCACTTCTTGTCGACAAGATTCTCGACACCTGAAGCGGATTGTGCGATTGTGAACTTTGTGTTATAGAGCTCGAGTTTTTGTTGTTGTGCAATTGTAGACGGATTTGTAAGCTTGAGTTCAAAATCAAGCAAATCTGTGCTATCAAAACCGTGTGCGTGTAGATGAATGATGGCAATTTTATTGAGCTCAGACAGGATTGTTCTCTGGATTCTATTGATTGACCTTGAGAACCTTATGTCTTCTTGAGACAAGGTCGCCTTTGCACCGAGGCCTTCATCATAACCCAAATAAGCCTTTGGAATCTTTAAAGCAGCGAATAACTTTTTCTGGATATATTGCACATCTTCAACTGCTGCGGCATTAGATCCGCCGGCAAGAGTGTCAATCTTTGTACCAGTTGCGGCGCCGCGGACTGGAAGAAAGTAATCCTCATCAACTGACAGAGGATTGTAACGAAGGTCGACTCTGCCCGTGTTCCTGTCGACGACCTGGTTCTTCTTGAGCTGTGCCTGCGCCTGCTCCATGTAATTTGGGATTTCTTCTGGAGGAATATTACCTACGTCAATATAAAAGACGCGACGATCTGGTGCGCGGACAATTCTATACACCAACATCGCGTCCTCAATGAGGATCAGCTGACGCCAGATTCTTCTGGCAGCTTCGAGGACTGACGTTCCATAAGGTAGAAATGCGTCATTTCCTAAGATTCTAAAGTGGCTTACCTGCCAGTTCTCTAGAATCTGGTTGCCTTGAGTCATCCATCTAAATCTAACGGCAAGTGGATCATCCTTGTCAAATCCCTCCTCGCGCTCGATCTCATTTACCGCGATGGGGTAGACGTTAATGACACCCTGTTCAGGTGAGACGTCATTGAAGAGGAAGAAGTCTCCGTACTTGCACATGTTTCTGACCCAAGCGGTCAGATTGAAGTTAACGTTCAATGTGTCATAGAAAAGTTCATTCAAGATCCTGTTTATAGCAGAGTTTTCTGAGTAGATGTGCAACACATTACCCATCTCATCGGGAGCAACAGATTCTTCTGCATAGATGTCAAGAGCCGAGGCGATCTCAGGAGTGTATTCCATCTCCTGGAAGTCAGAATACCTTGCCATTCGATCGTATGATCCGTATGCTGACATTGCCGAGCTATAGACGTGGCTCTGCGTCTTTCTAAAGAGTTCAAATGCAGACGTATTCTTTGCGCTAGGGACGAAGTCCTTGACTCTACGCTTGACTATCGGTCCGCTTCTAAAGAGCGTCGTAAGTCTAGAAAAAAGATTGTCGTCTTTCTTTGCCATTTTTCCTACTTGTAGATCCACATGAGTTCAGGTGGAATGTTATATCTATTTATGTTACGCGTGTTGATGAGATCTCGTCGACTTTCAACTCTGCGACGACTCTCACCTGACATGATGTCGTTTGCTGCACCATTGAAAGTATTTGACTTAATTGCCATCCCTAATAACATTGCCTGGTTCAGGATCGTTGTGTCCTTACCATGTTCAGCAGAAGCGTCATATAACCAAACTCCGATCGCCATGCTCATGACAAGGTCATCATTCTCACCTTTCATTGCTTGAACTCTGTTGTCATTCCACACGAAAGTCTTAAGCTCATCATAAAACCTAGATGAGTAAGATATAATCTGTTTGTTTCTTATAAGCTCTTCAAGCTTAGTCAGGATCAAAGAGCGAGTCTTTCCTGACGTACTGAATCCTGCAGTTGTTGTGTCTCCTGGCGAGACATAATCACCAATGTACACAGCTTGGCTCTTTTGATAGTACATCTTAGGATAATTTAGGTCACGCAGCCTAATAATCGTTGCATAACCAAAACTATTGTTTTCAGGACACATTAAGGCTTTGTTGTATTTTAGCCCGTAATCATTGAGTAAGTCACCGAACCTATCAGGTGCAATTTTCCCCTTGTACTCGACGACAATTTCACCTGTCATGAGATCAAACACGTGAAATGCAGAGTAGTCCTTTCCGTCACCTCGAGCTACGTCTGCAGATATCACATATTTGTGTTCTGCGAGAGGCTGCTTCCAAACCCAGACATTTCGATCAAATCCCTCGCGGATGACAGGAGCCTGAATTTGGGTATGCAGCCACTTTAAATCGTCATCACCTAAAAATGTCTCACCTGACGAGGCAAAATCGCACAGATACTCCTGCGCGATTTGACGAATTGTAAGATTTCTGGTCTCCTTGTCGAACCAGGCTTGATCTCGCTCGGGGTGAACGTCCCAATTAAGCTTGACAGGCTTGAACTCATTAATACCAGCCTCAGCATCTTTGTACAGTTTGTAATATTGCCCGCCTACACCGTTGGGAGTTGACAATAGAATGGCCCGGCCGCCGGTCGTCAGCGTAGGATAAAGACCAGTCCAAAGAGTATCAAAGTCTCTAACAAATGCCGCCTCATCAACAATGAGAAGAGACAGTGCCTCAGAACGACCCGCATCCTCAGAAGTCGGTATGGCTTTGATTGTTGAACCATGGCTGAATTCGACCAATTGCTTGTTATTTGCTGTGACTGTCGGGAGCACAAGCCATGCAGGCAAATTGTTGATGATGGTCTTTGACTTTTTGATGAAGTTTTGAGCGACCTGCAACTTTGTTGCAATGATCAGAATGTTCTTATCTTTCTGGAAAAGTGCGAGCCAAACAGCGTAAGCAGCGACAAGAGTTGAAAGTCCGAGCTGGCGTCCTTTAACAACAATTGTGAATCTATTGTCTATGAACTCTTTGATACACTGGTCCTGGAAGGGAAAAGTCTTGAAAGGTATTGTTCCCTTTGTCGGGTGTTGGATCTTTACGTAGTTGTTAAAAAAATACGCAGGATCTCTACCGCACCTAACAATTTCACTTACCTGCCGTGACTTATTAGTCGTTTCCATGTTTATTCATTATTCAACAGTATAAACTGCCCTTCGCCTGTAATAAGCAGTTCTCTTTGGCGAGTATGCTGACATTGATATAAGTTCAATCTCGTCTGTGGAGTCACCTTTCTTTAATTTTAAGGTTGCACCTGACACTTGCTTGAATTCTTTTTTGACTTCACTGACAAAGTCACCAATCAATTTCTCAGAGACACGTTCCTCTTCTTTTACTTGGTCTCTCATGACTCTGTCAGTTACCAGATTCACGATTGTAGTGTACATGACTGTGATTGTGTCACCTGCCATCTTTGTCTTGATAGAAAAAGTTGAGCTCTTGGTCGTAGATGACTTACCAAATGTAGTGTCTAATATCCGACCTAGTACGTTAATCTTTTCAAATGTCATATTTCATCCTTTTGGCGTGCAATGCTAGCGTTAGCCTATCATTTCTATATTTATCAATCTCGGCACGACTGGGCCGCCAGCCTTGCAACCATTTTTCCTGCGATGATTCTGCCCACATCATTGCACAACTTCTGCAACATTTAAATCTAGTAAAGTACATAATGTCAGACCTGAAGTCAAATGAAAAATTGCAGACTTCACAAAACATAGGCATGTCAGACATGTTTGACTCTCGCCTTACCCCCGACCATGTCTATACACAGGACATTGTCGACGATGTCTTTAATTGCATCGACGTGAGAAATGATCACTATCTTCCTGAAGTAGCTCTTAAGGTTTTGAAGGAGCCGCGCGCAAGACTCAAGATTACTTTCATCGAGCACTCCGAAACCTTCATCAATAATGAGCATGTCAGACTTAGGTAGAGATGAAATGCTGGTGAGCGCAACTCTAATTGCAATTGAAGAGATCATCTTTTCCATACCTGAACCTAGCTCAATTATTCTCTTTCTATCACCATAGTTTATGTAAATTTCAATTGAATTTGAATCATCGCACTCAATCTCAACGGTAAATCCTGCGATTCCACTTAGAATCTTGGCGATCTCACTATTCAGAAGAGGTAGATTTTTAGCAATAATATTCTGGGGTATTCCTTTTTTGGAGAAAGAATTCTCAAGCAAGGTCAAAATTTCAAAGCGCTCGATATTGTCCTTAAGCGTTGACATCTGCTGCTCATTATTAGAAATCTTTTCTGTTACTCTGCCTAGTGATGAAGCAATTGAGAATGCATTGTTCTCAAGTCGACTTATGCTCTCTCTTAGGTCAAGGCACTGCTGGTGTGTCTCACTCAGGCCTTTCTCATTTTGATCTTTTAACTTTTTCTTAAGTTCTAGACGCTGCGTGTCTAGCTGCTGTTTGATAGCCTGCTTGTTGACTAGACGCTCACTAAGAATAGTGATCTGTGAAGAAGCATAGATCTTCTTGTTTTCCAGGTCCTTTTCAAGAGTTACAAGCTTATTAATCTTGTCAATTTTTGCCTTGATGTCTTCTCTGCTTGTCTCAGAAAGTTTTTCCTTAAGGACGTCAAGCGTTCTCTGCACAAGCGCTCTTGTGTTCTCTTCAATCTCAAGAATTTTCTTGCTATTATGCGCGTCTTTAATGAAGACGCAAGTTGGAAACTTATCTCCGCAAGGAACTGAATTTAAGACTTCGATGTCTCTTCTTATCTTATCGAGCTCCTTGTCTTTTGCTTCTAGCTCTTTGACGTTGATAGCATATTTCATCTCTTGGTCTGTGATCGCGTCGTGCTCTTTTTGGAGCTGGTCAATGCTAAATGCGTCTCTCACATCTTTGATCTTCTCGATCTTTTCATCATATGTCTTGATAGACTCTTGATGACTTCTAATCGTCTCTTCGAGGCCTTCAATCTCCTTACGAATCTTTTCAATCTTTGATTCTAGATTGTCAATGTCAGTGTCGGAGACGATATTATCAGAATCAGATGAAGACATCTTGGCAAGCTTAATTCGCTTGGATTCGATCTCACTCTTCACCTCATCAGACTTTTCTTCAAGTTGCGTCTTCTCAGATATAAGCAGCGCTTGTGTCTGTTTCAACGCGTCAAGACTTGATGTCATCTTTATTGATGCTTTTAGCGGGCTGAGATCTTGTTTGACACACTCGAGGTACTTGTCAAATATGTCAAGGTCTAGGAACCGACTAAGAATTTGCTTTCTACTGGTGGACTTCTCGTTGATGAACATGTTCATCTGGCCCTGTGGCGCAAGGCATGTGTAGAAGAAGTCATCTGACGTTCCGATCAATTTTCTAACGATCTTCTCGGTCTCACGACGCTGCTCATCATTTAGATCCTGTATCACATCTCCTGTACTCTTCTTCTTGAGCGACAAGACAGTGTTGGCCCAAACTTCACCCTTCTTAGGGTAGTTCTTCAAGGACTCTCTGGTGATCTCATAATCTTCACCGGCAACAGCGAGGTTTATACGGCTCTTGCACGACTCTTCATCTGCGTTTATGATGTGCAAATTTTTCATTGCACCTCGATCAGACGTGTTGAACAGGTTGTAGACAATCGTGCCAATGATCGAAGATTTTCCAGCACGATTCTTTCCAAAGATACCTGTGATGCCCTGCAGATTTTCAAAATTGATAACATTGTCCTTGCCGTAAGCAAAGACATTATCAAACTCGATATTCTTTAGGCTCCACAGGACATTTCTGGCGACCTCGTCATCAAATGTCACGGCATCAAAGTACTTGTCAAACTCCTTGAGAGAGCGAGCGATCTTTTTATCATCAACCTGCTTCTCTTTGAGATAAGCCTCAATGACGCCTTTAATGGAATCTCTATCACGTAGATTAGAACTCTTGAGGCCTGTGATGATGACCTCGTCTTTCTTTTCGGTCTTAGCGTCAATCTTGAAGACAACTTCAGAGAAGTTCTTAAGTTTAAGTGCCATGTCATGCAGGCTTCTTGCGTCGACGTCAGAAGCTTCTGCAGGTAGATTAAATCGAATTCTCGCTGTCTCAGGACATCTTGAGAGTCTAGTAATAGTTGATGCGACGTCTCCGGCCCAGTCAATGTTTAGGAAAGGATAGTCATTCTTGACAGGCACGAATTTTGTCGTAAACTTGTTCTTGCTCTTGATGTCCCAAAACAAGAAGCCCTTGTCGACATCTTCGCCATAATTCTGCTGGATTGTCGAGCCACAATAGGCGACTGTCTCCGCGTCATTTATGAATTGTCGACGATGAATGTCACCGAGGAGAGAAAAGTCAAACCTTTCAAACATCTCAAGAGTCACTTCACCTTGGATGTCATAATCACTATCTGATTTTGATCCTCTAACTGCACCATGATAAAATGCAATATTGATGGCATCACTTGCAGGCTTCACATCTTTCCAACCCTCTTCATCAAAAGGTGAAAAGACGCACCACTTAAAACCCTCAATGGGCGCATCATAAACTCCTGAATTCTTAAAAAGACGAATTCTAGGATTGTTCAATGCTGAAATGACAGGCGTGATCGCGTCTTGTCTGTCCTTGTTGAGGAGGAGGCCGTCGTGATTGCCTAGAATCACATCGACAGGTGCGATGTCAGCTAGACCGTTAAACCACCACGTGAGAATCTCAATCAGCTCAGGTGTGATGCCTTGTGTCTTTGAATGAACTATGTCTCCACCGATGTAGATGACATCAGGCTTCAGCTTGCGAAGCTTCTCAAATGCGTCAGAGAAAGAGCTTCTATATTCTGTGTGACGAGCAAGGCCTCTAAAATGAACATCAGCGAAGTGTGCAATCTTCATAGTATAATTTTATGCATACTTGACTACATTTTCATCTTTAAATTCTCGACCGCCTTCTTAATTTGTTTAATCGCTTCACTCATCTGTCCTGTACATGAACGCTCATCAAGCTTATCGTATGCATCTATCATCTCATTGATGCACACGTAAAGCATGTGCCTTGACTGACCTGGGTCGATGACGCTCCTGTCCTCGTAGTCATCTTGATCGCCAGGAACTTCGCGCTGGTGAAACAAGGCCTCATCATTGAGGATTTGAGCAATTTCTTTAACGTATTTTCTAAGGTCTTTTTCCATAATCCTAAATATCACAAAAGTGAGCCACTTTTGATATTTGAGATTTTATATCTAAAAGAAGACCTCATATTCCAGTCTTCGATAGATGCTTTTGCATAGTCGAGTTGCTCAGGTGTCATCTCAGCTATATCTTTAGCTGATGATGTATCCATGATTTTAACATTGCAGCCATACGATGTCAATAAATCAGAGATTTTACCAATTTTTTGAGTCATGTCGCTGTCAAGGCAAAGTACAACATCTGTCTCGTTAGCAACAATCTTCCTAAAAAGTAGAGAGTTTGTTGTTAATGTCGATCCAAGCAGACATGTACCATTCTCTGCAAGCGCAATATGATCAAAAATCCCTTCGACGAGATAGAGCGGCTTATCCCAGTCAATCTCGACATCATTGAATATGATACTTGACTTATCTGTCGAGGCATTCATATACCTGAATTTGGATTTTGGATCAATACTTCTACCTAAAAAGTAGTTCAAGTCACCTGAATAGTCAAGTGAAGGGAATATTACACGTCTTGTAAATTTACCATCTGTCGTTATTCCTATTCTAAATTTCCAGATTTCTCGTTCTGTTATACCGCGACGTTCAAGGTAACGAGTAGCTGCTCTAACATCTGGATGATTAGTTTTGCCAACGGTGGCAAGAGGTGTATAACCTTCGGGTAACTCAATTTTATCTTCAACGTCTTCTATGTCTGCACTTAGAAGAGAAGAGTTTAAAAAGTGTACGCGATAGTAATCAACAATGTCTCTAGATTTGAACTTTTTGAGTGCTGAGACTAGCGTATTACCTCTTGCACTACAAACCCAGCAATGATATTTCCAAGTTTCTAGACTTATTGCAAGTTTCTTTTTAGAAGAATCTTTGCAAAATGGACAAGACACAGTGACATCGTTACCATCTCTTGAAATAAGGCCTTTACCAAAGTTTGCCTGGATGAACTGAAGACGCTCTGTATAAGTTGCAATCACTTTTAATCATACTTCGTCTTCATTCAATTTACCCTGTTGAAGTAATTCAATTCCAGCGCGACATATCACATAAGCGTCTGACATGTCAAAACAGGACGCTTTATAATCACCTGTCTTTTTCAATGGCCAATCAAACTCAATCTGGGGTCTTACCCAATCAAAGACCTTCTGCTTAGTTGAACGTGTTTTATCTTTATGATCTATTTTTAAGCCTATTGCTGAACGTGCCTTAGTGACATTAATCAAGTCAGGTCTTACATTGAAAGTCTGATACACAATAAAAGTAATTGCCCCATTAAACCTAGCAAGTGTATTGATTGTTGCTGCTGATGAAAGACCTGGCCTGAATGCTTGAAGATCTTGTTCTATAAAGATATACTGTATCAGATGATCCTTTTTCAAATCTTCAAGATGTTTTTTAACTTCAACACATTTCTGAAAGAAATCTGCGCATTTATCTAGTCTGATGTTGTCAAGCACGACTAACTCTTTATCTTGATTCAGTATACAGATTCCCGTGCATGATGTAGATATATCAAGCCCCAAGAACCTAGAAGTCGAATTTGATTCTAAACATAAACTCATCAGAGTCTCTCTTTGCGATTGGTTGCGCAAGGTTTGCTCGCATTATAACGTTGAGATTCTCATCATGTAAATTTATGCCTGTGATATAGACAAACCTATCTTCTCTTTCATTGACAAATTGCGTCACTGGGAAAGGCTCATATGTCGGATTAGAAGACGAATTAATGAGGCCAGCAGGACAGGGTATATTCAAGACCATTACAGGAGTTCTTTGCTCACCCTTGAATGATAATGTCATTTGGTCTTTGGCAAAAAGTGAAAGTGCAGGCGATGTAAGAATTACGACACCTTCGTTGTAAAATATGTTACCGACAGACGACCATTTGCTATGACGTGTTAAAGAATCTGAACGGTAAATTGAACCATGACCATCATCTTGCAAAGTGATCTTCACTGCTCCGGCAGATCCACTCATGTCGTTATCAATTATCCTAAACGTTCCTGGCTGTATGTTTTTTCCATAACCTAGATTAGAAATGTCAAAGAGGACAACACGGTTTGAGCTTGTATCCTTGAATCTTTGAGCAAGTGTAAGACCAGATGCTAACTCAGTATCTGGTCTTTCTGGAGTCGCACCTCCGATAGCATCAAAATCTCCCGAGAGGCCTGGAAAAAATGATCCTGTCAACATTCTACTCATTGATATAATAGAATGATCAGTGCAATCCAGATCATCAGTAAAAAAGTCTGATGATTCTTCAGAAATTATTGAAAAATCTTGCTTTAAGATTCCATTATCGTTAGGTAAAATTAATAGATTTCTTTTTGCAACTTGTGTGTTCGCATATAGGAGATCATCAGCAGTCTGATTTATGACTGTGCCTGTATTAACTGACGCTGTTAGGTTAAGCAGGCGTGGTATATTTCCTGTTACATACTCCTTGACAAAGTTTTCTAAATTCATGTAGAATCCATTGACTCCAAATGACATATCGACATTGTAAGGGCTATAAGTTGTCTTACTTTTAGTCTGGAAGGGTGTTACGAGAACGCCTCTAGAAGGTGTAATTGTGCTAAACATTGGAGGTACGTAAAATAACAAATCCTCATCGTTATAGTTTGAGCGTGTGGTATTAAGTTTGATATCATTGTCGCTCAGATAACGACTGTAAATTTTCAAATCATGAACCTCAGCTTGTAGCTGATTGTCAAGTGTGTACCCTGTCGGGTCAGCTGTATAACCAGAAAATTCTGGAACACCTTCAGACGTGGCTATAGTACTGTTGAAAAACTTCGTTACTAAGTCACTACCTTGATAAAAGTTTCCTACAAATAGTGCGTCTGAATTTAACAGAGTCGAGATTGAACTTGATGGAATATTAAAGCTTTTTTGAACATCATCTATGACGATGCTGCCTTCACCATCGCTCCTAGATGATCCGCCCCATCTAATTGTTACATGGTGCCACGTGTTATAGCTTAGCGTATTATCATCAGATACAAAAATCAGATTTTTAGGAAATGTAAGACCTGTTTCAACACTAGGTATTGAAAGTGTATCAGGACTTACATCGGCACTTTGGCTAAGTTGCAAAAGTATTCTAAACTTATCAGTATTTTGATTACTATCCTTGCTAGATCCGGTGATGAGAGAAACCGCAAACGTTGAGCTAAGGTGGAGAATAGTACCAGGAGAATAATCAGACCCAGACTTTGCAAGTCGTCTTGGATTAATGAAAAAGTCAATGCTAAAAGGGCCCGTAGGGGTGTATTGTTTCCCATACGAACTACTAACATTTGCGTATATCAGAGTAGTATCATTGCTACCCATACTAGATGAGAAAAAGTTTAGAGAATGGTAATTTCCACATGAGAAATCACAAATTGAATATGCATGCCTGTAATAAGGCATCATGACGTCTTTAATTGCCGTCTTTAAGAGAAATGGGCTACCATTGTCATCTGTGAAATTGACAGGTTGTTCATACCTAATTGGTGAAAATTGGATGTTATTAAGGCCTGTTTGTGCCTGGCTGTTGACAAAACTTAAATAAGCTTCAAGATCGCCAGATACATCTGTTGAACCCCTGTTGATTTTTTGTGATGCAGCCAATAGGTAATTATTAATTGAGTCCAAAGTCCCTTCAGCGAAAACAGAAGAGGTCGGATTTAATTTTTTGATAAAGGCACTAGGCCTATTGATTAATCTTATAGAACCAGATACACCAGACGAAGATGAGACAAACGTTCTCTTAGGATGCAAAGCAAGAGTTACATTCTCAATCAGGTCTGGTGTTATTGATATAAATGACATTCATCTAAATCTTAGAAATCGAGTCTTACGCGGAATGTTAGGTCTCTCTCGTCGTTCTTTTCAACAGGACGTGAAAGTTTCGCAACAGCCAGGAGGTCGCCTGCTGCGTTGTAGAGGCCAATAGAAGTCACGAAAGCAAACGATCTCTGTGTTGTCTCTTCACCAATATCAATAACACGTATTCTCCCTTCATTATCAGTAAAAGTTGTGTTGGTAGAGAAATTAAATTCATCTGCAGTCGCACGACAGAATGCTAGTGTTGAGTTAATATTGGTGATGTTTTGAAAGGTTACTGCCGTGTCTGAGCCCGAACTAAACCTACAAGTAGCAAAGTGATTGACAATATCATCAATTGATGCTGAAACAAAGAGATCAGGTATGAATTTAGCCTGCCTATTAGAGCCTTCGAGAGCAATTGAACTTCTGCCTATTACAGTTTGATTTGATAAATTTGGTGGGGTAGCGGACGCGTCCGATCCTGTGACTGCTGCAATTACGCCAGACACGTGTTGTGAGCCAGAAATTATTTTCTTAGCATCGAGCACAACGATGCCGGCATCGTAAAAGACTAGGCCCACATTCTGACTTGTCAAAGATGTGTCTACTATGCCTCCTACTTGACCCCCATACGATATCTCGATCTCGGATGCAGCACCAACGTCTGAGAAGATTGTTGACCCTGACGTTGATGTTGTATTTAGGTTTGCAAGATCTGCACCGCCCGGTGTCGTATCATCTACGACACCTGATGTGAAAAATTTCATTGCAAAAGTTTCAGGTTTAATCTTGTCTCTTGCAAAAAGTCGCTTAAATGCCAAAAATATAGCTTCATCAATTAGGTCTGTTGAAGAGCCACCTGTAAAAGGTGAGCTAAATTGAGATTCTGCATCTCCTAACAGCATCTGTGCAAACTCTTTGTAGATGGATACTTTCTCTCTCATCATCATCGTGTTTGTACTGAATAACAGCTTGCCTGATGAATCTACAGAATACCCTGTTGATCCGGTAGTTGTTGATGAGCTTGCATAAAGCCCAATTGTCATATCAAACACAGGATTTGCTGTCGCCAATGTATAATCTTGATCATAGACAGTCTGAAACAGACCGCCTGTAACAGCATATGTGATAGATGCGGGTGCGTTCTGGCTTGAAGTAACGAAGACCTGATAGTTTCTTCGAGTGTTTGAGCCGCTTATACTCTCCTGGAGGACGTCAATCAGCTGATTGAGATATGATGTTGACGTCTTTATGTCGGAGGGGTCTAAAGTCTTGAAGAATGCCATTTAAGGTTCCTGCCTTTTTATCAAGATGTTATTCTTACTTCTATGTCTTTTGTTATGCCTGAATTCCTACCTATAATTCTCATAAACGTCTTGATGTATACACCGCTAGAAAAGGCTGAGTATGTATCAAATGTTGCTGTAGGAATAGACCTAGCGACAAGTGTAAAGTTTGCCGTCGGGCCTCCGGATGTAATTTCGTACCTCGCTGTATTTAACGCAGGATTAGATGCGAGTGAATCGCTATTAACAGGTGTCTGATTTGAAATCGACAAGAAGAGTCTATTTACAAATACAATATAAAGATTGTCAACAATCTCGCTAGGAATTTGAGCTGCGCCCTGCTGGATTGCCTGTGAAAGATTGACGTTAATGCTTGATTGCCTAGAAACCTCGATGTAGTTTGTAGATACGAGATTTCCTGCATTGACAGACAATACAGGCAAATATAGTTGGTTAGGATTTGATAGAGAAACGAGATTACTTCTAAGAGAAAGCGCCGGGTTCCTAAGTGCTTCGAAAACAGGTGTATTTTTCTCAATTTTCTCACGACCGACTGTTTGACCATATTGTTCTATCAGGCCATAGTTGATCTCATCATCACCTAGCGAAAAGCTATAAATTGAGAAGTCTCCCCTAGCCAGATATTGTGACCCGACCGTTGTTATGACTGCATCGACCTCAATGTTCGTAGTATCCTGTCTAAGAAGTCCCATTTTTACATCCTATCTTGTAATTATTTACAAAAAATTGTCACTTTAAACTAGATCACTTGAGTATAAATTTTACCTTCTGAGGCAGGTATTTCTCTTACGATCTTGTCGTTCGTCATGTTTATATCTATCACTTGGCCTTGTGCGAGATTAGTTTCAAGAATTTGAATTTTATATGATGGTACATTCGTGTTGTAAGTTATTAGTTTCAAGCTATTATTATTGTTGTCAGTCAGGTCTGTATAGCTTGGATTAAAATATATCGTCATTTTTGAGTGATTTGAATCTTTGATCAAATCAGGAAAAAAATCAGAAAGTAACATCAAATTAGGATAAGGTTTAGGCGCTCCTGATCTTGACACAGGCTTAACATTTAAACTTTCTGTAAATTGATTAACAGAAACTTCAAATTGTGATGAGTAATTAGAGCTCAAACCGTGAGCGTCAATTGACACGATAGAATATATGAATTTTGAATTAACGTTGTAATCTTTATCAACAAAGTAGGTCGCGGGGTAACGCTTTTTATGAATGTACTTTGAAGGTATTCCTTCAGTAGACACAAAAGGCTCAAACGAATCATCAAAGTCTAATTCTGCTAAAATTTCAAATGGCTCATCAAGTGCTGGTCTCCTAAATATCTGGAATTTTTTAATATCTCGCTGTTTGTTTAGCGGAAAACGCCAACCTATAAATAAACTTGCGTCATTTTCAAGCTTAAAATATAAATCCTCAGGAGGCTGTGGTGGGACTGTCTCTATGCAATCAACGTCAATATTAGATCCTGCCGTTGCAAATAGCATATCTACCTGTGCGACGCCTGTTCCTCTTCCTTTGACATCTTGTGCAGAAACATACAATCTGACGTTGTAGACTGCACGAATTTGATATGAGTATATTCCACCGTATCTTACACCTTCATCTACGAGATATGTCTGTGTTGTATCAAAGATAAGATCGTCATATATCTTTACAGAACCATCTGCTTGTTGTGAGAACTTTTGAGCAACATAACCGACAAGCTGGTACTGTGGTGGCGGGAGAGTATCATATAAATCTGCGTCAAGAATGACTACATTATTCGTTGGAATGGTATAGTCATATGCATCTGCCATTATCTTGAGTGGAGTTGAATTTTGCCTAGAAATATCCTGGATGCTATTTGCACTATCAAGTATTGCAGCAAATTCATCTGCGAATATTGATTTTTGATCTTTGATTATCTGGTTCGACACGTCAGCAATTAGAAGGTTATTAATCGTGACACCTGTCCAGAAAGCTCTGACATCTCTCAGGTATTGTGATTTGACTTCTTCTCTAACGTCTGTTCTCGCATATCTGAGGCCTGCTGACTGGATGTTACCTAAAGAATTGAAGATAAGTGACTTTGAATTGATCACAGCTTCTGTAGAAATTTGTGGAATCGCGAGCGTGACACCCGTATCTTCAGGTACAGTACTAAAATTCAATGATGCTGAGGTTATCTCATAACATCTGCTGTCAACCAGCGTGTCTGCGACTTCAATTGCCGAGAAATTGCAATTGAAGGGTGCATTTTCAAAGATAATCTGCTCTCCGGCGTCAATGCGCTGTTGCAGTTTAGGTAATCCCGTTATTGTCCTTGAGACACTAGGCGCATTAAAGTTTATCCTGACATGTCTAGGTGCCTGCCCTATTCTTGATGCATAGTATGCCTGGTCCGTGACTCCATCAACAGGAAATGTAGAATACTCCTCATTGATGCGCTCATCAGGAGTGAAAAAATTGTATACAAACTTCGCGTCTATGACCTCGGCGTTGCTAAGTCCTGCAGCGATAGCAGGAAGTGAAGCAAATGTAAAATTACTTGACACTATGATGATCCTCTGACGTTAAGGTTCGCCAATGTTGTTACAGTCGATGTTACACTCTGGCTAATAGTACTCTGTAAATTTGATACAAGATTAGAGCCTACCTTTGTAGCCGTTCTAGTTATAACAGGTTCAGTTCTTTCAACAAATCTTGTAGACACACCTAGTAAAATATCTACCAGATATCCGTCACTCATACCTTTTATAGTAGCACTATCTATTGGTATTGCAACAACTTTATCAAACACACTTCCGCCAAGCGCTTTTGTGATTATGTTGCTTCGAGAAAAACGAAGGCTATTCACTCCTGTCGATACGTACCTTGTCTCTACAAGCTCATCAAATCTATAATCGTAAATTGCATTCTTAAATACTTCAATTGCTGATTGTGTGTTTGCATCTGTTATATCACTGAGAATAACCTGACTGGTGATAGCATAATCAAATGTTAGACCATAAAAAAGCTGTAGATAATTTAATAATGCAGTCGATTGCAACTCGTTCTTCTTGGATGTCTCATCAAATTGTTTATTAACCGTGAGTGTTCTATTAGAATTTAATTCGTACAACGACGTAGCATCAAGTACTTGCTGGTATGATGCATTAGATGTTGAATCATAACTCAAATATTGATGTTCAATGTAGCCACTTATAGGATAAGACTTTGTGACAATGACATCTCCTATCGAGCTGCCGCCAATAGGTTTAAGCGTCACTGTGACATCAACATATCCTAGATTCTTTTGATTAAATGCACCAAGACGATCGAGCATTCCATATGGTATTCCACATACAACTATTATGCTGTCCTCATTTGTAGAAATTTCATCATCTTCTTGGATGTATCTTAAAAACCCATTTAGAACATTTGAATTTTTGTATTGATCTTTGGAGAAATTTTGATACGTAGAATCTCTGGAAAATGCAAGCTTTGACTGACGATTTAAGTTGAGGACGGCATTTGATGTGTAGTGATTAGATAAACTCTCACCAAAAATAGGTTCATACGCAAACGCAAGATTTGATGCGTCGCTTAGCAACGAAGACGCTTGCATAATAAACCTGTATACGTAGTCTATGCCGTCATAAAAGACTTGTGTGTCCTGCAAGATATTTCTTGCAATTGGCTGTACGTACTCAATGTAGTACGTGAATTGTGCAGGCGTGTATTCTGAAAGAGTAAGCGTTAAGGAATTCTTAAGATCTGCATAGTCAGAATTAGAGTAATATGCTTTAATGTCTATCTTTCTTTTATAATAAGTGTCTCCGCTAGAATCGCTTCTTGGATACTCTCCCTCAATGAATTCAATTTTGAATGGAAAATCATCTATTATTGAAATCCACTTGTTAAAAAAAAGAAAGGCTCTTTCATCTCTCGTAAGCTTAGTTAAAGTTGTCGCTATACCAACTTTATAATTTAAGACGCTAGCACCTGATCTCGATCCGGTAGACGCTGGAGACATCTTTAAAAATTTATTAGAAACTGATTCAACATTTCTTGCAGCCTTAAAAAAGTTGTCCCACTGGTGTGAAGACGGGTCATTAAGCCCAGTAATCAATTCATCAAGTAATTCTTCTCCTGCAGAATCTGAACGAACATCAAATTCTACAGGTACATCATCACTATTATAAGTTTCTGCCTTTAACGACCTACCTAACGAAAGATTCATCGTATTTATGATGTCATCATCAGACGACGTCGTATTTCGTGTTGCATATTCGGGAACAACATGCTTGATGAGATTAAAAACCTCAGTATCAAGCGCAATTCTTGCAGACGATTCGAATGCTGACTTTTCATTTGAATCAACATAGTCTGATGCATTTATCAGTCTATCACGGAGCATCATGACTTTAAAAATGCGCTTTCTTGTTTCGGTATCGTTAAGTGCCGCCATCAAAAGTGCGAAACGCATGATGCTTGTTGTATTATTCGTTGTGTAGAAAGAGTCTTCCAACATGGATCGCATTTGTGCGAGAAAAACATTTAATGTGAAAAGATCAGATTCGGCAGGTGCTATTAAGGACTCAATGTTTGCCAAAATTGATGATTCAATTGATGTTGTATCAGTTGAAAATCTACTTGCCCTAGAAGTCAATTGAGTCCTATCGTTCGCTAACGGCACTCCAAGAAAAAATTCATCAGCTGATTCATATGAGCTTAATGTTGCTTGATCTGCAATATTGACGTCTAACGGTAGAACAGATTTGCCTTCGTCTTCATACTGCAAGAGGCTGGAAAAAGAACCTGCGTTTGTTGATTTGGATAAGCTTAAACCGCTTGTATATGCAGTAAGATCCCCTATAAGCGTCGATGCCTCACTCTCAAAATTTGTACCAGCACGTGTGTAAGAAATTGATTTAGAATCAGCTATAATTAAAATATCTGTGTTCTCATCGCTCAAATTTAAAGTGCTTGCATCACTTACGTTTGTCAAATCTCCAAAATAATAAGTGGCGGCCGTGTTATATGCATCAATATTCAGAGGTCTTACATATAGAGATGACGTCTGGCCTGAAGTATAAAAGTTGGGTCCATAAATTTTTCTTGCAAATGAGTTTCTCAATATTTGCAATAAATTCTTGATGTTATAACCAGAATTCAATGTTGAACTGTCTACATTAAGATAAGATTCAATCCAGTCAACTTTCTTCTCAAAAGAGGTGATTTTAGTAATAGGAATTGACGCAGGTAGACTGCCTTCACCATAAGAATTATCAAAATCAGAGTTTGTCTCAATCTCGTAGGGTCCTGCAAGATGAGTCATATAAGACGCTTTAGCGTTGTATGCAGAAGTTATTTTTGATGTTGCTGACCTTAGTGAGTCAATTTGGCTTCTATCGTCTAGCGATGTGTTTACGTCAGAAGAAAGCGTTCCAGTCAAAGAATTTATAACATCATTTACATTGCTTATTGAAACTGTGTCTAGATTTCTCTGAATATTCAATATGTCAGCTTCAGCATTATTATCCTGTGTCAGCTTGGTAAAAGGAATAACAGCAATTGTTATAGGCGTTGATGAACACATGCCTTTATCAATTAGATTAGTGTCATATGACGTTTGTACGACAGTATAAAAGTCATCTGCAGTAACAACATCTTGTGCGTTTGGCAAGATGTTTCTATCTGATGCAATTTCACGGACTATCTGTGAAAGCCGTCCTGACTCTGTAATCGTATTGACAAATGGTTTTCCTATCATACGTTTGCCTCGATGGATATCTTGCTCTCTCCTATTATATTGGCAACAATTAAAACCTTAGACACGTTTTTAGAAATAGGCAAAGAAAAATCAAGTCGATTATTGTCTGCAACTGATTTTGCTATTAACTTGACGTTACTTGAATCACTGCTGTCATATATTAAAAAATCTTTAACATTAGAAAGATTTGTTGCATTCCACGTTATGATCTTATCAGTAGGTCTTAATTTGACATTCACAAAGCCTAGTTGAGGTGAGGCAAGGCTAGGATAAACAATCAATGTTTTAAAATTTCCTGTTTTCCCACTCTCAATTCCTGCCTGATTACTTCCTAACGACTTGCCATAGCGAAGAGTGCCATAGTAAAGTGCTGATTTATTAAAAAATTTTTGTGTGAAATTCTCACTATTAGAAAAAGTTGTTAAACCTAATGCCCTAGATGCGATCATAGGATCGCCAATCGATATTGAATTTCCTGCCTCATAAAAATCTCTAGATGATGCAATATCCTCAATCATTTCAACGGCAGTTTTAATGACCGCTTCAAAGATCAGAACGTATGGCGAATTTTCGGTGATATCTAAAACGATGTCGCCTGGTTTAAAGATGCCAATAAACTCCTCTACACATGATACTAAACTAATCTTGGACACAGCCACGGCTGTTATTGGGTCTAATTGTGTAGATAGATTTTTTATCTCATTAGGAAAAATGTTGTCTATGCCAAGCGTCTTTAAATCATTTAAAAGGTTTTGTGTTGTAGATGTATTGTTATATTTGACATTAGCAGTATATCTCTTTGATATATCAGAGTCGCTAGCGCTTCTTTCAATTTCAAAAACATCAAATGTGAGAGAAGATTCGAGAAGCTTAGGCTGGAGCGTATATGACGCAGCAGACTGTGTTCTGGTTCCATCCTTAAATTCAAGTTCTACTTTATATTGATAAGTGTCATATGTTTGCTTTGACTCATCAGACATTGTGAGATTATCGTTATTTACGCTCTTTTCGCTCACAACCGTGTATTTTCTATCTAATTTAGTGAGATTCTTACGAAGCAACCTTACATATATGACACCCGAAGGTATTGATAAAACTTTAAAAGACGCGGCTGAACCGAAGTTTTCAATAGGGTAAAGTATAATTTGATTATTGTAGACCAAATTAGCGTTTAGGGTGACATCTTTGTATTCAGCACTGCTTATATTCTTATAAAATGACACAGGAGTAATTTTTACCGATTTCTTGAAATCTCCTGTGTCACTAATGTCCAATCTTGCAACACCGTCATTTGATACCAAAGCTATGACTGTTTTAGAATTAGAATCAGGTATTGCTTTATTGTCAACAACATTAGAAATTCTAACTTCAAATTTTGATATTCTCTTATCTTTAGGCGTAATTGCTAATCTTGTCTTATTCCTAAAAACAGGCCCTTCACCAATAACGAAATCTGCTCGAGGAAGTGCATAAAGACGAACAAGCGGGTCGCTGTTGAAACTTATAACTTGTCCTGAAAGTGGTACATTCTGATTTATCTGTGTGAGAGTTGCAAATAGTTCTTGGCTACCTGTGCCTTTCATAGTAAACTCGATAAAGCCTCTAAGCATATCTCTGTAAAGTATTGGAATTGACTTAATAACCTGGGTCTTTCGCTTAAAGGTGTTTGCTCTTTTACTGTCATATCCGCTTATCGTATTCGTAAACTCTTGACTACTACGAACAGGTACATTCTTGAACATGTTTGGGCGATTTGTGTACGGAGGCTCTCGTGTGATTCTCATCTCGTATGTGTTGCTAAGCGCTGTTTGTGCATCTGTGATTATTAGGTTGACTCTGTATTTGTAATAATACACACCTTCAATGACGTCATGATCAAAGACAACAAAAGGGTCGGTTGCAAATGTTATTGGACTATTTTTCTGAACAACAACTTTTGGCATATGTCACTCAAGTATTATGGTAAAAATGTTTGCAAAATTTGTAGCGCCATAGCTATCAACAAAAGTCTTTCCTAAAAAGACGACATGCTTATTTGGATTTTCATCGTTTGCTACATAATAATCACCAAAATCAACCATGTCAAGTTTCCTTAGATACGGTCCTATTTCAAATGCTTGTATGCAAATATCATTTGTTGCCGACGTTTGCGTAAAGAACACCTCAGCATAAGGACATACAGGTTGATCAGGAACACTTCCCACGACATCCTGAATTACATTGTCAAATGTGTATTCTTCAACTTCTCTTACGTCTGTGTATTGCCCCAATGACACATCTCCTTGCTGCGTCTTGGCAACTGGTGGCATAAACATAAAGTTTACAGCATTTGAAAATCTTTTATCAGTAAAAACAGACGCCGCTTGATCAACTGTAGAGATCAGATCGCTTCCAACGATTGGGCCTCGATTACCGTAATTGAAAGTTATCGTATTCTTTGATAATTCAAATTTCTCAGAATCATCTAAAGGGTCTCTTGACGCAATAATCATCTGCTTCTTAAAATTGTCTATAGGCGCTGAAAGAATCTGATTTATTGCAGGGAAATTAGTCTTAGAATTTAACTTATTAGAAATTTTTCCATTTGCAACAATTGTTCCTGCCTTTAGATTGACTCTTTTCCCATCGGCATCGTAAGTTGTTGCAAATGGTATTACTGCCCCGTTATCGTCTTTCTCGATCGTAATATTGTCAAAGGCGTACGAGACAGCCTCTATAAACGGGCGCTGTGAGGCTGAATCAAAGGATCCTGTAATTGATGACTTATCGTAAAACGTACTTCTATCGGTAAATGTCGCATAAGCGATTTTAAAGTCGCCTGATCCTATCTGGCGCTTCCCCTCATTTGTGACGACGACGTCCATGACTCTCGCCTTGCTGTCAAGTATTCCTGCCATATTCTATATTTATTCCTCTTTTTATCACGTCGTAGACAAGAGCGACGATCCTTTTCCAAGTATAATTGTTTTCACACTGAACGGAGGATTTTTACCGAAGATGATGTCTGGTCTATTTCTTGGAATCCCATCATCTACATAAGGAATGGATGACGTGCACTCGAAGCTTAAATTTCCAGACCTTGTTTCAATTGGAAGTGCAGGCGTAGTTGATGATTGTGAAACGAATGAAACCATGACCGGACTATTAAAAGGCGCGCTGCCAAATGTTTTGACAAAATTTGGAATGGAAAAATTCTTTGAAACTAAAATTTCTTCTGTGCTCTTAGTATCTCTGCGCTGCTCTAACATGTCTCTAAATTGACCAAATTTATCATATCTAAATTTTGAGACAGGATGTTTTGCTGTTGTCTTGTTAATAGCAAAACTTAATCCGTCAAAATTTAATGCAGCAGGATCTAGCTCACTATTATTAGTATTGTTAACGTAGTTGCTAAGTGTTACCAATCTTGACAGTGTACCGTCAAGTATAAATGATCTTCCTCTTGGATTAGACATCGAACCAATTGATCCTGTTACAGAATAAGAAATGTATGACCCTGCATAGAGGCTTGTCTCATTAATTTGAAAATTATCTGTAATAACCTGATGTATATCTTCGTGGATTGCAGGTGACGTCATCCTCTGATTTAATGAACCCAAGAGTTCAGAATTTTCTTTTATTAATGATCCATACAATATTACTTTGGCTTCGCCCGCGAGGATTGTAAGTTGACTAATCGTATCTGTCCCTGACTTTCCTATGTCACCAATAGCTGAAATTAAATCTTGATAACCGACAGGTAGATCACTTGGTGCACCTGAATTTGTTACGCTGGGATCTTGTCGATATGTTGGGAAATGACCGGCATCAATTCCAAAGATTAATTCATCTTCAGGCATTAGAACATAAAGATTTTTTCTGTACTCAATGTTAGGAGAAGTTGTTGCGCTACCAAAATATGAAAACGGAAATTTTATTTCTCTAACCGAAGTGAATGCAGTTGAAGATCTTAAAACTCTAGAGTCAAATTGGTATGTGCAGTCAGGCGTGTTTAGCCCGGAGCTTGTCGTGTACAAAAACTGATTATTGCCTCTTGCGTGAAACGTCCTTATTGCTTGAGGAATCTTTGGGAATGATCTTAAATCTGTCGTATAATTTTTGACATTTTTCTGGCCACCATCCCAGTAGTTTTGCACGTATCCAGTCGTAAATGTGTTTCCAAGGCCGACTCTTACACCTATCGCAGATGCTGCAGTAAATTGCTGCTCATAAGTCTTAGGCGTAAAAACCATATCAAGAATGACAGGACCTGCAACATATGTTCCTGTGCTTCCAGGTCCTGTAATCGGAGCATCATAACTAATTTCTAATTGATTTTCGTGTATTGGCGACAGGTGCGTGCCTGGCCCTAAACCAGCAGGCATAGAAAATTCATTATAAAAGCAAAATGATTCATTTCCAATCAAAGATCTTACACTTGAAGACACATCTAACGCAGCGTCTGTAAATGAACTCTGCCTATTCTGTCTATAAAGAAAAAACACACAATTATCAATATCGCGGCCGGCACCTTTTGGATCGGTCCCAGCGAAGGTAGGATTCTGATATCTTTCACTTTTGACAGGAAGTTTTACTTGTATTTTTTCCAAGACAAATGGGCTTGTTATAAAATTTGATAATTTTAAACTTTGAGTTTTCTTTGCATGGTATTTTTTGGCCGTAGGAGCCTCAAAAAATGATGTAGGATAACCTATTTTTGAATAGCCTTGATTGACAAGTCCAATAAACGATGTTATCTCTGTTCCTATGCCAGGTGACGATGTAAATTGTTTAACAATCCTCCTGACCCCGTTGTTAGTTGAATTACTTGCAGAAATCCATGTGCTAGCTCCTTCTGTGTACAAGAAACCGTCTATTAAATGAACATACCCAGTCAACTTTCCTGTTGCAGGGTCTGTAGGCCCTATCTCATCCCACGTCTGATTGTCAAAGTTATAATAAACAAAAGGAGAAGAGGTAACGCCGTCTTTAGCATCACCTACAATTTTAACATTAACATTCTGCTTTATGCTTATGTCTATTGGTATGGCAATTTTTGACGATATGGGAGACGTAAATCCCTGGTAAAGATTCTCGTCAAAACCTTCATTTCTGACAGAAACTGATTCGAAAAACGATGATTGATTTCTGGCCTCGTCATACGGTTTATATTTTTCATCCTTATACGGAGTCAAAAACTGTGATGCGGGCGTTGGCGCTTTTTCAAGATAGATTGAACCTGTAAGAAATCCTAGATTATCAATAAACTTCTTCTCAGCATTGTAAGGCATTAAAACATTTTGTTTTGAGAAAACCTGGACTCCGGAGTCGTCATAAATAGATTTGTAATTTCCTAGCGTTCGTTCATCTCCCGTTCTCAATATAGACGGATAAACACTGCCAATATTATCAGTGATAGCTAGCTGCGCCTTTGGTGATATGTTTAAAACTCTTGTACTTTTGCTCATCTTAGAAAACCACCATATGCAATTGAATCGGTTCCGGCACTTGACCCATAATAATCTTGGCCTGTTGTTGGGCTCTTTTCATTGGGACCGATGTATGTGTATTCCAGCTGTGTTCCGAAAGCATTCATATTTATTGTATCACTAAAAGGCGAAAATGATACATCATTACCGGCGTATCCTGGAACAAGTATACCTAATGAAGAATCAGCGGCGTCAAGAAACCAATCGTTAGTAGCCTTATTGAATAAGTAAGACCCACCAAAAGTCATCAATGAGGCGTTTGCACCCTTGCTTTTAATGTATTTTGTGTTTGGTAAAAGGCTCCTTTTCCCAGTGTCACTAAATACGTCAATCTCACCATCCTGCGCAGATTTTCCAAAAAACGGGTCCTCATCTGATTGAATGATGTTATTTTTTAGAATTACAGTGGCGTCCTTGATCTCATATTGGTCTTGAAAAGGTTTAAATCCAACAAGATTTAAACCTTGGCCTAGATTATTGTAATCAAGTTCATGACTAATAAGTTCATTAGGTGATCTCTGATTAATACCTTTGCTACTCACAAACGGTAAGTTTGATCTAAGAAAATAGTTTACTCTTAAAACTTCTACGCCTTGCCTGTATGGGTCAAACGCAATTGTATCACTAGATGGTGCACCAATAATAATTGCTTGTGATCGCTCTATTTTAGCAATAGCTTTGTCAACAAATGGTTTCAATTACATTCTCCTAAGTGTTGCTGTCAACGCTGTGAGGAATAAATCTGTTGACCTCTGCGGGCGTTCATCAAGCAAATACATCCTATCAATAGGATATCTGTACCTGTTTCTTTCTAGTAAGTGTGATTCTATCACAAAGTTAACGCCTAAGAATTTGGTTTTTCTAGGAAGTAATTGCTCAATTAGGTCCGTAAGCGATGCATCAAACCACTTGAATAACTCTAAATACCTTCGAGCGTCAAGCGGGTCTGTGAGGCGTTCAAAATATACTTTGGAAACTTTTTCAAGATCTGGGTATATCTCGTCAAAGATTGAAGAAGTTTGTCCTAAAGCATCGTCTAGAAACTGTGTATCACCAATAATTCCAATCATATCTTCATTGAGCGCCTTATAGGCAGAAAATTCAACAGAAAACCTGTTATCATCGTTTATAGCCGATTCGGGTCCTAGCTGATATAAGGGTGCTGGGTAAGAAATATCATCTGTCTCTGCGATGTTGAACAGGCTTCTCACGCGAACTTTCTCATCTGTCTGTAGGAGATCTATATTAGGTGAGATTCTATTTATTTGAAATAGTTCATTCTTGAGCAAGGCTTTGTTCGATTCAAACCCTTGCCCTTGCATGTGTAAGTTGTTTTGGCTAAAATCAAATACGGTAAATCTTCCTAAAGAATTCGATCCTGTTGTTGCCTGGTCTGTGGAAGCGTCTAATCTCAAACGCTCAAATGTTCCCGATGATTCGGTATCAAAACTAAAATTGAAACGCGGATCTTCAACACCGCGAGATGAATAATTTCTAAGATGTTCCAGCGTCTCTGTCTCTGACAATGCCTTTGACCAAAACCTGATTTGTCCCGTGAGACCATCAAAATGGGTCACAATGTTATTATTCAAAAATCTAGAAGACGCCGTATCTAAACTTTGTGAGCCTACTATTAAAAATGTACCTGAGGTGTTGAAATTAGAAGAAATGGTTTGAAACATGTCATGTGAAGAATCACCTGTAAGTGTCTCAGAGAAGTATGACGACGTAGTGAAGTATGTATATGTCGTTTGATCTTCAACAAACCCACACCTCAGAAAGTACGATGAAGATAGACTACTTGTTAAGTCACCTCTAGTTCGACCTGTTGTTACATACCACTTTTCTCCATTGAACATATTAATATCAGGTATGACAAGATCAAGTTTAGGTGCTGTTGACTCATCGCTTGATCTCACAAGCAAGTGTAAATCTCCAGATCCAGATGTCGTTACGTAATTGTAGACAACATTGAGGAAGCAAGGTTGTGATGCTAAAGTCAATGAAGTTGAGCCAGTAGCCTGCAATCGTATTAAACTTTGATCTACCTGGTGCGCAGACGTTGTTTTAAATTTTACGATAGTCTCAATAGAGAATGACCCAGATGTCATAAGGCCGTCATTTGGATTGTTAGAGGCACCATTGACAATAGATCCCGCAATACTAGGAGATCCAGGTTCGGGCCTAGACGCAGAAAGGAAAGGTGAAATAATTGTAGGTATATTTGAAAAGATACCCTGCGCATCAGGTGAAATTCCTGCGGCGGCCAAGGTTCCTGACATGTCTAGAAGCGTTGATTTTTCCTGCGTTTGCTGTCTAAGATTTTTTAAATTTACTACCGCAGGGCCACCAAACTCTCGTATGTTAAAGAAATTTTCAGGTATAATGCCTGTTGAAAGAATTGCTGACCTAATAGATGATCGGGTTCCTTTTGCTTGAATTAATTCAGTAATATTGCCAAGAATTCTTCTCCAAATCTGGTATCTAACTTCTTTAAGAGATTTTTTACCATATCCATAATTGTCACCTAGTGTCTTTCCATAGAAGAACTGGTCAGGTGTTGAATTTCCAAAAAAGTTAGGTAAATTTAGACCATAGTATTGAGCAACAAGAGGAAGGAACTTATCTATGGCAGATTCTGGATCATCTAGCTCTACGTAATTAACATGTGAGAAGTAATCAATCATCATCTTTAGTTCATCATAGAACTTAGCATATGTTAGCAAAAACACGACCATAAGTTGTGGTTTTGGCAAGATTCCTGTCCCAGGAATAGATGTTGCCACATATCTATCGCCTAAATTCTGATCAAAATAAGTTAAACCTTCTGATTGTGCGCCCAACTGGAAATAGTGATTAGGAATTAATTTTAATATGAAATTAGGATTATCATCATCAAAAGATGATGCATCATCGAGTAGATCATCATTTAAACTAATGACATCTGGATGATTTGCAAAAAGTATAGGTGAATAATTTACATTCTCATAATATAGCGGCGTCGGTGATGATCCTGTGTTTCTTAAATCAACATTAAAATTAAAAATTTTAGAGTGAAGCTTGTTACCCGAGCTGTCAAGGACATACTCATTACCTGTGTAAGATCCTGTTGGTTCATTGAACTTAAAATAAAGAGTCAAGAAATCATCAGGATAAACTTCTTGTCGCAGGTATTCACCAATTTCTTCGATTGATCTTGATGATTTATAGTATCTAAACTCATCAAGTGAAGCCGAGAGCGTCTCTTTAGGAACAAATGTGTAGTCCAAAATTGTGTGAGTCGATCCTGAACCAAGGTAAAGAGGCTGTCCTGCGAAAGTTAAACTTCCGAAGTCTTGTGAATCTGATGAAGTGTAAAAAAGCGTCTGGTTGAGATAGATTGATGTTTTCTTTGCTCCATTTTCTTCTTCAACCTGTGCTGCGATGTGCACCCAATCACCTTTAGACATTGTGCCTGATGCAACTAAATATGAATCTGATGCCGACGAAACGAGAAAGACAAGATGACACTTGCTCGCGTCTGTCGAGGATGAAAGTGCAAGAGTCATTGCACCATTTGATGAAAGTCGTTGTGCTATGACTTGATTGTCATTTATCTGCTCAGGAATATTGACAAACACCTCAATGTCAAATGGAGATGTCAGTGGATCTAAAACCTGGACACCATAATCCGCCTTATTTAAAGATGGAAAATTGTATGATTTAGCGTCAAATACCTTAATGTAAGATCCATCATTGCCTGCTGACCCTGAAAATTTCAGATAACCTGTATTTTTAGGAAATGAGTCAAAAACAAATTTTTCAAAACCTGTCAGTAGGTTTAAAAAACGCTGGATTTCTGCGTGTGTCTTATCAAAAGGGAAATAATTTATAATCTTGTCAAAAGATATGTCAACTTTTGCCCTGGCAGAGTTAAAAAATGTGTGATTTTCAAACCTAGAGTAGTCAATTGGTAGCTCTTGTGTCGATTTTAAGCCAGCACTCTCAGCATCAAGTGAAAAATCATTTTCTGTTATTGAAGTCTTACTTTTAAGATCTTCATTTTTCACATCTTTAAAAATAGTCCTATAAGCACGATTAGATAGCCTCGTTGAGGATTTAAAGCTTGGTCTAATACCAGTGCGTGATCTCATGAATTGCTCTTACTCAACTCTAAATTTTGCGGCGACATCATTGATTATGATCTCAAGCCCTTTATTAATTATCTTGAAGTCAAAAGTGTAGGTTCTACCTTTTGGAAGAGAAGACATGTAGAAATCAAAATAATGTGAAGTTGCATCGTTTGAGGTCTGCGTCCCCGGGTCGTGAAAAGGAATGATTATTTCTTCACTTTCAAAGTCTCTAACGCGATAGAAACATTTGTCTACAACTATGCCTGTATTTTCAATAGGTACTTTAGAATATCTCACGTCTGTGTTAAAATCCTGTATAAACGTTCTAAATCTAAAGTCTTCGCTAGATTTGTAAGATGCACGCATATTTGTGATATTAACAAAAAATCTTTCAGGCGTCTGAGAGAATGACGTCCTTTCAACGCGTTTGATTTCAAGCGATCCGGTATAATAACCTACTGTTCTATCTGTAGAACCCCATATTTCATCAAAAGTTATAGAACTAGAATTAGACAATAAATTCTTGATTGTAGGATTAAACTGGCTCAAAGCGAAAGATGATGAATAGACGCCTATTTGATAATTGTCACCTATTTTAAATTGCGACCCAGAATAAGACTGAGAGAAAACACCTGATACTAGCGTCACAATTAAGCAATTATCGCCTGATATCGAGGTGGCTGCAGCTCCTGAAAGGATGTTAGACGGGTAGCCTCTATGATAATTGTTGAGGAATATTGAACCCGTGAGATCAAAGTAAAATAGGTTATGATCATCTCGTATCGTATCATTGTATGTCACAATAAGCTTGGGTCTTTTAGCCGTATTCGTAGTATTTCTTGACGCGAACCTCTTGACGAATCGCGTCTTAGAATCTGTCTCTTGTGATCCTGAGAAGGCAATTCTAAATCCATGATCAGGAATTAGTCCTGCAATAGTGCCTGAAATGATTTTTGTTATATCAACTTCTAGATCTTCTGACCCGAGCGGGAACGATTGTGTGACGTAAAGAAAAACCTGGCCATTTCCATCATTCAAGTTTCCTGAACCGATTATGTCTATATCACTACTACCTAAAAATCCTTCCTTGTTAGCTCCTGATAGGCTCCAAGTAACAGGTGTTGTAATGACAGATGACGTAATAAAATTACACACGTCAAGATCTTCAAACCTTGTAACATCTCTACCTAATCCTTCATCAAATGATTTTGAAAGTGGGTGAACAACCAGCGTAAAGTTAGAAGGAGCTGTTTGACCTGCATAAACATCTGAAAGTTTTAGAACACATTTAAATGATGTATTATTGATATCAAGTGTTGTTTGAGTCAATGATCTAATGGGAGCTAAATCGAAATAGATTAAACCTCTCGAAAGTTCTATGGGAAACGTCTCACCTGTAATAGAATTCTCATCATATAACTTGAATATATCAATTGTTCCTGCCTGACCAACATTAGCATCAGTAACGCGAATCTGTCCGACAATTTTGTTAGTAATGTAAGCGTCTTTGTCAGGTTGAATAATTCTATACATGTATACCTCAGACTGCGCTGCCGATTATGTCAAAGTTAGGATATTTCAATTCAAAGATACCGCCTGGCGGCGGATTTATGATTCCTCTGAAAGTATTTCTGGTCAAATTATAACTAACACTTGAATATATGCGATCAGAAACAGTGTTGATAACATTTTCAAATCTATACTTTTCAAGAGATATGACACCATCTTGATTAAGCATTAGATTGACTAAATCACTTATAACAATCGGCTGGTCTATTTGGAAATTTTTGATAGATAAATAGTCAGATATCTTCTTATTGATAACAGCCAAAGTGGTAGTCTTATCAACACTTTCATCTAAAGCAACCGTGTAATAAAGCTGATAGTTAACTATTTGTGAGTCTAGTATATCTATTGCGTCAGATGTCAGTCTAAATTGGTTTAAGTACTTAGATAAGTTTTTCTTTAATGAGTCAGGCGAAATTGTCAAATAACCTGATGAATCTCTGCTTGTTATGAACAGCTGTGTTGCAAGGCTATTAGTTGGACTAGGCCTTGAACTGACTCTGTACACTCTGCCAAAGTTAGGCGGCATTGAGAAGACTCTTGCAATCAAGTCTTGTCTAGTTACAATTCTTGATTGAGCGTTTCTATAATTAAGTGCAATTGATCTAAATTCATCAAGTGTAGGTGTATCTTCTCCGCCTTGTGCAACATCAAGATTATTGATTTCTAGAGAAGATCTTATTTGAGCTATTTTTGTCTGCGGGACATTTTGGTTAAACTTGGTAAGCAAAGAAGAAATTGTTCTTATTGTCTTTGCTGCAACATTATGACTTAAGCCTCCACCTGCTCTATATGTTACTGTTAAATTAGTGTTAACAGGAGAAATTCCGAGACTTGAAGTTTCAAGTAAAGAGTTTGGATCTATTGCAACTCTTGAAAAAGTTTTTCTATCTCCGTAAAGTGGAAGTGCAATATCGCTCGGATCAGGAATGATATCGTCATCTAGAGAGTCTGCACGACCGGTTCCAAAGACCATAGTTGTTAGCGATGTATTAAGCGATGTCCTAGAAACAAACCTGTAAGGTGCCGGAACGATCAAGAGGCTATCTGGGACTTCTGTAGAATCTGCATTTACGTTTATTGTTCTTTTAAACACAACATCGTTGCTAAGCGATGAAACTTCATAATATTCGTTTAGATCGGTGTCAATAACACGGAGTATTTCTGAGACATTGCTTCTAGATAGTGTCACATTTCTAAATGGAACAAATGTGTCAGGTATGGCAAAAGTTTCTTCAATTGTCTCGCCCGATGAGCAGAGACCCGTACGTGTTAAAACATAAGTTAAAGGATTTCCTGATGAATCTGATGAAAAAACCTGAGTACTCGCTAACAAGTTTCCAGAATCATCTAGTTCAGCAAAATTTAAGTCATCTAAAAGTTCAAAAATAGTCCCATTATTTGCTTGTAACTTTGTTCTTGACCTAATGATAGGCAAATAATCTATTTTCGGCCGGTATGTCCCATCGCTGAGTTCTGACTCTACTTTTATGTAGAAACTTACATCGCAAAGTGCAGGCGCGGCGCCCGTTATCTTTACACCTGCTAAACGTATTTGACGTTCTATGTTGTTAGGTTCGACTGCAGTCTCAAGATTCAGCTCATTGAACTGGTGATCGAGATAAAAAGACATAACGTCACCGACATATGATGCCAAATCATTGAACATCCCGCCTAGCGATCCATCTGTGTAATCCTGGATCTTGTCAGGATAGTAAGTAGTAGAATATCGAAGCAACTCCGCCTTAAAGGACTCAAAATCTCTGTTGAGATATGATCTATCACGTTTTTGTGTCAATGATTTTTTGATATTAAATGATGACATGATTAACTCAAATTGGTAAGTGTTAGATCCAGTCTTTTATCTTGAATTCCAAGTTTTGCAATTGAAAAAATTATAGTAACTTGAACTCGAGAAAAACCATCATTTCTAGGAGGTAATTCTATAGATGAGACAGAACTTATAGAAATGTATGGCATGTACTTCTGTGTAGTGTTTCTTATCGTGCTTGACGCACGTGTATTCCAATTGTCAGAAGACAGCCTCTCACTTAATAGAGAGCTTAAATTAGCACCAAAATCAGGCTTCGCGAGTCGCTCTCCATAATTTGTCAAAAGCATATTCTTAAAATCATCTATGATACCATCGGCAATATCAGATGTTGTCTTAAATGTCTCACCAATCGTTGAAGGAAATTTAAGCGGTGTAGTGATAGAAAATGGTGCAGGAGACCTAACAGGTTGTGCATTGACTTGTTGCGTAAGTGGAGATGAACCTCCTTTAAAGGTTCTAGCAGGTTTAGAAACAGTTGTTGTCGATGTTGCCATGTTACTAATTATACAAAACGTAAGTATGCATTGTGCTATGAGACAATCAAATTATGCTCAGAGCTTTTGCAACAGCAAAAGCCACAAGCCCAGACCCTAATACAAATCCAACAAGAGTAACAATGAATGCTTTGACAAAAAATATTACAACGCTAATTGTTGAAGCAATCTCAAGTATGGCGTTTGGATTAATGTCAATAGTTGCACTAATTCTCTCCCAGACAAGGCCAAGGAGAGCTTGAAGCATGTCTTTTACTGCTTGAACTATATCAGTAAAAATTTTGTTGATAGCATCAACTAGCTGCAGAATAGATTCAGTTGCTTCGCTTATTGCTCCAGTTATTACTCCAGTTACAGTTTGGATAATTTCTGATGGTATTTTTAGGAATGCCGTCATAAGCTTTATGAACTTTGTAGCAATTCCATCTTGTCCATCTCTTTCAACAGTTGCAAAAAGAGGCGCGATGCTCAGTGAAGGATCCAGGAAAGAAATATCAAGAACAGGCAGACTAAAATCTGGAATTAAAGATAGTGCAGAATTTTTTATATTTTCGGCAATTTCAACAATTTTCTGTGTAATTGAGTCTTTTGCTTCTTCTATTTTTGAAATTACTTCTTCGAATGCCTCTCCGGCACGGTCTAGTGCCTCTCCGATTGCAGTCTTTATTATCTCAAAAAATTCTTCGGCTTTTGCCAGGGCTTCATCTATTCCTTCAGAAAGAGAATCAACTATCTCTTTTAATTTCGAGGCAATCTCTTCCCCTTTTGACAAAAAGACGTCAATTTGAGAGATTATAATATCTGTTATTGGAGAGCTTAGAATTGAGTTTATTGGTGCAAATATTTCAGAAAGCTCTGTCAGTATTATTGCAATAGGCCTTGTTGGATCAAAAAGAAATGGAAAAGCAGCGCCTGTGTCTGGCACGGTGTCTAGGACTTTTGCAACGCTAGTAAGCAATCCCTCTACGTAATATGCGTTCCAAGCAGGATATTCTCTGCTTATATCTTCCGTGGTTCCTGTCTCAAACTTTCCTAAACTAATTACACCCGGAGGAAGATTAGTGCTTCCAAGAGTAATTCCATCTCTTAGAATTCCTACAGTAGAGTCTCTGTATTTTGATATCA
>Ga0194115_10001201_pt1 | contig 33967 bp, 35 predicted proteins | sample TA2MahsurfametaG_3_FD_148656 | JGI IMG/M metagenome (GOLD analysis project Ga0194115, IMG submission 148656) | Freshwater microbial communities from Lake Tanganyika, Tanzania - TA2015002 Mahale S4 surface | ecosystem: Environmental > Aquatic > Freshwater > Lake | place: Tanzania: Lake... | reverse complement strand
GGCAGTTGCGCTAATGGTAACAGGCTCCACAATATCAGTTAAGATCGCAGTAGTCGCTGTGACTGTACCATTGACATCGAGCGCTGTAGCTGGGGTAGTCTTACCAATACCAACTCGGTTCGCAGTCGGATTGATGAATAACGTGCCAGCATCTATATTCAGATTTGTGTTTAGTGTGACTGTATTCGCACCGATTGTAATGACATCGGCTGCTGCATCACCCAGAGTTGTATTACCTGATGATATAAGCGATGAGGTGACAGTTAGCTTATTGGTTGAGGTGTTACCTGTGACATCCAGGTTAGTGCTAATTGTTTGGCGACCTGTATGCGAAATCAAACCTGTGACCGTTGTGGTCTTACCTGCATCACCCAAAGTCGTATTACCCGATGATGTAAGCGATGAGGTGGCGGTTAGCTTATTGGTCGAGGTATTACCTGTGACAGACAGATTGGTACCAACTGTCGCACGGGACGATGCTGCAAGGATACCTGTGACAGATGCATTTCCTGATACGGAAAGATTTGTTCCAATAGTGGCACGGGACGATGCTGCAAGGATACCTGTGACAGATGCATTTCCTGATACGGAAAGATTTGTTCCAATAGTGGCACGGCCGTTTGCAGATAGAATACCGTTGACGATAGTTGTTGTCGCAGCAGATGATCCAAGCTTTGTAGCGCCAAGCGATACAAATCTAACATTTGCCGTGATTGTATTGGCATATAGCTTCGACTCGTCGACCGCGAACTGGCTTAGACGATTGAATGACTGGTTCGAGCGTAACCGCCAGGTATCAAACGTATTCGAAAGCTCGACGTTTGCGATCTTAGCCATCTATTATCCCTTTAGAACTTGGACCCGATCATATTTATACCAGACCATGTCTACCTATTAATTTTTATCGCTAGGTATAATGGCCATGAGCATAGACTTGATCGCAGATATATCTTTACCAATCTCATCAACTTTGCGCTCAACATCATCCAACCTTTGTCTATCTCTACGAGCCCTTCTATGTGATTCTAAAGCTTGTTGATCAATAGTCAATAATGCTTTAGAATGTTGGTCTCTCACTATATCTTTATGCTCACGAACTTTCGCATACATGCTATGATAGTGCCACCACACGAAGGTCTTTGATGCGAGATACTATAGCTCTATTAGTTGATAATAACACGACCTTGATAGCAAAGGTCTTGAATGTCTTAAACAGACCACCATTAGCACCTGTATATGTTATATTCTCAGCGGAATATTCATCCTCAATAAAATCATATGCAGCTGTAGTTGTGAAAGATAGATCAGGATTTACCCTAGCTATTTCAACATAGGGCCGATCATCAAACTGCTGCGAGTCACCTGCGGCCAATACCTTATAGTAAACTTTGATGTCGGTCCCAGCAGGCTTATTTACTGATAGATATACCTTCAAGGAATCTGCTTCAAATCCTTCAGCCAGATTAACTCGACGGGTTATATATCTTGCCAATGCACTTCCACCACGTCCAGTAGTTTCACCAGAAGTCGTATTATTGATCGAATTATAGAATGTCGTAATACCAAATCTACTAGAATCAAGGATTGGTGACACCCTCTCATCCGTGGTGGCCAGTGTAGCGCGCATAGTCATATCACCGGCGACACTGGCATTGATCTGTCTAACAGTATCAAATACTTGATTTTGATCAACTAGAGCATCCGCAAAAGTCCCAACCGTATTCGATGATGCAGACCTAGTTTTTAGCTGATACGTTATCGTAGTTGAATCATCAGGTAGAACTGCGCTGGTGACGGCACGATATCCTGTAAAGTTTACCAATGTTGACTGTGTATTGCTCGTGAAATCAACCGTGCCTGAACCAACAGTAAACTTGCAGCGGTTTAGAGTAAACTTCAAGTCTTTGAATATCTCGGTCGAGGGCATGCCCGTATTCTGAGATTTGATAAGCACACCACCAAATGGTTGCTTGGTGATCTCAGCCGCCGAAGAAACATCAAACCCACCTACTTCACCAATAAACACGCGATATTTGTCGCTATTCGCAAACAGCGTGATTGCATAGTCACCTGGTGGTAAATATACTGGGCTATCAAAAGTAAACTTGGTCGTAGTCGTACCTAATACAGATGTTTGAACACGATCTGGAACCAGGACAACCCTTGATAGCGGTACTATATTCTTGGACAGAATACCACCCACCACTTGACGTATATCAAGAGTAACAGGGACAAATGCATCTTTTGAATAAAAATATATATCGCATGATGACGCAAACATTCCCTGTGGATACTCGCTTTGTGGCACGGAGAAGGTCTGCGCGAGAGGATTAGGTCCCTCCCTATATTCTTTGACCATCTATATCATACCCTCCGTGCCACTGTCGGCCGACAATATTTATCCAGCAATATTTCTCTCCCACCATGACGGATCTTTTTCGACCAAAGCTTTACGCTCGGTTGAACCGTTCAATAAGTGGTTTTCGATTTGTTCAAACCCATAGGTACCGTTGGTCTCGATAAGCTGTGATATCCAATAGATACTACCACTAAAATCTAAGTTGGTTGTTGCATTATTCTCTCGTTTTGATTTCTCTCTACCTGTATCGATTGTATCTGTTGCACTCACCAGATAGGTTGAATATAGGTTATTAAGAGAATCAATATAAGTCTGAGCGGCCTGTTCTTTTGATACCGATGCGTCCAATGCATTTATCGAAACACCGGTCTGTGCCTCTACAGCTGTGATAAAATCCGCAAGAGTTTCTTTTGCATCAATAAATGTCTGAGTTACAACTACGGTACCGTTACCTTCACCGCCTTCATTCGGATCAACTCTAATGATTTCAATAACTTCTGGTGGTTTGGGTGCTGGAATAGGTGCCGGCTGCAATCTACCTTGTGCTGTATAAATTGCCTGCGCCCAGGTAGTGCTAAATCTAGGTGTATATGGATCGTCAGAGAATAATACTAGCTTAGGGCCAGCAGATAACTTAAAGAATGTATTTGAGGTTGGAGCTGGTATTTCGATATATCCGTTAGCTCTACCGTTCTTGTCCGTGGAAAGCCTGATTAGACCTAGATTTGCGCTTTCTGATCCAACTCTTATCTGAGGATTATAGAACTTTCCACCAAACCAACAGAATATATCGGTATTTGGTCTCATACCATCTATGTCAAACTTGATCGTATTCTTACGCATGAAAGGAAATACCGTCGCCTCAGAAATCACAGTATGATTGGATGACTGAAAGGTATTTCTGACCGAATCTATGCCAGAGACATCACGTGAAGCGGTCTGATTTACTCTTTCGTTTCTGCGTGCATTGATGGATGTATTATCATCAGAACCCACGAAAAACCAGTTAGTATCCCAAAAATTCCATTGAGTCACGCCGTGATAAAAGAACGGCAGCTGCCCCCAGTTATCATTTATTCCATCCTCATTAGATGCGACTATAGGTTGAGCATTTGTATCAAACCAGAAGTCATTGTCCGGGGATAGTGTAAGCTTACCGACCCAAGAAGTGACCTCGAATGGATTGATGCGCTCAACCGTCGATGCCAAATCTTGCTTGAATGCAACTTGCTCTGTATAGGGTAGAGTAATCAAATCGCTTGTTTTAGTCACGCCTGTCTGTGTGCCGACTGTGAAATCGATGGCACGAGATATAAAAGGAGGTCTCGCATAGTTTTCAACGTAGTCGATAGATGCTTTATAATCCGGGTTATTAACATCGGCTACGTTATGGCCTCTGAAATTATCGACCAAGATACCATTCTTGAACATGTCATTGCCAGCTGCATCCTTGATGGTCAGTGCCTTGACATCTTTTTCGAGAAGTGATAGCGCGGTATAATATTCAATGCGACCAACACGCTTTTCTATCTTACCTATATCGCGCATGGTAAACCGACGATTATCGGTATATATCAGATTTACATCACGTGAATCAAATGTAAATGGCCTGATCTTCAACGTGGCTACAGTCATCGCATCATCGATGTCAGCTGGTGGTATTGGATTATCATAAGAAGGAGTACCTGAGATCACAATAAACTTGCCGGTTTTAGTCAGCGCCAGCTTATCAGACCTGGAGAGATAATATTCATAGTCAGAATCAACCGACTGAGTATAGTCAGGTAGCTGCGTGGTCGTGTCAAATAGCAGGACTGTATTTGAAGAGTTATCCTTGCGACGTGCGCGGAAATCAAAGGCATCCGTCAGACGAATGACCGTGCCCTGGCTAGTCGTATAAGAGCCAATATTTGAATATGCTACTGGATATGAATTGACGGTAAATGCACCTTTACCAGAATGCGTATAGTGATTGAATACAACATTGATGTAACCGTTAGGTGCGGCCGATCCTACCAGCAGCCTCAAGTTTCCATGATCATAATGACTATCACGTTGACCATCATCAACAAGGAATCTAGTCAGAATATTAGACACATTGTTGGTTGTGGCCGTTGGGATCTGGGTATTGCTACCAGCCCAATATACCGCGTTGATGCGTTCTATGTCAGACTTTAGCAGAGAATATACGGTGTTGGCCGCTATGTTACGAAATACCTTAGATGAGTTTAAGACTCGAGTTTTAGTCCGTATACCAGGTTTCAGAGTCACATTATTCTCAATATTGATACCTGCGATTATATCACAGGTGCCATTGAATGTAGCATTATTCAGGTTAATCGTAGCCTGGCCTGGAGATCCAGAAGCTACGGATGCGATGGTTACAGATCGACCTCCAGTATCAAGAGGTATATGCTTACCTTTGGTAAATGTTCCGCTTGTAGATTTAGTTATAACAGTATAAAAGCTTGCAATCACACCTGAAGGAACTGCACCGCTGGTTGCACCCAAGAACCTCTCGTTACCATTGTCAGTCAGAATAGTTGCTTGACCCGATGAGAATGAAACATTCTGGAAAACTCTGCGAATATCATACTCTGCGGATGTGACAGACTTGACGTAATCATGAGGAATCTCAAAGAGATACGATGTATAGTTAGGATCAAAAATCTGGGTTGAGCCATTGCTATAGACACCAACCGATGCGATATTTGCAAAAGCTTTGACGTTTGTAGAGGTACCAGATATCACAGAACGTATTTCGTTTGTAGTATTACCGCTCAGCATCTGTATATTGTGAAGATGCAAAATATGTACAGCCGTATTACCGGATCCAGAATCATACTTGAAAGCCGATGTATATGCAGTACCAATCTTGGTGCCGGCAGATAGAGCACCTCTACCAGATACATTGTGTAGCTCGACCAGCTCGGTATTTGCAGTTGTAAATGAACCGTTTGCAAGAGCGGTAACCTTTAGATAATTACCATAGTATGTCCCAACATCATAACCCGATTGTGTTTCTGTATCTCTACCTTTAGCTACAATAACTTGATTTGGTACCAAATATTCGATAGGATAACCCCGAACGACAGCCTTACCTGGCAATATTGATAGAAAAAGATTAGCAGAACTTGTGCTATTAATGATGGCCTTGGCCCTAAAAGGTCGAATCTCATAATCACCGGACTCATCATATGTACGTTTAGCCATTGTGTCAAGCAAGCTAGCATAAGCCGGCTCATTGATTGGCACTCTAGGAGTACCTTCAACCAATCTAACAAGCTCAAAGTAGTTTGTAGGCAAGTTATTGGATGTCAGACCATTGCTACCAATATTGATCTTATGGAGAGTCAGACGAATCCGATATCTATCTGCACCAGGAGCGGAATAGTTATATGAACCTTGAGCCGGATCTAGAAGCTGCTGGTCATCGGCTGATGTAACAATGTCCTCGGTATACCTAAAGCCTATCGATGCATTTGGTGTACCTGATGTGTTAGATACTGCGATTGTCTGAGCCGCATTCTGTACCATATGACCACGGACAAAGTAGACACCTTTATCGACGTGAATCGCCGTTGCTGATGTGACCGCACCAATTTTTGCGCTATTAGCGTAACCTATTACCGTATTTGTGGTTGCATCATTAAAGCGAATAACTTCGTTATTTGCTATTATATACCCATTTGTGCCACCACGTATCAGTGACGCAATCAGTATGGTCGGCTCTTGGGTGCTATTTGAATTTTGAACAAGCTTTATTCTCATTCTAGCTCTAGACGTGATACCCGTCGCAATAGAATTTGAGAATAGAGTCGCATTCACAGTATTAGCGGTAGTTGTCGATCCAACAGTATTGCCGCCAAAGGTCGAGTTAAGTCGAAGACCATATACGTTGGTCTCAACGAATAATTGGCCGTCTAATACGCGAGACCCCTCCTTAAAGACGTGTTGTCCAAACTTGCTGATCTGATCTTGTAATATGGTCTGTAGCTGAGTCAGCTCGCGAGCCTGAACTGCATAACCAGGACGAAACAACACACGATGATAATTCTTGTCTGGCGAAAAATCGTCATAGTATGGCGAGACGTTATACGTCGTGATATTATTAGCCATCTATCGTTCCCTGATTAAAATGCCATCACAAACCTAAAGTCCTCGATCTGGTCAGCCGCTCGGACGATAGGTGTCTTGTTTTCTATATAGAGCACATCCCCAGTACCTTCCCTGACTGCAGGCTTAGTAAACGATGATACTGTCGCTGTAGTACTTGAAGATTGCCCCGTCAAAGTTTCACCAGAAGTGAAGGATATACCTGTACCATTCGTGGTCACACGAATTGCACGCAATGTACCTGAGGTGCCGGCATCATTTGTGTTTGCAAATGATACCACACGGGCTTTAGCACCACTGCTAGAACCCACCAGCACCTCGTCGTTTCTGTAAGAACCTAATACGTTTGATACGACAATGCGCGAGCACTGATCTATCGTTGCGGTATTCGCAAATGGTCCTGAGCGAAGAAGAGGGTCTCTGATAAGACCAATCGTGCGGAAATCATTTCCTATTCCTATCGTATTAGCCTCGGCACCAGAGATCGACACAGAAAACATGATCGTGTCGGAACCAAGCTCTTCGCGACCATTTGAGCCATGACCACCCGAAGGCGAAAGTATGGCTCTGGCAGTCGCACCTGATCCATAATTAGAGTTTGCAGAGATTGTCACATTAGCAGTAGAATAGTGGCGCCCTGTGTTTATCATCGTAATCTTACGAACTTGTCCACCTTGAGCATTAGCAACATAAGCAATAGCGCGCTGTGCAAAGGCGGCACCACTATCACCTCCGATAATGATATTAGGTCCAACCAAATATGTCGAAGCTGTATTGGGAGAGATACTAAATGCACCGTTTACCGTTGCAATACGCCCAACCCCTGCGTATTTTGTAATTCTGCGTATCTGGCCTGCACCTTTACCTGATAAAACATATATTGTCGATCCTGTATAGATATCATCGACCTGCGATGCTTCTGCACCAAATGATAGCACCGTGCTGTTTGTCACTAGAGCAAATGTGTTTGATATCGATAGATATCCGGTGCCGTTTGCCGTGATGGTTATATGCTCTATTGATCCGTTTGCTGCTGCGTTTCTTACAGATTCTTGCGCGCTACCATCACCTGAGGTTACATCACGGATAGGAATATAGGAATCCGTCATAAACTTCAAGCTATCCGCGGATGAAACCGTAAACATGAACTTCCAACGATATCCGTCAGATGTACGAAAGATCGAAACGCTAGTACCCGATGGTTCTATGGTTGATTGTGCGCCACGATTATTGTCTATGCACTTATAGACATTATTGTCAGATGTAATCACATAGAATTGCTTACCAAATAGTGTAGCATCATTGTCTGTATACTGCGTATATACTGTATCAGTTGTCCAATTGAATCTTGGCACTACATGAATGCTATCACTGGAGTAGATGCGACGTAGCAGCATCATATCTTTATAGCAGTCATATCTTGTTGTGAGCACATCATTAGCTATAGCTGGTGGAGAAGAATCATTTGCAAATGGTGTAGTACGACCAAAAAACATATACATGCGAGTAGGAGATGTCTCTATAAGAGAATCCCTAAACTGTTCCGCAGTATTGATGCGAAATATCTTGGTAGTTGTACCAGTCATCTCAAGCCTCAACTATGTGGTAAGTATTTATTCTGTTATTCATAGGCAACATACGAAATATCTTCATGTATTATCTGCTCAGTGGCCTCAGTTAAGACCCTAGAGCGCCTGACATATGAATACACCTTATCGGTCGAAGACCCTGCAACGAACAATCTGGTCTGATCGACGCTAATCGCAATTCCTTCTGGAAAGGGATCATCTGCCACAATGTGACTAATACTACTTTCCTGTACACCAACGTCAAAGTCTTCAAAAGCTAAGAAATCCACATCATTTTCGAGTGCTAGCCTATCTAATCTTGAGACTGCAGTTTCGATATTCCATGCAGTTCCTAGATCATATTGATAAACGCGCCCCGTAGTTAAGCTGGATATCAACATTGTCAATCCATCAGTGCCAAATGCTACACCTGATGGTGTGATCATATCATTATCGAGATAGAATACCTTTGATGACTCTAGCATCAATCGATCACCATCTTGCATGAGTATGGCTTCGGATGCCTCATCTATGACGAAGTTTCTCTGAACCGTGCCTGTCGAAATATCCCATGCAGTAGTTAGTGTGGCCTCATAGACTACACCTTTTTTCTGAGGTACAGTATTTGCCACCAATACCGCATTTCCGCCTTTGATACCACCACCAGGTGCAGATAAACCAAGGGAGTTTATATAAGGGTCTATGGCGGTGATCGTAGGTAGGCCACCTGTTGTATAACCTTGTCCCCCATTAGTCAAAGTTACAGCTGATATGGTACCAACCGTAACCGTTGGAAATGATAGTGATGAGACTAAGGTTGATGAGATATTGGCTGCTGCAAAGCTTGCGCTAATGGCAGATGTATTGGCTCCTGCTGATACAAAAGTAGGACCTGTATTGAGAATTATATTTGCCACTGGTGAAATGGTATCGGCGGCAAATGTCAAGATTTCCGTATTAGATATTGAGCTAACTATAGCCGCAGCATTAGCACCTGTACCACCAGTGAAGGTGATCACAGTATTTGCCACAGTATAACCATGACCACCGTTGACAATTCTTAGAACAATCTCGCCGGTATCTGTTGGGACGGAATTAGAACCATCGGTACCTGAGATGAATAGAGAAGTACCCTCAGGTCTGAAGGTCATACCGAGAGGCTTTGTATTACCAACCGACACAACTAAGCTGGTTATACCTTTGACAAACTCAAATGCTAGATAATCATCACTTTCAGCAAGTATTGGAGAGCCGTCTGTCTCGTCAAGTATACGATCCAGATTTGGATATGCAGTAGAGATATCATAATTGGTTGACATATCATATTGTAAAACCGAGTTTGATGAGTCACCAAGTACATATACACGATCACCACTTTCACTTACCTCGATATCTCTAGGTGTGGTTTCACGTCCACCAAGAAATGATGTATTACCTATTGAGAAACTTTTGCCTGAATATGAAGCAGTTGTCAAGTCAAAAGATTTGGTCAGATTATACTGATATATCCGATCAGTTGCCATACCAACAGTGTACATCTTGCGACCGGAGCTACTAAACCTGACGCCCGTGGTGTTGCTCTCAAGAGCACCAACGCTAGAGTTTGCTTCCTTCGTCAGTTTACTTACATCTATCGTGACAGGCATACGTTCAGCAATCGAAGTTGATAGCTGGGTCTGCTTATATTCTACGGTGATGGGTATCTCAACCTGGCCAAACATCTTCATACCGGCAGGGTGAATAAACCTTTTTACTATATCACGATACTTGTTGACGATTTGAGAAACCTTAATGACATAAGAATATTCTTGATAGAATAAGTTATCCTGTAGTTTATTATCCCAGCTTAGAAATCCTTTGGTATCAATATATCTACCTGGAAGATCAACCACGGCCGTCACATCAGGGTCTACGATTGCGCTAAACGTATTCGCTCGCACCAAGAATCGAGTTATACCATTGTCATCTGTGGTACCGATGACCACATTGGCCACACCTCTGAGGTTCTGAGCAGTCGCATATTCGAACCTATCGAAACCGCTATCGCTTCCTCTCAAAGATATTGATTTGATGGCACCAGGAGCAGATATTGCCTCAATGAGAGCATCTGCGCCCTGATAAGCACCTGCCTGACCAGGTAATTCATAGTCTGCAACAACCTGGTCTATGGCGGTAACTGTTGGAAGACCTGCTAAGGTATAGTTTCTACCGACATTGATTAGACCTATTGAGTTTATGCTACCACCAGTGATATTAGCAAATGATAATACGGAAGATAAAACGGAAGATATATTCGCGCTAGCCAGATTTGATGTAACGACAGCCGAATTGGTACCAAGGCTAACGAAAGTATTACCTGTCGATAGCACGACGTCACGCAGTGCAGATATGCGGTTTGTATTAAGAACAACGTTTATATTATTTGATATTGATATTACTTGGGCCGCGCCACCGCTACCTGACCCACCTGTGACGGTGATAATTGTGCTACCAACACGGTAGCCGCTACCAGCTCTCTTGATTCGAAATGATATAGGACCAACATCATCTGTAGCGGTCACAATACCATTTGCAACCGAAGATTCGTAGGTTATGGTGAGTCGATCACCCGATGTGTGAAATGCGCCGCCGCTGACTATAGATAGAGATGTGATAGAACCTGTCTGAGATTGAATGGTTGCGGATGTTCCGGAGCTATCCTCGATAACTTCTCCGTCAATAAACGTGCCAGATACATCTTCAACAACCAGCTCATATACGTCTAGACCTAGCAAATTAACGGCCGTGACACTTTGCACTCTGGCCGTTGCACCGCTAGTCTCGCCGGTCACCGTATTGCCTTCTAAGGTATTAATATCACCGATTATAGGATCACCAACGCGAAGCAAAGTCTCCTTGACCCATCGACCGTCTGAAGCCCTTAGAATAAAGTCGCCCGGATAAAATAGATCGATTTCTTTATCAAACATTGCACGGAAAAGGAACCTATAGGAGTATTCGGAACCTCTGGTGCGGTATGCATTGCGAATATGCTTTACCAACAATCTCTTGTCAGCCAGCACATTCTGCGGTATGTTCACCATGAACTCACGCTGAAAGTTCTCGAGGAATGTATCTAATGTGCGATCTATGTCTTGATAGTCAATCAGGCTGCGACCAGCATTGATCACCTCACCCTCTTGTTCTAGAAATTCATAATAAGCTTTTAGAAATTCGACGAACCTAGGACCTTCCTCACGTAAGAAGGCAGGAAATTGCGCTTCGATCTGAGGCGAGATCCTCTTGAAGGTCTCCTCCGCGCCAGCTATAGTCATCTTAGAAAGTTGTCACTGTTAAGGCTGTGCTCGATAGGGTGAGCGTATTGCCTAGGGTATTGATGGTATCAAGAATTGCTTCGGTGGCACCTGTATTGTCATTTATGACCGTGACCGTCGCACCTGCTATCAATACTATCTGATTGCGAACAGGCGACACGTTATATTCATCAAGCTCGACCGTGATGCTAAGTTCATTTGTGCTAACATCATCAGGTAAGAATGAATTTATTGATAAAACTCCGGTATCATAATTGATGGTACCAGCATTTGTTCTAAGAAAAACTTTGTTGCCATCTACCAGCTTGTATATCCTTAAAGTACCAAAACCATTATCATCAAAAAATGCTCGGGCCCCATCTAGGGTAAATGCGCTCGATGAAGTCGCAGAGACGTAACCAGCAGACGGATAATTTATCTTTCGATTAAATGTCAATGTGTAGGTATTGCGTGATATTAGTGATGGTACGAACCTCTTTCTTGCACTGATCTTGGCAGTACTGGTCACTATCGCCCTGCTAGATGAATCTACCGTGTCTAGAAAGCGAGAATATCTAAACTTACCCTCAAATCTATTCAAGTTGGATGACTCATATGAGACTACCTTCGCCGCGACGGCGGTGGCAAGTTGGCTTGCATCCAATGTTGTCTCAATCGGATCATACCTGACATTGATTATAGGAATGATATAGAGATACGTTGGATCGACCAGCTCTAGGTCTATCGACTGTACACTATATTTCCTGATGTTTGTGATAATCGACTGCTTGCGATTGGTCGAAATCAACGTGCCTACCTTAGGCTTGATTGCACCGTATACCTTACCGTATATGGGAGGCACGTTATCTTCACCGCCCCACAAGCTCACGGCTGACAGATCCGGATTATCGCGCAGAATGAGGCGACGATAGTCCTCTAAGGTGACCGCGCGATTCTGGGTCTCATATAGGCGTGGTGCATTATATCGAATTGATTCAATTGACTCAATCTCTGCACCACCAGATGCACGGTCGACAACAGATAGAGTGAAGCTAGATTGATCACCAACCGTTGACACGGCGGTAAAGTTATTCGCACCATTTGCACGAGAACCATTACTAACTCGATATGAAATTGTGACTGTGCTATTAAATGATGGCTTTGTGCCAATTATACCATCACCGAATAAAACTTTGTATAGTTTATTTCGATCAGGTTCAACAAAAAATACTTTGGACGTTGAATTGACGGTAAGCAGGTCTGTTGCTTCAACATAAGTCTGAGTATTACCTGCTGTGGTTACAGATACAAAGATACTCGATGTATCGGTATTTGCATTTGGTAATACAAAAGACGTATTTGCTGCGGTAAAGAGGTACCTATGAATAAGTGGAATACCCTCTGTGATATTGATATGACCTTTAAAGCCATTAGATGTATTCGCATAGATGACATATGATTTTGGTGTCACAAATGAATAAGATACACCATTTACGGACGCGCGGAATTTGGTATCTTTATCGATATTAATTGAGCGAAATGTTGAATTGGCTGGAGTCGTAAATGAAATCAACAAATTTGCTGTTGGGCCGCGAACCGAAGTTGGAATATATCCAAGCATCTTGGCACGCGATACCACATTGTCATATATCTGAGCAGTATCTAGGAAAGATTCATTGGCCGCCATATTTGCATAGAATGACATATAATATGTGTTATATGCGAGCAAATCAAGCAATGTGCCAATAGCAGAATCTTCAAAATCAAAGTCGGAAAACTCCGACCGACCTGCGATAAAGTTACGCAGATTAAGTCGAATCGAGTCAAAGTCTAGCCCGGTTACGGTGATCGCGCTATTTGATGCCATTATCGTACGGCCTCCAAAGTGAGAACGAGGCTAGAAGTTACGCTAGATGATGACACCCTAAAAATTATATTCACCTGCATATTATTAGTATCCGGATCACCCTCCACACCGATACCCAGGATCTCCGCCCTCTCTTCATAGTTTGTTATGGCAGAACGAATATCAAATTCTATATCTGACTCTATTGTCGGATCCATAAGATCAAATAGTCTTTGACGGATATCAGAACCAAATAGCGGTCGAAAGGGTCGCTCACCCTTGTCCGTCAAAATCAGAGCTTTTATCGCTTGCTTCACGGCATCAGCATTCTTTTTCGTGACGAGCTTACCCGTCACGGGATGAACCTTCATGTTCAGGTCAAAATCCTTGAATACCGGGGTCTTGATCGCGCTGGCCATGCAATTTCTCCATACGTGGCAATATTTATTAGATACTCAAGTAGGCCCTTGACATATACCAGATTTACCTGTATAATGAATATTGCTCAATCCAGGATACTATTTTATCTGGGTCGATTAGCTCTCAGGTTTTCGCTTATTCTGTTCAATCTAGCACCTTCTTCGCGCAAGTTATTGAACTCGCTAGAACCCGGCCTAGCTTGCTCTAGCCTTCTCAGAATTCCCGCAAGCTGATTGTTATTTGCATCTAACTCAGCAGCATACTGGGATATGCGAGCTTGTCTCTGCGCCGCAGTCAGCTCAGAGTTTTCACCCACCCGTGGAAGGTTCTCCACAATGACCCTCTGGGCCACAAGCGACGTGTTAGGTGGCGGCTCAGGTGAAACCGGTGTTGGAATCTCGGCCTGGGCCGGTAGCTCGGTTGCATTAGATGTGGCAGGTGGATTCTCTGGAGCACGTTCAACTATTTCACCGTTGATAATCTGAAGGTTGGGTACCATTGAGCATATATTGAATGACGTGAGGGACTGAATCTTTTTTAGAAGATCATCGAGTGCTAGCTGTGGAAACTGCTGCAATATCTCTATGTACTTCAACAGGAATGCACCCGGATTAGACGCGAGATCCAGTAGCTCCCGTATCTCATCAGGTAGCTTGATCGAAGGTATCTCCAGCTCGCTTATGAGCCCATTGATTGCTTCGGTCGCGATTGCCTCGACCTCTGCTATGATCGTCGCAGGAAGATTCTGTACGGCCGCTATTATATCAGTCGCATCTTCTATGACCTGGTTGATGATCGCGGTCGCCTCATTAATCGCATCTGTAAATCCGCTGAGGCCACCGCCTATACCGCAAGGTATTGAGTTTGCCGTCAGTCGAGTCGCAGCCGTAACAAACTCCGGTGTTATCTGAAAGCTCATGGGTTACCTACAAACACGTTTGATGATCCCGTTATCGCAGAGGGTGTGCAGTGAGTTGCAGGCTCTCCGATGACACCGCATAGATCATCGGCTATCGCAGAGTCACCTACGTTAACAACCTTCTTTCCTTCAATAAACACCTCATTGCAGACTGCAATAAGATCGCCGTTACCGTGGGTATTCTCATCGCCGTTGACTGCGACCTTTTTACCATTCGCAAATACTGTAGATTGTCCGGTAACTATTGTTGTAGCTCCACATAATCTAGCATCATCTTGTCTATGTATTGCTGTTGCCGTCATGGATTCAAGTCTATCCTAGAACCTTTGACTGTCGTAGGTCCAGGTGACCCAAGAGTCATTGATGTCTTACCTGCAATATCCATGGTGTCACCGGCACCTATGCTCATCGCACCGCTCGAGACCTTGGTGATGTCACCTGACACAACCATGATATGGTCACCTTGTAGCGATAGAGTCATATTACCAAGATTGGACTGCGTGTGGGTGCCGTTGTAGACTGCGACAGTATCGCCTCCTACCGTTGTGGTGCTATCCTGAGATACCCTCTTGGACTCATTACCGTTGATCTGCTTCGTTGAGGTACCGATAACCTCGGAGGCCTCATTACCATCAATTTTAGTATACATCGATCCGCGAATCGAAAGGTGATAGTCACCAGATACCTCTTGAATCATATTACCTTCTACCATCAATCTGGTATCACCTTTGATTGTGATATTGCAGCTACCTGATATCAAAACATTTTTATCGCGAACTATGATTTCATAATCATCACCAACTATTCTTGTATCTCTTGTTCCATCATCACGTATCTCGCGGTAAGATCCCGATGCGTGATATTCGTGTATGCGTCTAGCTCCAGCAGTATCATCGATCTCGAATACGTGACCTGCTTCGGTCGTGCGAGAGTGATTGAATGGATAGAGGGGTGGTATTGTAAGACCCTGAAGCTGAGGCTGCGACCAAGTCTGCACCTGGTATACAGAATCCTCTTGCTCTAGTGCGACCGAAGGTGTACGTGGAGGTGTCGCAGTCGGAATATTTTCTACCCTATTATCAATGCGATCTCTTGTGCTTGAATGTGCTAGGTAAGCAGTACCGCCTATCGAGAGAGCTGGTGTATCTGGTGTACCTTGTGCCACAGGATATGTGCCATTTGGATCACTGAAACCTTGAGTTGTATCGGAAGCATCACCTGCTACTCCATACCAAGTACCCATTACCATCGGTTGTTGGGCTTTTGAACCATCCATGAAAAAACCGATTACCCAGCTACCTTCGGCTAGACCTGTAGGAGAAGTGCCGACTCCGCTGCTCGCAGCGGAGTTAGCTGGTACCATAACCTGCGCCCACGGTAATTTATCTGTAGGAAGCTCGCCCCTATTAGACGTATGCCAGCCGTAGCATCTGACCTTGACGCGACCTATTCTGAGCGGATCATTTCGATCTTCGACCACACCCATGAACCATGTAAAACCATTTGTGCCTAACCACTCATCATCACGTACCGGCATTGTTTATGCTCTCCCACTGACTGGCTGAGAATATGAATCTTTCACACACTCTATCGCAGTGCCGTATCTCATACCTAGGGGACCAAACCTATGTGCCACCGCGGTGATCAAATATTTACCTCCCGCAAATCCATCTGTCTGCCTGCGGGTCAAATTGCTTTGACCTGACTGAGGTAACATCACCATGATGGTATCGCCAGCATTCAAATTGGATACACCATCAACGAGCAGCTTGGTGATATTCGACATCAAGTCGGCCCTAGAAGCTGTCTCGGATGCGAGAAAGTCTTGCCTACGACGAAAAGTGTTCTGCGAATTAGTATCTCTCTCGGTCACGAACGGGACATTACCTCTATGAGAATTTGATATTATAAACTTTTCGCGAGATATCGATGAACCTAATGTTTTAGAGACCTGTGGCGCCAGCCTTGGATACTGGTCTGTATGGTCAACTTGAGCAAAATCTTTGTTGTATAGGTACTGAGATGACCTGAACCTCTTAGCCACAGGATCTATCGATAAAACTTGAGTGCCAAATTGACCTGTAGATACACCATTCAATATATCAAATCCGACTTCCTCTTCCATAGATACTATTCGGTTTCTCTCAAATTTTTCATCTCCGGGTATTCTATTTTCTAGGTAATAAAATGTTGTCTTAGGAGGTTGGCGCATCAGATATTGAAATGATGCGAAGTGATAACCCTTTGAATTTTCAAAAAAGAAATAATTTGATGAGCTTCTAGTATCAGCCGCTTTAGCTTCTTCTGCAAGATAATTTAATGCGGTGAATGGGCTTACCCTAGGAAATGTGCTATCAAATAGACCATCAGTTGATTCCAATGTGATCAATTTCTTATTTGATATCGGAGTAATATATTCATCAAATATCTTCTTGACCATTTGGTCGACATTGATAGATTCTTGCGTGTTAGAAATGATCGTGTATTGGTCCTTAATCATCTCTTGCGATGACAAGAAAATGCTATACCCATCTAGATTATGTGCCACACGAATTTTGTTTGATAGCTTATATACCTGTTGCGATCCTGTAATCTTTACAGCATTCTTATCAGAATCGGACAGAGAGTAAGATATAATTTCGCCACCTATAAGCGGAAGAGAAGTGCGAAAACCAATACCATCGGCCAAGTTTAATGTCATGGACATCGACGGCAAATCGATTGACTCATAATAGCTTATTTCTGTAGTGATGCCTTTAATATCGACAGTTTGATCTGTGCTCGTAGATTTCACAGCCAAAGCATGTATCAGACCTGTACCTGATTTAGGTGTTGGTAAAGACATTATACGTATAAGTTCCTAAATAATTCCACTATCGATGGTGCATATATGGCATCTACGACAGATATGGTCCGATATCTCTCATTGGCTGAGACCTCATAATCATATTTTGATATAGTTCTTCTCTCATTTGCCGGAAGAGACTCATATGTGGTCTGATCAATTATCAAAGTTTTTTCGGGTATGACTATTGTCTCACCGTCCTCATTCTGTAATGTATTGCGTGATTGTATTATCTGCTCATAATGATGAATCTCAGACTGAGCGTTCGATATGCTACCGTGCTTTGACCTTATAAATGAGTTTAGCTCAAGCTGTGATCTTGGCCATTGAAAATACGGATCTAGAATTTCATTGGGTAATAATATCAACCAATCTAGCTCAGATTCTTCATAGAAATTATAAGCAACATTATCTGGTCGCTCGCCGTCTACAATATCATATTGATAGAAGCTCAAAAAGTTTCTGCGATAGAAATCCCTAAACACAAATCGCTTTGTCACGTCGGTAACAAAGGTAGACCTACCGAGAGGAGGAAGCTTGTAGTCTATCGTAGGGAAGTTTGAGAAATATTTTGACATATCACCTACCAAACTGCTCGACTTGTTCGCGCGTCACAATATCCGTTTCTTTAAATGACATAGTAATTGTGATAGCCGCAGGATTAGCTTCACCTGGAGAAGATAGTGATCTAACATATGCAGGATAATTTTGAGGGTGATAGTTTACGGAAAAAGATTCTAGCACCGATTCGCCTATGGTAAACAGCTTTTTTTCATTTCTGAATCGAATCATGAATACATCAGGATATTCAAAAAACGCACGCGATGTCGCGCCGGCGGCGGCGATGTTCTGAGAGTTTGGTATGTTAATGCCGCTCAGGAACTCGGAGGAAGATATCAAACCTGTAAGTATCTGCTCACCTCGCTGCGATACCGCCCGCCCCAAACCATATCTAGGAAGCATGTGTTTTTTGAACGTCGTGATTATCCTCTGTATGGTATCAGCTTCCCGTTTATTCCTAGGTGTCAAGCTAAATGAGAATGTATGTGATCGAAAATCGACCCCACCAAATAGCAAGACATTGTTAGGGTTACGTGCAATACCTGCCACATTTGCTAACCCAGCTTGAAACGCATCTGGGGCCCTAGATACGGCGTCTGCTCCAAGTGCTGTACCGAGGGCTCCAGCACTGACAGCACCACCTAACTGTTGAGTAAGCTCTCGAGCACCTCTCAGTATATTAGCGATTGTTCCAGTGCCTCCTGTAGCTGCCGATAGGATTTTATCAACATCTACATTAGATGCTGCTGCAGCAAGAACCTCTCCGGCATTGGAAAGTTCTTTCGAAGGATAATTTGCGTTATAGGATGTTTGAAGCTCATTTGGCATTGGTAGGGTTATCGATGCCTGTGTTCTCTGCGCGACCTGACGTCTATTAGCTGCTAAAGGTTGATCTGATGCGAGTGCCGATGTTCTGGTCACGCTCTGAAATTTGAGCGCGGTGAATGTGATATAGTGGTCTATCCTCCGATAATCGCTTGGAAAATATAGCGATGAAAAGCGCGTAGGTATATTGCGCTCTGTCCGAGCACCGAAGATAGGGGGCAATGGTTCTGAAAATATCGTATTAGGCATGTGATCTGTGACTTTCGTTAAGCCGGCATATTTATGATGATAGATAAGACCATGGTATATAAAGGCAAATATCAACCCATCAATCCACAGAAATATCGCGGAAATCCGACAAACATCGTATTCAGGTCATTGTGGGAGAGGCAAGTAATGGTCGAGTTTGATATAAACCCCAATGTGCTCGAATGGGGTTCAGAGGAGGTCATTGTTCCATATCGATCTCCCATTGATGGGCGGCTGCATCGATATTTTCCGGACTTTGTCGTAAAAATGAGAGATAGGTTGGGCAATGTGTCCGTGAAAATGATCGAGGTCAAGCCTGCAGCTCAGACAATACCCCCACCACCACACAAGATAGGTAAAAAGCCCAACCGTAAATATCTTACCGAGGTTGCCACATATGGAATAAATAGCGCAAAGTGGACTGCTGCCAAGGAATACTGTAAAGACCGTGGCTGGGATTTTGTCATAATCACCGAAAAGGAGCTAAGGCTCAAATAATGGTAGCTTATGTCTTTGATAGCATCTTGATGCAGGGCGAAAAGCAAGGTCTGCTACCTAACAAGACGCAGCAATCTCGCACTTGGTTTAGGGCTCAAGCAAGCAAGGTTGCGATGAGTCCAAATGCACTAATGGCACAAGATCGCAGTGCAATGGTCACTGTACCTATGATCGGTCAGATGTATCTATTTGCATATGATCCAAAGACTAAAGAGAAATTACCCTATTATGATAGGTATCCACTCGTGATACCTTTTGATACTTCAAGACTTGGCGGTCGAGCTGCTGGAGCATCATCATTACAGGGGTTTATGGGACTAAATTTGCACTATCTACCTTTGCGACTTCGTGCTAGATTGATGGATGCTCTTTATACTGTGATAAGTGATCACAATTATGATGAACGCACTCATCTACAGATATCATATAAATTGCTTAGTAAGATTAGTCGATATAGATTTTACAAACCTTGCGTAAAGAAATATCTCTTTTCGCATGTTCGCACCAAATATTTTCGCATCGATCCAACTTCCTGGGACATAGCGCTGTTCATGCCTCTTGAAAGGTTTATAGGAGCTAGCACCAGTGCAGTGCATCGCGATAGCTATGCAAAGGTCCAATAAGATATGGCAAATCGTAGGTTCAATATATCAGAGTTTTCGACGGAAATAGGTAAGCGTGGCATAGGCCGCCCAAACTATTTCTCCGTCATGATTACATTACCATCAAAAATCAGCGGTTTCTTCAATACATCTTTCCTACCGCTAAGAATTGAATCAGCATCATTACCTGCACGTAGTCTCGAGACTATAGATCAGAGGTACCACGGGCCCACACGTCAGATTCCATATGCATTTCAATATCAGCCTATGAATCTGCGGATCTTGCTCAGCGAGAATATGATCGAACGCGAGATTTTTATGGCATGGCAAGATATGTCGATTTCAGCGGGCGGGCTTGCAAGCTATCGAAGGAAAGACGGAAAACCATTGAAAACCGGAGGATTTGATTCGACGTTCTATGACGAGATGATAGGCTCGGTTGATATTATGCAATTTGCAGAGTCCCCCAAATATCAGAATCCATCAGCCCTTGACGTTGCGACCTCTGTCATTAGAGGTGATATTAAATCAATGATAAATGATGCAATTGATGCATTTAACCCTCTCAACCAGAATATCTTCAATGCACGTGGTGATCGCACTGTGTTTCCGCAATATAAAGTCAAACTCGAAGAGGCATATCCTCACACAATAAGCGATGTAGACCTTGATTGGGGTGCAGATGGTGCCGCAAAGCTAACAGTCCAGATGAGATATTTCATTGCGACAGAAAAACATCCAGATGCACTTCCATTTGAGAACCTTTACGGATTGGAATCTCTATTACGTGGTGCGGTTAATGCGCTTGACAAGTTCTCGCCACTAATCTCCCTGTTCGTACAGAATGGTCTTGCCGGTGGTGTGAGAGGTATTACTAATCAAGTTGGAGTGCAATTCCGCAACACTCTGACTGCGACTCGCGGATCAATGTTTGGAATATAAAATATCTATGGAGATAATACTATGGCACTACCTAAGATAGCTGTACCTACGTTTACGGCGATATTACCATCATCTAAACGTGAGATTCAGTTTCGACCTTTCATGGTGAAGGAAGAAAAAGTTCTGCTGATTGCGATGGAGTCAAAAGATCCTGAACACATGCAGCGGGCAATGATTGATGTCATATCTGGATGTATACTCAATGAGGATATCAGAATCGACAAGCTACCGTCTTTTGACGTTGAGTATCTATTTCTCAAGATCAGATCAAAGTCTGTTAGCGAGAAAGTCACACTATCATATAGACACGTTGATGGTATCAATTACAAAGGCGAGACGTGCGATGCGCTTACCAATGTCGAGATTAACCTTGATGACATAGAGGTGAAGTTTCAAGATGAACACAAGCAGGTTATACCTCTGACCAACAAGCTAATGATAAAAATGAGATATCCAACAATATCTGATGTCAAGGCCAGCATCGCTGAAGGGTCGGATGAGCTTGATCTAGTGACTCGTTGCATTGAGAGTGTCTATGATGATAATGACATATTTGAACCTGATAGCCTTGATGATGCTAGACGGTTTATTGGGTCACTAAGCAACAAGCAGTTCATGAATATCATGAAGTTCTTCGAGACTATGCCGACTGTAGAGCATACAGTCACATATAAGTGCTCTGGATGTGGTCAAGAAGACACTATCACTCTGAGAGGACTATCCGATTTTTTTTGATGGCCCTCTCTCATAATACTCTAGGTAATTACTATACTCTAAACTTTTCGCTAATGCAGTATCACAAATATAGCTTGACAGAGATAGAAGCGATGATACCTTGGGAGAGGGAGCTATACGTCAAGATGTTGATCGATTACATCGAGGCAGAGAAGGCTAAGAGGGAGGGTTAATAAGTGGCATCGTTAGCGAAAGCTATGGAAATGTATATGTCACCTGGTACCGACAATCGGACAGCCAGGGCATCTACATTTCCTCTGTTGACGCTGACTCGTGCAATGCAATCAGGTTCGATGCAGAAGGTGGCATCCAATGCGATGCCACCTATTCAACAGATACGTGCAACAATGTCTAGCATGGTCTCTGCGATTAAAGGAATAAATGATGAAAATGATCGACAGAGAATAGTCCTTGATAGAATGCGGCGCGGCGCCGCAGAGGATGCTAGAGAACGTGCGATCTTAGCTGAGCCCACCGATACCAAAGGTGCTCCTGAGAAGAGTACCGAAAACGAACCTGATGCCAAATCTAGAATGGGTATGGGTCAGATTGCGGCTGCTATAGCTGCAATTGCGATTGCCGGCCAAAAAATTATGAGAATCATGAGTCGAATAGGATCCGCACTAATGAGTATGAGCAGACTTGCCGCCCAGGCAACGCTCGCATTAGCTACGAGCAGAGGTGCGCTTCTCAGAGGCATATCGATGATCATGAGCAATCCTAGATTGAGATTACTTGCTGGAATTACCGCAGGTATAGGTGCAGCTGTTGGTGCTGCCGTCACCATGCTGACCCGTCCTAGTCGTGAAGCAGATGGTGCATCGACCCAACCTTCAGCAGCACCGAGGTCATCACAAAGAATGCCTGGCAGCCCAGCGCCGGCACCGGCCGGCGGAGCATCTATACCTTCAAATTCAAGCTTACCAATAGATTATGCGGCATATGCACAACAAATTGGACAAAGAGAGAGTAATTCAAATTATCAAGCAGTTAATACTATAGGATTTCTTGGAAAATATCAATTTGGTTATATGGCACTAATAGATATGGGTCTTGTTAGACAAGGAGTTACATCTAATAGACAATTGGATGATCCGTCAAGTTGGACAATTGAAGGTGGAAAGCAAGCTTTCTTAAATAATCCACAGTTACAAGAAGATACAATGGTTAGATATACTAATCAGAATTTTCGTACTTTAAATCGTTTAGGTGTGATTAATACTGAAAGTTCAAATGAGCAAATAGCAGGTTTTCTAGCTGCTGCACACTTACTTGGTCCTGGTGGGGCAAGAAATCTTGCTCAGGGTAGAGGTGGCGCAGATGCATATGGTACAACAGGCGCATCTTATTATAGTTTGGGTGTGGCATCACAAAGTATGGCATCACAAACTGGATCACGAGTTGCGGCGGCGAGCTCGCCGGCCAGCGCCGACCGCGCGGCCGCGCCTGCTGCGCGACCGTCAACGGCCCAACTTTCCCCTCCCTCCGCCGCGGTGCCTGGTCAGCCGGTGCCTGGTCAGCCTGAACAAGCACAACCGGCTCCTATTTCCACTGCAGGAGCCCCGCAGATCGCATCAGCATCGCCACCAGATATATCTGCTGCAATACCTGGTAGACCGGAATCTGACGGAGCTCAAACTTCGCCCAGAGAAGCGACACAAATCGCAGCCGCGGGTGAAATGGGGGAAGGTAGCACCACTTATTTTCAACCTATAGTCATCTATAACACCACAGGAGTGGCTTAATGGCAAACTTAGCTAATGCCGCATCGCTGCTCGATACGTCGATAGTCTATGATGAGAGGACTAGCAGGTACAATGATCTAGCTCAGAATTATAAGATGGTTAGCGCAAAACGAATTGATAATGCTGCTAGCGGTTCTATGTCTCGCGATGATAAACCTAGAGGTGAATACGTTCCACTGGACATGTTTAAAGCATTCCAGAGGGACGTCTATATGTTTATCAGTAATACTGCATCTTTTGCAAGAGAGGCTATAATAGAGCTACAAAGATCATTAACCTCTGAAAGACGCGATACACAGGATATCAGAAATGAGGAGTTTAGGGTAGCTGAGGAAAGGTCTGAGAAAGGCCGCAACTTGCTACGAAAAATAGGTAGCACTTTATCAACTGGCACTAGAGCCGTGACTGGCATGGGACTTGGTGGTACCTTGCTATCAGGTGCTGCTCTCGCAGCCATCACCATGCTATCCGGTATGTCCGATGAGAATATACAGCGCATAGCTAAACCTATTGATGGTTTCATCGAGATGATTGATGAAATCCGCAAAAAAATCAGCGAATATTCTGGATTATTGACTGCGGTGGGGGCCGGACTTCTTGGATTAGCTGGAGTTGCTGCTGCTCTTCAGTTGTTGCGTCCTCCTTCTGCGCCTAACCAGGGGAGGACCCCACCGGGATCTAATAGATCCCCTCCCGGTGCTGGTAGTGCTGGCAAGCCTTCAGGTGGAGGCACCACTGGTGGTGGTGGTGGTACTGGCAAGCCTGCAGGTGCCGGTGCCGGTGGCGCTGGTGCTGCACCTAAGGTACCAGGTGCTGGTGCTGCACCTATTGCACCTAAGGTACCAGGTGCTGGTGCTGCACCTATTGCAGAGACGGACAAATCGGGTAACACAAAATTTAGAGATCCTACTACAGGCAAATATGTTAAGGCTCCAAGCGGAGCTCCTACACCAGCACCAACACCTAAACCTCCTGTGTCAGGTGCACCAGAACCTACCGCAACCAAAAATACTTTACCTAGAAGGATGATTCGTGCTGGTGCCTTGGGTGCAGTTCTTAGCGTGATACCAGATGGAATAGATGCTTATAGATTGATAAGAGAAAGAAACTCGGGCTCACTTAGTGAAGAAGAGTTCAAGCAACAAATGGTTGATCTGCTTGGTAAATCATTAGGTGGAATTGGTGGAGCTGCCGCCGGTGCTGCTATAGGTACCTTATTAGGTCCAGTAGGAAGTATTATTGGTGGTGTGGCGGGTGGTGCGGCTGGATCAATGTATGGACCAGAAATCGCTCAAGCATTATTCAAAGCATATCTAGATGAAAATGAAGCACCTGAAGATTATTATGAACAGATGGCCAAAGGTGCTGAAATCGGTGCAAATATGCAAACCGAATTATCAAATAGACTAGCCCAACTAAGAACAGAGAGTAGAGAACGTACCGTAGGTACAGAAAGAACAGTTCGTTCTATCGAGGAAGCCGTCGCAAGCGGTCGTATAACTGAGGAACAAGCTGAGCAGCTGAGACGTCAAGAAAAAGCATTTCAACCTACTACACCAGAACAGCTCAGAGAAAATATAAGTCGAATAGAAGGTGCCACTCAAGAGGCGCTAGCATCTGGTATAGATCCTAGAAGATTAGAACTTTCTTTAGGTCGTGATAATTTGGTAAATGTCAAGGTTCTACCTCCGATAATACAAGAAGTTCGTGGCGCTGCACAACAGGCTCCACAACCCGCACCACCAGCAAGCACTCCAACAGGTGTTCAGACTAGAAATTCTGATAACACTCTTGGAGATGCCTTCGATTACGCTGCGGCGGCCATGACCGCAGCTTTTTAGTCGTCCTGAGCAAGCCGCTCAAAGAGACTAATATCACCCTCATCTTCCCAGGGTGACCGAGCACCACGTGAAGCTGATGGAGCAGCAGCTGTCCGAGCAGCAGGCTCAGCAGATTGCCGTGTCACTGGACGTTCCTCACGAGCATCATCTTCATCATTTTTGCGAGATTGCGAAGCATCACCAAGGACTCGATCAAGACGCGCCTTTAGCTCGCTATAAGACTTGAATTGATCCGGTGCAACAAAAGCTTGTAGCGCATGTTGTGAACCCCAGATGCTTTCCAGCTCGCTATCATCATTCGATAGGGGCTCTGAGCGGTCAAATTCTGATTTGTCATAATTGCGATAACCTTCAACATTGCGAATCTTTAGTTTGAAGTTTGCACCAGCCCAGAAGTCAAACGGATTGACGGCCTTCTCATCTTCGAACTGAGGAGTCATCAGCTCATAAATCTTGTCGAAAATCTTCTTACCAAATTTGAATAGCTTAATCTTACCCTCATTTTCAGGATGAGCCGGATCCTTGATAATATAGATATTAGCGATATAAGAAAGGCGCCGCTTTTGCTTGCGAGCAATTTCCTTATCCTTATCTGTACCGCTATTCCAGAGCTTTGAGTTTAGCTCAGCTACTGGATCTTTCTGCCCAAGAGTTGTCAGAGAGTTTTCAATGTACCAACCACCGGGACCTTGAAAACCATGTGACCAGATACGAATCCAAGGAAGGTCTTCACCCTTTGGTGCTGGCAGAAAACGAATAACTGCATAACCATTACCAGCCTTGTCAACTTCTGGTTGCCAAAAACGGTCATCGGATTCGCGCTGATTGGTATTGCTAACAAGCTTACCTAGCTCTCTAGAAAGGCGATCCAGGTTGCTGCCGGTTGAACGCTTCAATAAAGCGAAATCGTTACTCATGTATGTCTCCGTATGTATTGTATGTTGCGTGTGTTTTGTATGAGCACTTTATCATGACCACACGACTACTTATATCATGATAAAAGACCGATGTCAAGGAATAAACACCTGACGCATGGTTTTCTTGATGGTATCCATATCAGCTTTCACAAACGGACCATATTTACGCATAAGCCGAGAAACATCTGGCCAGATGATTGTATCAGATATGCGAGCATCCCATTTATCATGAAATTCAAGCACCCGATTAGCTAGAATCAAACTCTCGATTGATATTCTACCACCAAGATGAAGCTTTAGCACCTCTGGATGATTACCGTTTGTATTCCATGCTTTTGATACATTAGGGCATGATTCGACAATATTGTGCATATCTTGCTTGAATCGATATGTGATAGATTCCATATGTCGCTTCCAATCAACATATCGTTTCTCAGCCTCAATTGTGATCATGTCGCGCACCCATTTCACGCCTTGCGACATATTTGCAATATAAAACATTGTCAAATCATCTTTGTATCGACGCTCAAGCTTGCGAAAATAAAAGACATCATTGCGAACCTCAAATGTAGTTTCCTTGATAGGCTTAACCTTGCCCATATATTTGAAATAATCATACTCATCCCGCGTGAAATGCAAGCGAAGAGCAACATATTCTTGATATGCTTTCATTCCTTCCATCCTCAGATTGGTAAGCGAGGTTCATCAGGCTTGCGCTTCAGAAGGTTCAAGCTATTAGCTTCACTGGTGAGAATTTTCTTAATTCGTGGTATCATCAATCGTGGCACAAGCTCAACTTCTAATCCGGTGCTTTCACACACATATATGATAGCATCAAGATATGTCAAGTTTTTCTCATTGACGGTTCGATCAAGCATCTTCGCGAAACGATCTGGTGTCATTACGCTGGATATTTCAGCTTTCAATTTTTGTCTCCTGAGTGGCCAGCGCAGCAACAAATCCACCAACATCTTTACGTATGATATCTGTAGATTCCATATGCTGAGGCCAGTAAATCTCAAGTGCCTGAGCATCTTCTATGCATACAAAACAATGTATCTCATTAGGTGATACAGCCGTGAAATCTCCAGCCTTTAGCACAGTCACATCTGTCAAGCCATATTGTTTTTCAACATGAATTTCAATTATACCACTAACAACATAAAAACCATTCCAACGATGGCGATGACTATGCAGCGAACATCTAAACCCAGCTTTAGTATTGATGCGATGCACCTCTACACTCGGACTTGTGAATAGATCCTCAGTATCACCCCAAATCTTACCCATTTTCATTAGTCTTGACTCCTTTCACAACATAGTCTATATCAAGTAGCTGCTCAAGTACAGAGGAAAGATTGGCTAACTTGAGCATGTTGGGTCCGTCGCACGGTGCATTATCCGGATCTTGATGAACCTCCATGAATACACCTGCGACACCGACAGCTACAGCCGCACGAGCGATGACAGGAACCATATCACGATTACCACCAGATGACGTACCATGACCTCCCGGAGACTGCACAGCATGAGTGCAATCCATGATCACCGGATAATTTGCTGGTGTATTATTTTTCATAATTGCGAGTGATCTCATATCAACCACAAGATCATTATAACCAAATGTTGTGCCACGCTCCGTCATCATGACCTGATTGCAGCCAAATGATTCAAGCTTTGCTATGATATTGACCATTTCACGCGGAGAAAGAAATTGACCCTTCTTCACATTTACAGGCTTACCAGTACCAGCCGCGGCTTGAAGCAAATCTGTCTGACGACAAAGAAATGCTGGTATCTGTATGATATCAGCGGCCACAGAATCACATTGCCAAGCTTCATGTATATCTGTCAAAATTTCAATTCCATGAATTTCTTTCACAGCCGACATACCATAATAAGCTTCATCAAAACCAGCACCACGATATGATTGAAAACTGGATCGATTGGCCTTGTCAAATGATGTTTTATAGATGTAATTGATATTGAACTTATCACAGATTTCTTTTATGGAGCCAGCTATATCAAGAGCGTGTTGTTTAGATTCAAATACGCAGGGCCCTGCAATTAGACTAAGCCTAGCATTATTAAGACACGCATCATAAAATGACATCAATCATCTCCTATAGAAAACATGGGATCCTATTCTTAAAGCACCTCTAATAGAATTACCTGCAATAGCATGAAAGCGAATTGCGCCGTCTGTCAAATCAGGTAAATTATTGTCCAAGACTTGAAATGCTATATCATTAGCCATTTGCCATTGTGGATCATCAATGTGAGGAATTCTATCGCCAACTTTGCAATAATATTCAAATTGACAAGAGGTTCTAGACCTCTGGCGAGTGACTTCACACACAGTTTTAGGATATCTGGGATCAGACACTCGATTCATGACAACATTTGCCACAGCCAACATACCTATGAATTTCTCACCACGAGCTTCGTAGTATATAGCGTGGGCCAAACAATGTACATCTGTCTGACTGAATGTATAAAAATTATCAAATTCTGGTAGGTCTATATTAAGACCCACTTCTCGCAAATTAGTTTGAGGTATGTTTATGCGAGGTTCTCCAACCTCAATAATAGCTGGACGCGCAGAGGCAGCCACCGCCCGATGTTTCATTATATCTATCGTAAAGGCGGTCAATACAGCACCTATTAGCACACCAAAGGCGACTCCAAATATCCTTTCCGACAATGTAATTACCCTTCTGTTGTGGACCCTATCATGATAAGACATGTAGTAGGGCGGGGAGCTTCTGTTGCCCGGTGCTCCCCAAACCGCGTTTGCCTATTAGGCAGCGAGTGCTACGGCAAAGCCGTTGTCATTGGCACTTATCAATGGCAATTAGGTCGCCAGCCGCTATCTCCGGATAACTTTTACCATGCACGTCGAAGTCTATTTCAGCCCCATATTGGTGGAGCTGCGCGGTGCCGCCCCGCGGTCCGTAGCATCTATTATGCCACCATCAACGATAGCTAATATACTTATACAAGGTTATGGGTATAATGTAAACGGCTATCTGCGTAGTATTCTAAGATAATCTGACATAGTTTATTCACATATTTGTCGCGATAGCGACAAAATATTTGAGGCTTTACCTCATCATCAACACCGATTAATATCACAATACCAGGTATAATTCGTCCGGTTAATTCCTCAAACATGAGAGAGTATGCCGTAGCTTGCAAAAGATAGTTGTCGATATGAGCCTCTTCTTTGAGGCGCTTAGATGTCTTGAAATCGATGATACAATCCATACCAGCCCATTTTCCAACAAGATCGCATCGACCAGCTATCTGCATTTTATCAGAATATAACGGCGCTTCCATAGCATAGATGTGTGTCAAGTGCTTGTCGGCGGCCGCCCGAATAGAATTAAATATGGTCACATTGCTAGGCATCTCACCCACAATTGGATCTTTGCCTAAGAAATATTTCTCCATCATATTATGAATCAAAGTACCGCGTCGGGATGCTTGTGATGATACTTTATTGGCCTCTTGCTCACCAACACGCGCTCGCCACTCAGCGATTATTCGCTTTTTCTCAGGTCTAGCACCGAGGACTGTAGTTATGGATGGGTAAGCTGCACCTGAGGGGGTATTATATAGCCTACCGCGGTCTGTTTGAACCGCGGTAAGCTCGGGTAGGTCAACTATCTCATGAATAAACTTCACACGATCCCTTCTTCCAGCTTCGCCTCAATATATTCTTTCACTAGGGCAGACCTAACGATGTCGTCTTTCGTAAATTCCACACGCGTAAAGCTTCGCATATGTGATATGATGGACATGAACTTATGTAGTCCGTTTCGCTCATCATCACGCCATAGATCACTCTGTCTAAAGTCACCACAGAAAATGACCTTGCATCCAGTACCCATGCGAGTAATGACAGAATCCAGCTCATGAAAGGTCATATTTTGACATTCATCAACTATGACAATATTATCACGGAAAGTCAAACCACGAAGAAATGATGTTGTAGCAAATTGTATCATTCCATCACGTTTTAGTGTATCATAAGCTGTACCGCGATTGAATAATTCATTACAAATGGCCACATAAGGCTCCTCATATACCGCGGATTTCTCTTTTTGTGAGCCTGGAAGAAACCCAATGTCTCTTGTAGGTACCACGGAGCGAATAATAATGACTGGTTTGGGTGCTTCACCACCCATAACAGCCCGCAGAGCAAGGTAAAGAGACACAAAAGTCTTTCCAGTACCAGCCACACCATGCAAAATTAGATGCTTTCCGTCGTCAAAAGCAGAAAAAGTACGGGCTTGACCAGATGTTAGCGGGTTTATCTTCGATAAATCAAGTGGAAATTGTGAAATATGGACTCTGCTGGCTGCTTTTTCTTGTCGAACTTGCTTTTTTAGGCGTTTTTTCTGTGTTCGTGTCAGGAAATCTGGTAGAAAATCATGTTCGAAGCTGGCAGTCTGGGCAAATCCCATGTGTTACTCCCTCTGTCGTCGGGTTGACATGACGAAAGAGGGCTCACCATACATTCATGGTGGACCCTCGATTGTGTTTTTTTATGTTTTTAAGAAGATCGCGAAAACTTTCGGGCGGCTTATTTCGCTTTGATTCGACTCCAGATACGATTTGGGGTAATCCTATCATTAATCTGAGATTCGAATTATTCTTTAGATGCTGTTCCATCTGAGCTATGGTCATCATATCGGTAACCACTTCGCCAGTTTCGATATTCTCGAAATTATACGTTGGCATCAGGACCCCTTTGTATGTGATATTTAGACATTCGGCCACCAGTAAGGTGGCTCACGATTAGTCCACTTTGCGAAGCGAACCTTTTCCTTAATATAATATTGACGATAACCTTCGACTGGATCACTATGTTTGCAATGATTCGGCATGGCCTGCGGAAACTCAGTGAGTGACGAACCCCATTGCATATTATGAGGAGCTTTTGATAGTGCATTCATTAAACCACTAGATTGCACAGAATGTACTTTACTATAACGATAGGTATATTCTTCACACAAATTATTAAGTAACTCATAGCCCCACATATAATTATCATGACATATACGAGACCACTTAGCGCACGGGTGGTTGATATGAGTGGCTTGATATAGGATCGTATCCATATCTTTGTCCGGATGCTTCCATCGTTTGATCCTGCGAACCTTCGACGGTGAATCAAGAATGTGTTGTTCCTCAATATACATTGTACCATCAATCATGCGATGCGCGGTCGATAGCATTTGCGCCTCTTCGAGAATCATCTTGACCACATGCTTATCACAATGCATCATGGCCGCAATTTTGGGAAGAGGTGAAAGGATAAATCTGTTCATAGGTATATTATATCAGGATTGCACAGCATTCAACACGGCTAACTTTAAATCTTGTAGGCTACCTGTATTTGTGAATACGCGATCAGGTTCATACGGAATCCAAGCTGTCTCGGATTCATGTATACCATCAACCTTGCCTTTAGCTTTAGCCTCATCCCACCAATACGGAAGAGGATTGCGATGCACTTGCCATATTTCACCACCTAAACGGCGCACAGCTTTGATCTCATTTGAAAACCTAATATCGCTGATGACAACATGAAAGTTATTTTGGATAATAAATCTCTCCATGCAAGCCACCCAAATCTCATTATGAAAATTTTGCCGCAAAACCTCGGTACCAATATGCTGAAGAGCCCAACGTGGGGTAACGGTTCGACCGAGACGTTCTGACCACCAAGGATCTGGTTGCTCGCGCCACGCGCGAGACTCATCTGTGGATCCCTCAACCACGTCTCTAGACCAACCAAATAATATAGCTGTCATATCCTTGAGAGGTTTGGCCACGCTATATCGCATCCAACCAATATCTTGCAGTATACCAGCTATCGTATCTTTACCCGATCCTATTGGGCCACAAATACCGATCAATTTTGATATTACTGCCATATATTTTCCATTCTATAAATAACAAAATAATTATAGCAGGAACCAAAGAATATGTCAACCACCGGTGCTGCGGCTTTTCTCATGCACAAAATAGTATCTGGGCTGGGTGGTATGCTTGGTGGATTAGCAATGTTTGCTTTCTGGAAGCCAATGAATATGCTAGATGCTTGTATTCGTTCTGGTATATCCACAGGCTCGGCCGTTGTATTTGCAATACCGATATTGGAGATATTAGAGCTTCGGGTTGATATGGATTTAGCATTATTAGCCGGTGCAATAATTGGTTTTTTCTCGTGGTCTATCTTATCAATGTTTGCTAGAATGCTCAAAAGATTTGATCGCGAAAATAAAGATGTACTTGATGCCTTAAAGGAAATTAAAGAAACTATTAAGAAATAAAATTTAGTCGATAGTATTTTTTTGATTTATTTTATTCAAAAGTATTTCCATAGCATTAGCTATGATACGATAATTTTCACGATCCCGAACATATACTGTCGTGGGTATAAGCGACCTGATCCATTCAGGTGTGATCTCTATGTCCATTTTCAATCTTCATTTTCTACTTGCGATAATTGACATGATAATGAGAAATGATATTATAGCTGACCCTATTATCCAACCCAGAAATACAACACTTATACTATAAGCATAAAGATACTCATACCAGGTGCAGCTACTCAGAAGAAGGCAGCTGCTGTCCATTAGCATTCTCCTTGGCACGCATAATATATGACAGTTTTCGTTCGCGAGGCTGATCCTTTAGATAGTCAGTAATCTTGTCAAAAGCCGCAATATAATCATCCTCGGTCACAGGATGTGCGGCCAGCACAATTTCACCTAGCCATGTCTGACCAAATTCACGTTGATAATCGTCTGCTTTCATTAATGCAATGGCTTCCTGAGCCGTCTCAGCTTCAATAGCAAACGCGCAGCGATGTCGGGAGATAGTTTCCACAATAAAAATACGGCGGCTCATATACGTTCTTTCCAAATATAAAAGCCAATCACAGCAGTCACCAATAGACCAATAAATGATTGGATTACATTACCCGCCCCTATATTGACGGCTAGAGCCATCAGGTTTAAGGCTAGAACAATATAACTGAATACCAACATATGCATATCTGTTCCCTTTCATGGTGCTGCATTGGTGATTCCTGTGCCACGCAAAAACTGCTCAAAGGCCTGAATCAGCGCTATACGGGTTAATCCCTCACCCTGAATTTGATGGCGCACATTGTGCATCATGGTCACGCCATCAGCAGTCGTGTGTGATGGTATATAAGCCTCAAAGGTAAAACAAGCCGCCTTTGATGCGCCCATCACGCCACCTCCCGCACAAAGCCAGTGAAGTCTTTCTTGGCAGGACCCTTAGCCTTGAGCCCAACCACGACACCGCGCCCATCAAGGAACCGCAAATCGTCGGCGTCACCGTCGACCACGGGCATACCCATGAAGGTCGACGGAAACTTGTCATTGCGGAATACCACGGCGATATTGGCACTGTTGCGCGCGGCCACGCGCGCGCGAGAGTCATTATCCTCGGCGAGGCTGAAGGTCAGATGATAATTGGCTGGCAAGTCGCGACGATTGTGCCGCTTGGTGTAGTCGTAGAACTGCACCGACGGAAACAACGACATGATATTAGCCTGACCCTCGACCGGTACACGCTCCCACGGAATATCGGAGGTGCCGTTGAGGCGCACCACTGGGATGAGGCCAAGCTTGATCGCCTTGC
>Ga0194115_10001199_pt1 | contig 34038 bp, 38 predicted proteins | sample TA2MahsurfametaG_3_FD_148656 | JGI IMG/M metagenome (GOLD analysis project Ga0194115, IMG submission 148656) | Freshwater microbial communities from Lake Tanganyika, Tanzania - TA2015002 Mahale S4 surface | ecosystem: Environmental > Aquatic > Freshwater > Lake | place: Tanzania: Lake... | reverse complement strand
AACCTCAAAAAAAGAATGAAGAAAGAATTACTCTAGCATTCAACATTATTACAAATGATGCCTTTTGATACATATAAGACCTATTTGGCACTTAAAAATCATTTTACCAAACCAGAATATGATTATCAAAAATACTGTGGAAAAGTAAGAGCAAATCTACAGTCATTTTATAAGCGTAGAGATCGTTTTTGGTTTGAGAAGATTTCAAGAAACAAAGATGATAAAGAAGTCATTGATTTCTTTGTTTCTAATTTTATCTCTGTTGATGATCCATCAAATTTATGGATTGGTAGTATCATTAGAGAAGGAGAACAGAATTATATCAATTGGAAAAAAAGAACACAATCCTTATCTTATATCTTTAAGGAAGAATCGGAAAAACTATTTAAAACTAACAAATTTGAAGAAGTATTTGATTGTTCTAAAGGACATCCACCAGTATTAAAAAGTTTCCTGAGCGGGAATATTAGTCTTGAAACGTTGATTATCTATGATAGAATATTCCTGTTCGGGAAAACATTTGACAAGAAACTGAAGGATCCTGTATGGGAAATCGTCAGTTTAAAATTAAAAAAGTATAATCCATTTCTAAATATTGATGTATTTGGTTATCGTAAAATTTTGAAAGAAATTATTTTAGGAGAAATATGAGTTTTTTTGAATCCGAAGTTGTTCGTGCCGAGATGGCAGAAATTTCTGAATTGCAGGAGCAAATTTATCATAGTGTATTTAAGTTCTCTACAATGTCGAAAGAAGAACAAATTGGACATGTTGATTTGCTTCAAAAATTATTAGACAAACAAAAAATTCTTTATACACGTTTGAGTTTATCTGATGATCCTGAAGCAAAACAGATGAAAGAAAAAATTTCCGAATCTGCAATGATGATGGGACTTTCTCCCAATATTGATATGTCAATGCTTTTTAACAACATGAGTCGATTGATCGAATCAATGCGTGAAAGAATTGACAAAGCAGGGTAAATCTTGTAGAATAATCAAGTACACAAAGGCCAAATCTTAAAAATACGAGGTACACAAATGTCTTTTGCTAATCTGAAAAAGCAATCTAAACTCGGTTCGCTCACCGATAAACTTGTAAAAGAAGTTGAAAAAATGAGCACTGGTGGTTCTGGTGGCACTGATGAGCGTTTTTGGAAACCAGAAATGGATAAGACTGGTGTAGGTTCTGCAATTATCCGTTTTCTTCCAGCACCTGAAGGAGAAGATCTTCCATGGGTAAAACTCTACAGTCACGCATTTCAAGGTCCTGGTGGTTGGTATATTGAAAACTCTCTGACCACTCTGGGACAGAAAGATCCTGTTTCGGAACATAACCGCGAACTGTGGAACAGCGGTAGTGAAAAGGATAAAGAAACTGTTCGTAAGCAAAAGCGCAAACTGAACTATTACAGCAACATCTATGTTGTAAAGGATCCTGCAAATCCTGCTAACGAAGGTAAGGTATTCCTGTTCAAGTTTGGTAAGAAGATCTTTGATAAGATTTTAGCTGCGATGCAACCTGAGTTCGAAGACGAAGAACCAATCAATCCCTTTGATTTCTGGCAAGGTGCAAACTTCCGCCTGAAGATTCGTAAGGTTGATGGTTATTGGAACTACGATAAGTCGGAGTTTGATTCTCCTGCTGCTCTTCTGGATGATGACGATGCACTGGAAGCAATTTGGAAGAAAGAGAATTCTCTTTCTGCTCTGGTCGCTTCTGATCAATTCAAGTCTTATGATGATCTTGATAAGCGTCTGAAGATGGTTCTTGGTCAGAAGAGTGCTGCTCGTGCTGTTGCTGAACAAGAAGAAGAGTATGAAAATTATGCAGAACCTGTGACAAAAGAATCTAAAGTTATGGAAGAACTTGAGGAGTCTTATCGCAAGGCAAAATCACCTTCTCTTCCAACTCTTTCTTCAGATGATGAAGATGAAGATGATGCTCTGAAGTATTTCCAAAAACTTGTGGATGATTGATTACTCGTAAAGTTTAATATTATCACCCTTTTTCAAGGTGGAGTTCACGTACTGATCTCCACCTTTTTTATATGGCATAATTGAATCCAAATCATTAAACAGAATATTTAAATAGATTGGTTTGAGTAAAAAGATATTTCGTTTTTCGTCGTCTTTTTTACTTTCATACTCATAATTGGTCACTGGAGTTGTAATATTTGTCTTTGTAATTTGTTGTTGTAATTTATCATCATAATAAGATATTGAATAATTTGAAGGTACTTGCAGTCCTGCTGCAACAATTATAATGTCATTTTGATTTTTAACTTCGTTTGTTTCATAGTGATGAACTCCATTATACAGTCCTTCATAAGAACCATATTTTTCAAGCATAATTTTATCAAATGTAATTTGTGGTAAAGGCCATTCGTTTTGAATATTGATTATATTATTTGCTAATAAGACTACCCAATCTAGTGTTGAATCGTTGTAAGTTTTAAATGCAACTTGATCTGGTCTCTCATCACCAATGATTTGATACTTTGTAAAGAACGTCAAATCACCAAAGATATCATCACGAATTTTTCCACGTTTAAATAAATTTTTAACTTCAATATAATCTGAAATATTTTGTTCGTCAACATTTCTACTAACATATTCTAAATTTGGAACGAGTCTGAAATATGGTTTTGCCATTTTTAGAATCCTATGTCGTGACCGTCTTTATAATCACCCGAAGTGACTGGAACAATTTCTTGAAATTGCATTGAAATATTATATGCAACCATTGTTGATTTGGCATCATCATATGTCATATAAGACCCGAGAGGTGTGTAATCTACATTAAATGATTGTAGAGCACATGGTTTAACTCTTCCAATTGATGGATGAATCACGGAGGACTTATCTTTGGTTCCTTGTTGATATTCAATTCCAAAAACATATGGCGATTTTAAAAATAACCCAGATTCACCAGATCGTACAGCCATATTCTTTTTGAAAAATTTGATTATTCTTTTAACATCTTCTGCTTCTTTTTGAGTTCTTGGAGACAACTTAAATTGAAATTGAAATGGACGAAGTGTTGGACCTTGAAAAAGCAATTCCAAATTTGGATTGAGAACGTTTCCAGTGACTCTTGAAAGAAGTCCTTGAACACCAACTGCTTGCTCTGCAAGTGCTATTCTTGCCATACCTCCAAATCCTTTTTGCTTTAAAATTCCATTATATATTTGGTTTATCATATCTTGTGTCGCTTCACCAAAATTTGCTTTAGAGTTCATTGCATCTAAAGATGCATTTACAAGTCGTCTTTGAATTTCGTTCAATTTTTCTCCTCCCCATTCAACACTATTTGTATCAGAAATTGCGGATTGAATTGGCAAATAAACAGAAGATGTTTCACCGGGAGGTAACTTTGCTTCCGGAATATTGTTTGCTGTTTTTGAACTTAATATTTTTTGATTTTGTTTTACAATACTTGTTTTTTGTACTTCACGCACAGTAAATTTAATCCTATCTTGATCAGATCTCATGTCTGATGGATAGATTAATATTCCAGGTTCGACCTGTGCTGCAGTTTTAATTGCATTTGATGTTAGATTGAGAGTGGCACCATCCGGTTGGGTTGCTACTGCCATTATAGTTTTCTAATTATTTAGTTACGTATTTAGCGAAATTTAGTGTTCTCAAATAATCAATTTCATCATTATTAATAACGTGTAGTCTTCCAATAATTTCTTGCCATGTATAATTTCTTGATTCACCCCAATGAAAATTAATACCTTTGAATCCCCATCGTTCAATTGCAGTCACAGCAACTAATGGATGTTCATCATATGTAATGTCATTTGTTTTTGGAAAATAAACGAAGGTATAATAACCACCAACATCAGGAATTAACTCAGTTTTATCAAATACTTCCATAATATTCATCATAATATCATCAGGAGTTTTTGCATACTTGAGTTTTTGTTTTAGTCTGGAAACTCTATAGGACATTACTTGATTCCTAATTCATCTTCTGTGATAATCCTGAATTCAAGCATGTGATCTTTACAAAATTCATCTGCAGCCTTCCATTTTGCTTGGTTGGTTGCATAAGTATAAACTTCATTGATATAAGATTTGGTTGTTCTTGATCTTGGTTTTGGTGGAACCGTTTGTTTCTTTGGTTTGATTTCGATGATATATTTTTTGATAGTACCGCCACTTTCTTGTATTTTGATGATGAAATCTGGAAAATAAGTTCTCACTCTTTTTTTCACGGGATCATAATATTTGATACGTATTTCTTCAGAACCCCAGGCAATAATACTTTCATTCATGTCACACCATCTGCAGAATTTTCTTTCCCAACTACTTCTACAAATGATATTGTTCGGATCACCTTGATACTTCTGTGGATAGGAAGGAATGTATCGACTCTTTATACTTTCTGCCATTATATCGACTACATAATATATCAGTAAAATTATTTATAGATGGCTGCGCCAGAACCAAAAAAAGAAACTGGAAAAATAGACTATATTAAATCAAGGTTATTAAGACCTGCTTTAACTTCTAATTATCAATGTTGGTTTGATCCCCCTCAAGATGTTGTTAATTATTTGAAGGCAAATAAAAATTTAAATTATAATGGATTTAATCAAGAATTAATTAGCCTTTCTTGTTCCGAAGCGGCTCTTCCTGGTTCTTCATTAATGACTAATGAAATCAACGATGATTACACTGGTATTACTGAAAGATTAGCATATCGTAGACAATATGATGATCGAGCAGATTTTACATTTTATGTAGATCATGATAATCAAAATGGATATAAAGTCATTTGGTTTTTTGAACAATGGATGCAATATATTGCTAATGAACAAAATGCTTTTGGATTGGATGATCCTAATTTCAATTATAGATTCAGATTTCCAGATTCAAATGAAAAGGGTAGCGGAACTGGGTATCGTTCTCAAGGAATTTATATTAATAAATTTGAAAGAGATTTTAAAGGTTATTATTTAAGTTATAAACTTTTTAAAGCATATCCAGTTGCTATTAATTCAATTCCAGTATCCTATGAGTCCTCTGATCTATTAAAATGCACAGTTTCTTTCACGTATACCAGATATATTGTAAATAGATCATTGTATACTTTTGAACAAACACTTGCCACTGCTGCGAATAATCTTCAAGGAGCAGGAGCTTTGGCAACTCCAATTAATGGATTTAATACGGGAGGAGTTCCAACTCTTTCTTATAAAGCATCTGGAAATACTGTTAATCCTTCTACAGGACTTAATGACGTATCAACAAGTCTTACTTCATCGTCTCCAATTGTATAATAAATAATCACACTGAACTTTATAGGATATTATGCCTTTACCAAAGATTTCTACACCGACTTATGAGTTGGAGTTGCCATCGACAGGACAAACAATCAAATATCGTCCATTTCTTGTAAGAGAAGAGAAACTGCTTGTTCTTGCATTAGAATCTGAGGATTCGAAGCAGATTACAAATGCAATCAAGACAGTTATCAAAAACTGTATTGAGACAAAGAATATCAAGGTTGAGTCTCTTCCAACATTTGATATTGAATATCTTTTCCTCAATATTCGCGGTAAGTCTGTTGGAGAAGAGATTGAAGTCAATATCATTTGTCCAGACGATGAGGAAACATCGGTTCCTGTAAAAATCAATATTGATGAAATTCAAGTTGAAAAGAACCCAGACCATAAGAAGCAAATTAAAGTTGATGCTTCTATCATGATGGAGATGAAATATCCATCACTGGATCAATTTATCAAAAACAACTTTGATTTCTCCGGTAACAACGCAGTTGATCAATCGTTTGATTTAATTGCATCTTGTGTTGATAAGATCTACACTGAAGATGAGGTATGGACTGCTGCTGATGTAACGAAGAAAGAGATTGCAGAATTCTTAGATCAAATGAACTCTGCACAGTTCAAAGAAATTGAGTCGTTCTTTGAAACAATGCCTAAACTCAGTCATAAGATTCAAGTTACAAATCCAAAAACTGAAGTTGAAAGTGAAGTTGTTCTAGAAGGGTTATCATCTTTTTTCGCGTAGGAATGGTCCATATGGACCTGGAGAGTTATTATCAACTCAACTTTTCGTTAATGCAGTATCATAAATATTCATTAACAGAGATTGAAAACATGATTCCGTGGGAAAGAGACATTTATGTAACTTTCCTTAAAAATCACATAGAGGAAGAAGAACTCAAACAACGACAGGCTAATGGCTGATAATCCAAACAACAATAAAAGAATATCAGCCCTTAGTTTAGTTGGTAAGGATAGGTATGACCAATATGTTCAAGAATTATCAGCACAGGGAACAATTGCAGGAAATCAACTAAGTCCTTCAGAAAGAAAAGAAGCATTTAAGAAGAGAAATAATAAAGTTGCATTCAAAACTTTTGTAGAGAAGGTATTACAAAAGAAAGCAGTAGCAACAGCAAGAGTTAAACCAATTGGAATTAAAGCACTTCCTGCAGCAGGTGGCGCACTTGTCAAATATACCCCACAAGCAGAAGCACAAAAATCATCATTTGGTGTCTTAAAGATTTTAAACTCAATTCTTGATACGTTAAAGAAGCAGTTTAAGTTTGATAAGAAAAAAGATGCTGATGATAAGAAAGAAGAAGAAAACGAAAAAAGAAAGAAAAGAGAAGATGCTCTTGAAGGTGTAAAGAAAATTAGTAAAAAAATTGCGGAAAAGTTAATCGCGCCATTTAAGAGTATTTTTGATCGTATTTGGAACTTTATTCTTTATACTTTACTTGGTCGCGCATTTACAAAATTAATGGATTGGTTAGGTGATCCAAAAAATAAAAAGAAAATTTTTACATTAGTAAGATTTTTTAAAGATTGGTGGCCATCCATTCTTGTTGGGGCATTAGCATTTTTTACTCCTCTTGGTAGTTTAATTGCTTCTATTTCTGGAACAATTATTGCATCACTTGCAAGACTAGCAGTGGTAAATCCACTTTTAACTGCGGCAATTGCAACAGTGTCTGGTGGCATTAAATTGTTGAATGATAGTAAAAATGCAAATCAAAGAGCAATAGATGAGGCAGCAAAGAGAAAAGGAACACCATTAAGTAAAGAAGAAGAAACAAAAGCTGTTATTGATGCAAATACACGTTTTCCAGGAATGCCAGGTTTGGGTATTGTAATTGAGCAGCAGGCATCTCAACCGCAAATTCCTAAAAAAGATGTTGGTGGATATATTGATTCAAATACTGGTATGAAAATCACTGGAGCAGGCCCAGATACACAATTAACCGCGTTGCAACCTGGTGAAATTGTAATGAATCGTGCTGCTGTAAAAGCAATTGGAGCGAATAAATTACTTTCACTTAATGCTATGTTCGGCGGACCAAATGCAAATAAACCAAAATTTGCAAATAATATTCAGTTTGCTCAAAGTGGAGGAATGGTAGGATATGGTGGCGATGAAGTCAAATCCTTCATGCGCGTTTATAATCTTGCAAAAAAACATGGAGCAAAGTTTCCTGAATTGCAGGCAGCAATTGCAATGAAAGAAACTGGTTGGTTGAGAAATATGTATGGTAATAATCCATTTAATCAAAGAGGAACAAATGGCAAATTCTTAAACTATAAAACTTTAGAAGAATCCGTCAAACATAATATTCGTTTATGGGATAAACATCGTGAAGGAATGTCAAACTTCTCAGATTTCAAAGATCCTGTGAGTGCTTGGAACGCAAATGCTGCTGCTTATGCACCTCCGCATGAAAATGACACTGAAAAATATAAGTCAGATGTGGCAAAAATGATGCGTCAAATGAGACCAATTTATATGCAGCCTACTGCCAAATCAAAACCAAAAATGAATTTCTTCCAGAATATAGTTGGCGTTTTTGGTGGCAAAAAACAAGGTGGTGGTTTAATTGGCGAATCTACTGGTTACAATATTCCTGGAGGAACAGCAGATCGACAACTTACTGCAGTTCAACCAGGCGAATATGTATTACCAACAGATACGGTTAATAAATTAGGCGTTTCTTTAATTGATAAATTAGTTGCACTGACAGATAGTAATTCAAATCCAACTAAACTTGGAAAAAGAAATCGAAGATATATGCCAACTCCACTCTCAAGAGGTGGTAAAGGTGGTATCATGACACTTCCACCAATTACACAACCAGCAGCAAACAATGCTCCTATGGCAGCAGGAGGAACACAAGTTCCATCTTTCTCTGCAATTTCTCCGATGAGTGATAGAGGAACCATTGCAGATATCTACGGGATAGTCTAAGATGGCAGTCAACACACAAAAACTTCTACCACCATCAAAATTGACCGCTGCAGAAAGAATGGCAGCATCTTATGATAGAAGAGTTGATGATGTATTAAATTTCCAAGTAAAAGAAAAATTGATTGATATTGATAAATTTTTAAAGAAAAATACTAAAGAAAAAAAGAAAAAACAAGAAAAGAAAAAAAGACGGAAACAAACTGAAAAAAGGTTAAAAAAGGAAAAAAAATTAGAAACACCTAAAGGTATTAGAGGAGTAGAAAAAGTTAAATCTTTAATTCCAGGAGTGGGAATTGTAGATGCAGTTCAGAGATTTGCTACTTTTACATTTTTAGGTTACTTATTTACGCAATTTGAAAGAGGATTGCCAACTCTTACAAAAATAGATAAAAATAATCCAGAAATTGGAAAAGTGTCTGGTGATGTTTTTACAGGAATATTAAATTCACTTGAAGGATTTGTTGGTGGTGCAGCTGCAGGAACTGTTAATTCCATTGAAGCAGCATATGATGCTTATGATAATGTTAGAGGAACTATTCAAAAATATGGCGGACCGAATGCAACTAAAAAGTTTGATGAACTTTCATCTGGATTAAACAAACTTCTTAATGCAACTATTATTCTTGCAATTTTATATCATAAAAGATTTAAAGAACCCAAAGGTCCAAAAGGTCCTGGAGGCCCTTGCCAATGTCCGCCCACAGGATTAGCACCAGCGCCGATTCGTTCAACAGTTCCAACACCTCAAAGATCATATACAACTTTACTTGAAAGACAACTTCAGGGTGCTCAAGCAGGATTGAGTAAACAACGAGGTTTAAGTTTAGCACCTTTAGTAGAGGGATTAAAAACCGGTGCAAATTGGACTCTTGCAGCATTGGCAGTAGGTGCAGCTTTACTTCAAATACCTGGGTTTCAGAGGACAAAAAATGGTGGACTTATTACTGGGTATGCTAGAGGAGGGCAAACAACAAGAGGTGGTAAAATAGTAGGTGGTGCTGTTGGAAGAACATTCAAAGCACAGGGAGTTCAAAGACCACAAAGAGTTCAACCAGAAAAAGTGAGTCCTGGAAAGGATGTTGGTGGAAAATTAAAGATTGAAAAGTTATATCCAAATCCAAAACCAAGTGCAAAGAAAACGCCAAATCCTTATAAGGCATTGACTGGCGTTTCTGAGAGTTTAGATAAAGGTGGGTGGATTGGTGCTTTAATGAGTGCCGGCGTTAAAATTGCATTAGGTCAAAAGGTTAATGTAAGAAAAATTGCATCCACAGTTTCAAGTGGCGTTGGATCCTTATCACAAGCGCAAAGTGGTGGTTTAGATGCTGCAAATCGTTCAATTCTGGGAATGGCTGATGGTGGTACTGTTCCTTTGATGGGACAACAAAGTGAAATAACAACTAATTTACTTGCAACTTTGATTCAAACCAGAGTCAATGAGGCACTTAAGAGTGTTACTGATGAGTTGCTTAAAGTTCCTGCTGCTGGCGGCGGTGGCGGCGGAGGCGGCGGCGGAGGAGGAGGAGCAGCTGGTCCGGGTGGATATGCTGAAGGTGCAGAAAACTTTGTTTCTTCAAAGGAAGTTTATGATTATTTAATAAGCAAAGGACTTTCTCATAATCATGCTATGGGTATGCTTGCAAATATTCAAGCAGAGTCTTCTTTTGATGCTGGAGCAATTGGAGATAATGGAAAATCTGGAGGTTTATTTCAACACCATGCTTCAAGATTTGATGGGATGGTTGCATTTGCTGGAAAGGATTGGGCAAAGAAATGGCAGCGTCAAATAGATTATGCTTTGAGAGAAGATGCTGGAAAACAATATGTAAACAAAGAATTTAAAAATGCCATGGAGGCATCTGCTTGGTTCACATTAAACTTTGAAAAACCATCTAATAAAGAACAAAAAGCAAAAGAACGTCTTGACTATTTAAAGAATTTTGGTTCTGATGGTTCTTGGTTGGGGGCAAAAAGACCTATTATTAAAGGTGGACCAATTAAAGGAGGAGGCATTGTAACGCAAAGAGGTGATCGAGATGCTGAACAAACTGGTATTGACATATCTTTAGGTGGAATGGGTGCAAATATTCAAAATCCATTTGATAATTTGAAAATTACCGGAAAAGGATTTCACGGATCTGGTTCTGGTATGTCTGGATCAGGGTATGGAAATTGGGTAACTGGAGAAGTTACAATTAACGGTAAAAAATATGAAATATTATTAGGACACTTGGATGGAACTGATGTAAATAAAGGTGATGTATTACGTGCAGGTGATATAATAGGCACACAAGGCATAACAGGACGTGCTACAGGACCTCACGTATCGACACATATCAATGCATTAAATGGAGGAGATCCCCAAAAAATTCTTGATGCTGTAGAAGATGTTTGGACAAAAGGTGGATCTATTGAAACAGATGAAGGAAAAAAACAAAAAAAATCAAGACCAAAAGAGACAACGAAACAACTAGAGGCAAAAAAGAAAATTCAAAGTTTATTGAAGAGGGCAAAAGATGAAGAAAAATTCAGGTCTAAACGACCTTGGTATGATAAATTTGGATTGTTTGGTGGTGCGGCCGCCCGTTCGCCCAAACCAAAACCAAAACCAAAACCAGGGGCGGCCTCCGATATAGGTCTTCCTTATGGTGGCAATATGCAGGGTGGCGGTCTCATAGGACCACAAAATAAAAGAAACTATTCTTCACTCTCCATGTATCCTTCCTATGATAATGGAGGTGATACGATGATCGCTGTTCAACCAATTATTATTGAAAAACCTATTCCAATGCCTACAGGAGGAAGTCAAATTATTGCATTCCCAGTTCCTGTAAGTGTAAATAATAACATGGCCCGTTTAAGTAGGTAACACAATGACTGCAAATATTCAAGCAGGTGCTGGTGAAGGTCAAATTAGTATTTTTGAAATTATATCAAATTATACTAAGAAAGGAACTGACATCAAAAATGGTATTATTGAGTTAACATATTATGAAAGTATTTTAGATCATACAGTGAGGGCAACTGCAACATTGGTAGATACTGGTTATCGAACTGCAGGAGAAGAATCTACAGTTTTTGAAAATGGTGATGTTAATTTAAATACTGGTGAAAAAATTAATTTAAAAATTACAGATGGTTATGGGACTCAGTTATATTTTGATGAAGAAAATGATAACCCATTTAGACTTTTACAAGTCAGAGATATTCAAGAAAGTACAAATAATACTGTATATACGATGGATTTAACATCGACTGAATATTATACAAACGATAACTTAAGTTCAAGAGTTGTAAAAAGATATGATGGTAAAATTCCAGATAATGTAAAGAGCATTCTTCAAAACACACTTAAAACTCAGAAAAATATAGATGTTGATGAAGGTTTGAATAGTTTTAATTTTACTGGCAAAAGTGAAAAACCTTTCTATCTTTGTACTTGGTTAGCTAAAAGATGTATACCAGATATTCAAGGGGCAAAAGGAAAACTTGCAGGATATTTATTTTATGAAACCGCAGATGGATTTAAATTCAAATCAATTGATAAACTTTTTCAACAAAAACCAAAAAGAACTCTTATCTTCAATAATCTGATTGGTCAAGTTCCGCCAGGTTATGATGGAAAGATTTTAGATTACTCTTTTGATTCCACATTTAACTTAAAGAAACTTCGTGCGACTGGTGCAATGGGTCAAGCAGAAACACGAACATTTAATCCTTTGACTCATGAGTATGGCAACAAGAACAAAGTAAATTCAGATATTCAATTTAATGAGACAAATACTGGAGGGACTGATCAGATCAAATATGGAGATGATCAAAATGAAACGACAAAAAGATATATTAAAAATTTAGATGTTGGTGTTCTTCCATCGGGAAAAACATTAAATGAGCAATTAAAAAAATCCAAGGAATTAAACTTCAATGTAGATGAGATTTTAATTCAATCCTCAATGAGATATAACAGTTTGTTTGCAATTAAATTATCAGTTACAATTGCTGGCGATTTTAATATTCGTGCTGGTGATGTAATTCATTGCGATTTTCCAGAGGTATCTTCAAATGAAACAGCATCATATAGTAAGAAAAAAAGTGGCATATATATGGTAGCAGATGTAGCTCATCGTATCACAAAGAACAATTGCATTACATCATTAAATTTGGTCAGAGATTCAATCGGAAGAAAACCTTTCTAACATGGAAAAATCACTCCAACAACACATCAATGATGATAGAGATGAATTAGATGATCCAAACATAAATTCACAACGTCGCCGTCATATTGAAGATGAATTAAGTGCTTTAGAAGTATATCAAATTAATCATCCTGATGATGATCACGATCCAACACCTTTAGAATTGTATTGTGATTCGCACCCAGATGCTTCAGAATGTCGAATTTATGAGGATTGATGTCATTTTTTAACGAATATTCCGGATCATTACCAGCAATTTTTTGGCAGGGTCAAATCGTTGATGATTCGACCTGGAAAGCAAATGTGCCATCGACAAAATGGAAAGATCCAAATGAGATTCCCGGATTTGGATTCCGTTACAAAGTTAGAATATTTGGAAGAGATACGTCGGATAAAAATGAACTTCCAGATGACCAACTGGAAATGGCCACGGTTCTATATCCAGTCACAGGTGGATCTGGACATGCCGGAAGTTTTCAAACACCAAATTTAAGAAAAGGAACATTTGTTGTTGGATATTATGCGGATGGTATTGATGGAAGAGAACCAGTAATTCTTGGAGCGATTGGACATAATGATCAAGTAAAATTAAATCAAAAAAATCCACAATCAGGATTTGTTCCTCGTAGTGGATATACAGATGAAAAAGTACCTCTTTTTTCAATTCCGCCCGGAAGTAGTCCTCCAGCTGGAGGTCCTGCTCCAAAAGAAGGAACTTTATCTTATGAAACATGGTTGTCTTCTGATGATCAGTTGATGCAAGAAGATGGAAATAAAGAAACTGCTCTAAAGTCTCCCAAAAGATGTAAATCGTCAGATACTGATGAAACAAAAACAAAATTACAAAATTTGATAAAGGATATTAAAAGTGCTCAAAAATCGGTTAATTCTTGGACTTCAGTAGTTGATAAACCAATCAAGTATAAAGGTCAAGAATTAAGTTTAGAAGAATATGTGGCACAAAAAGTTCAGGAAGCCTCAAAAGAAATTGCAAAGTCAATTAAAGGAACTGTAGAGGGAATTAGAAAATATACAAAAGAAAAAGCAAATGAAAAATTTAAAAAAACTTACGACAAAACACCACCAAATAAACTGCCAGCCTTAAAGAAAAAGATTAAAAAATCTGATAAATTAATTGATAAAATTTTTGATACTATCGTTGACAAATTACCTTCGATGGCATTGAAGTTTTTAAATAATATGTTTGCGAAAGGAGTTGGAAAATTAATCAATGTTCCTCTTTGCGCTACTGAAAATTTCATAGGTGGTTTATTGGGATCTATTGCTGGATTCATTACAAGTTCAATTAAAAATCTTATCGCACCAATTCAAGGTCTTTCAAGTGCTGCACTTGGTCTTGCTGCGGATGTGCTTGGATTCATTAATGGTTTATTGGGTTATTCTTGTCCAGAAACAACATCTTTTAGTCTTTGGAAAGGGGATGTTGGCAACGCTGCAGATTCGGTAGGTAGCGCACAAAATATTTTTAATAAAGCAAAGCAAGTTGCAAGTCAAGCAGCAGCGGTTGCTAATCCAGATAATTTTAATTTTGATTTTAATGTTAATGATTTATTGAATCCATTTACATGCAATACAAATCCGCAACCATGTGGACCACCAAAGGTAAAATTTGTTGGCGGCAATCCACTAGTAAGTGCGGCTGGAAATGCAATTATTGGTGCTGCAGGTCAAATTGTTGGTGTTGATTTAGTTACACAAGGCATTGGATATCTTTCCACTCCACTGGTAAAAATTGTAGATAATTGTGGTAAAGGAGCAGGTGCCACTGCAGTTGCAATTATGCAACCACAAACTGGTATTGGAACAACTGCAACTGAACCACAATATCAGGTGGAGCAAGTTATTATTACGGATCCTGGAACGGGATATATTCAAACCCCAGACGGCAGTACTGGCGGAGATGGCACGGTTTTTGCAGAACCATGCGACTCTACAATTCAAAAAGCAGACGGAAGTTGGGACCCACCATATCAAACGGGACAGAGTATGAATGTGGAAGTTGGTGATACCGTTCAGCATCCTGGTCAAGCTCCTTATGTCTCAACAGTTGCAGAAACTATTACTGCACCAGGATGCTCTCCAGCAGTAAGTCAAACCGCAGACCCATTAACGAATCCAATTACAGAAGTGGGATCACCTGTAAATGTTGAGCAAACAAACCCATCACCAGATCAATACTTTACAACACTTTCTATGTGTGAAATTTATGTTGCTAATCCTGGACTAAATTATAGTGAAGGTGATCAACTTGTCATTGAACCAGCAAATGGTGCAACTGGCAATATTGTTCTTGGTCCATTTGGAAGTATTGAACAAATTGATTTGAGTCAATGTGGTGAAGGTTATACAGAGGCACCAAATATTTACATTCAAACAGAAAGTGGTTACAATGCAGAATTGCTTCCTATATTTACTGTTGTATCAGTTCCAGATGTTGCTCAAGTTCCTCCTAATCTTCAGCAAAAAATTATTTCAGTCATCGATTGTGTAGGTAAAGTTTAATGGCAAAAGAAAACTATCATACTTTAAGATATGGTAATAAAAATGGCGAAATAAAATTAGGACACATTCATCCAGATGATGTAATTTCTGCCTTTATGGTAAGAAGTGGCAAAGACTATCGACATTATACAACCTTAGATAGTGAGGGAACACGATCCGGATGGACAATCAATCGTTGTCCTGGTGTTTATTCAATTAAATGCGCTGATGATGTAAAGGAAACTTCAATAGGATTTATTCTTGAAGCAGTTAAAGGTGATATTGTTATCAAAGCATCTGATGGAAATGTTAGAATTGAAGGAAATAATGTTCAAATCATTGCTAATGGTGCAGACAACAAAAATGGTGTTGTAACAATCGAGGGAGATTCTGCTATTAATCTTGTGAGTAAAAATATTGAAATTAACGGAACTGCAACAGCAAGATTCTTTTCATCAGGAACTTGTGAGGTTGTTGGAGATAGCATTCTAAATATTTACGGTGGTCTTGCTGCATGTGCAACGGGATCTTCTAAAGAAAAGAAATCAAAATTTGATTCTGACCCAGAAAAATACAATAAGTCAGATGTATCGTTTGGAGAGTAATCATGCAATTTGACAATATCGCAGTAGGAAAAAGACTTTATGTTGGCGAAGGGTCTCCAGAGGGAGCGTTAGGAGTAGGAAAAAAAGAAATTCGCGGATCTTCTTATATTGAAGGACCTCTTGTTGTTGGAGAACCTCATCCATTTTTGACTGCATCGGTCATGATTGGACCAGCATCAAATAGCGATATGGAAGAGGACCCAGAAATTTTAGGAGAACTCTGTCAAGGATCTAATAATCCTTATTCTTTAGCAGTTAAAGGATCGTCGGCATTTCTTGGCGCCGTAGATGTCAATGAACAATTACAGGTAGGACAAGATCTTTATGTTCAAGGTGAAGTAGCGTCAAATTGTGGAGGTCATTTTCTTTCTGCTAAAAAGAACTTTGATATCCCACATCCAACAAAAGAGGGTTGGAGACTTCGCCACACTTGTCCAGAGGCTCCTTACAACGATGTTTATATTCGGGGAAGAATCAGAAACAATACTGAAATTGATCTCCCAGAGTATTGGAAAAACTTTGTTGATTGGAAATCAATTACGGTTCAATTAACTCCAATTGGTGCTCATCAACATATTCTTATTAAAAGAATTGATGAAAACAAAGTATATCTTCAATCAAATGGAGGAATTCCAATTGATTGTTTCTATCATATTTTTGCCACTCGTGCAGATGGTGAAGACTTGATCCCAGAATATGAAGGCAAATCGCCTGCAGATTATCCAGGCAATAATGAACAATATTCAATTTCCGGATATCATTACGACATTAAAAGGAACTAATCATGGCAGATAAATTTGATTCAAATGGTGACTTGGTAGAACCAAAAAAAGCAGACACATTTACATTAAAACCAGTAGCATCTGGAAAAAACTGTGACAAAGTTGCAGGCGGATGGGGAAATGAAATGAATGATTATGAATTTATTTGGTATGGAAATCTAAATCAAGCAACATATCCCACAGAAGCTTGTACGCCTTTTTATCATAAAAAAGCAAAGATTGATTATTTGAAAGTAAATACTGAAATTAATGGTACAGGACAAATTGATATAACAGGAAATATCAATACAACCGCAGAACTTTGTGGAGCAACGGTATGTGCCAGTGTAAAACTTTTTGATATTCCACATCCAACAAAGCAGAACAAAAGATTAATTCATGCTTGTTTAGAAGGTCCAGAAAACGGTGTTTACATTCGCGGCCGACTTACAAATGAAAATGTGATAGAAGTGCCAGAATATTGGAGTGGTCTAGTTGATCCAGAAACAATCACAGTGACTTTAACACAAATTGGTTATTCTCAAGATTTAATTGTTGAAAAAATTGAATGGGGTAAAAAAATTCATATTAAGTCTGGCAATGGTGCCAATATTGATTGTTACTATGTGGTGAATGCAACCAGAAAAGACGTACCACTTTTAGAAGTGGAACAGGATGCTTGACACTCATTTCTTTTCGTCCTATAATACTAGAGTAATCACAAAACAACCTAATGCAAGATGAGTATCTGAGTCGATGTGTTATCGATCCGATCAAACGATCAGTTTATCTCTATTCAAATGAAGGAGCAGAAAAAACAGTCAAATGTGATACAGTAGAAGAGTTTATGAATGTTCTGCAGTTTGTTCGAGAAACTGTAGACGAAGAAACACTTTCTTATGCAAGTCCTCTGTAGATGAATCCATATAAAATCAATAGAGCAACTCTTTACGAATATTCAGTGAAAACAACACCAGAAAATGTCAAAGAGTCTAATGAAGCTTTGTTTTCTGCAAAGTGGAATTTACCCAAAGCAGCAAAACATTGCGGAATGACACAAAAAGAAATGAAGTTGACATTCTTTGAGTTCTTGAAGTATAATCCTCCTACCTACCAAACATAGGTTCTTATGGGCGAGTGACGTAATCGGTAGCCGTATCAGACTTAAAATCTGCTGGGAGTATTCCCGTGGGGGTTCGAGTCCCCCTTCGCCCATATACTTCTAAATAAAATCAAAAAGCAATGAAGTATCGGATCGAAACTGCCTATTGCTGGTATGAAAAGGGTTCAAAAATTGTCTTGATGTATTTCATCAATCATATACCATTTACCTTTGATGAACTTCCAGAAATTGCATTTTCAGATCCAGAGTTGATCGAACTAGCAGATCAACAACTACGATGGGAACCTGAGGATCTTTATCGAACATCATTTTATCTTATTGATGAGCAATGCCATCCAATGTTATTTGATGTAGAACTAGAGAATCCTGAGTGTCTTCCTGTTGATTAATGCCAGATTAGCTCAGTGGTAGAGCAACGGTTTTGTAAACCGTTGGTCGTCGGTTCAAATCCGACATCTGGCTTGAGTTCAATAAGAAACTCCAATGTCATTAATTTCCCAAAAAGATCGTGAGATGGCCATTGAGGCACTTGAATTTTATGTTGAGCAACTTAAAAAAGATAATTGTACGGCCGCATCAATCAGTTCCTTCCAAACCCTTCTTAATTGGATCGAACTGGAACATTTCAAACATGAAAATTAATCTCTGGTTTTGTGATTCAATGAAGCAATGGCGTTGGACATTGACTGATGATAGTCGCCCAATCGTCAAACAAGAATCTGGACAACAACCATATCTTCGTGACGCTATGAATGATGTGGCAAATACTGTAGAATATATGATGGAATGTAAGCAAAGTGAATGAAGTCTGACTTTTACATAGATAGAGTGAGTAAAGATGACATTAAAGAACTTCTTTACACTCATCATTATCTAAAAGACGAATCAAAAGATTTTAAGTCTGGTTATAATTATGGATTATATCGCAAGTCATTTACAGAGGTTCTTAGATTGGGCCCCTGTCTTGGTGCTTGCGTCTTTACTGGTTTACCAGTACCTGAAATTGCGGTAGGAGCATTTGGATTAAATCGTGATGAACAACAAGGACTCTTTGAACTTTCAAGACTTTGCATCCACCCTAGTACGCAGTCATGCGAACATAACATCACTTCTTGGTTTGTGTCACGAGCGATTAGACAATTTCGGAAAGATACTGAAGTTAAAGCAATCCTTTCTTATGCCGATTCAGATCACCATTCTGGTACAATTTATCGCGCTTGTAACTTTAAGTACTACGGTCTCACAGATAGAAAGAAAGATTTCTATTATTCAGACGGAACTAAACACTCTCGTGGAAAAATAAAAAGTTCTGAGGGAGAGTGGAAAGAAAGAAGTCGCAAACACCGATATGTGATGATATTTGATAAAAATTTGAATCTCTTGTGGGAGACGAAAAAGTATGCTAATATATAAGAAGGCGATACTCAAACCAAACCCCTTCCGTGTGACTTGAAAACCTCCTTAATGGAGGTTTTCTTGTATGATAAATAATCCATAACGGAAACTATAGTTTAAATAAGATGAGTCTCTCACGCTTAGATAATTTTCTGAAATCTGTTCGTGGTACAATTTTATATGTTGATCCAAGTAGTATCGATGCAACAGATAGTATTCAAAATCAAGGAAATTCATTAACAAAACCATTTAGAACAATTCAAAGAGCTCTTGCAGAATCTGCAAGATTTTCTTATCAGCGTGGATCCAATAATGATAGATTCAACAAAACAACAATTGTCTTATATCCTGGTGATCATGTTGTAGATAACCGTCCGGGATGGATTCCAGATGGTGCAAATAATTTTAGACTGAGAACTGGTGCAACCTCAAATGACCTAACTGAGTGGAATTTGAGCACCGTTTTCGATTTAACTGCAGAAAATAATGCTCTTTATAAATTAAACAGTATTCATGGTGGAGTTATTGTTCCTCGTGGAACCTCCATTGTTGGTATGGATTTAAGAAAAACAAGAATTCGTCCAACATATGTTCCAAATCCTGAAAATGATGATGTTGAAAGATCGGCAATCTTTAGAATAACTGGTGGTTGTTATTTCTGGCAATTTACAATTCTTGATGCGGATCCAAATGGAAATTGTTATAAGGATTATACAAGCAATTTATTCGTTCCTAATTTTTCTCATCATAAATTAACATGTTTTGAATATGCTGATGGTGTAAATGATGTCGATATTGATGATGCATATCAAACATATTCAACAGATCGAACAGATCTTGATATGTACTATGAAAAGGTTGGTATTTGTTATGGATCTGTAAGCGGTAGAGAAATCTTTGATGATTATCCTTCTGCAGATCAGGATTTTGAGCCAGTTATTGATGAATATCGTATTGTCGGTTCTAGAGGCGCTGAGGTAGGAATCACAAGTATTCGTGCTGGTGATGGAATCATTGGAACCACAACAATTACTGTTACATTAGCAGAGCCATTTTCAGAATTAAATGTAGATACCCCAATTACAATTCAAGGAGTTTCTTCAAGTGATTATAATGGAAAATTTGTTGTTTATCAATCGATAGATAGCACAACTCTGACTTACAAAGTTCAAAACGTTCCCTCTAATCCATTACCAACAACTGCAGGAGCAACGTTAAGTATTAATGTTGATACAGTAACATCAGCATCACCATACATCTTTAATGTTTCTACACGTTCTGTATATGGAATGTGTGGAATGCTTGCGGATGGAAATAAGGCATCTGGATTTAAGTCAATGGTTGTTGCCCAATTCACTGGAATTGGATTGCAAAAAGACGATAATGCATTTGTCAAATATGATTCAACAACTGGTCAGTATGAAGATTCAACCACTGTTACGAGTCTTAGTACAGATTCGAGATCAGTTTATAAACCAGCATATGAAAATTCCCATATTAAAGCAGTTAATGATTCATATATTCAGATCGTATCTGTTTTTGCAATTGGTTATGCAAATCATTTTGAAGTTGATAGTGGTGGAGACTTTTCTATCAATAACTCCAACTCCAACTTTGGTGCAAGAGCATTAATTGCAAAGGGATTTAGGAAAGATGCATTTGCAAAAGATGATATTGGATATATTACTCATATTATTTCTCCACAAGAAAATCAAGCAAATGAAAGAAATGTATCATTTTTGAGTCTTGATCGCACAAATACAGTAGGAATTGCATTAACTTCAAGACTGTACTTATATCAGAAAACTAATCAAAACGACCCACCAGAAAATGTCATTGATGGATATCGAATTGGCGCAAGTCCAAATGATAGATTATATCTTCAAATCACATCAAGTGGTATAAGCACAGAGTATTCGGCAAGAATTGTAATGCCGAATACGACTATTTCTTATGAAAAATCATACACAGTTGGAAGATCTCTTGCAGGAATTAATAGCATTTCTTCAGATACACTTACATTAACTTCAAGTCATACTTTTGCTAATGGAGAAACAATTCGTGTAATTAGCGACAATGGAAGCCTTCCTGATGGTTTAAATGCAAACCAAATTTATCATGCAATTACCTCAGGAATCGGATCAAATCAAGTTAAGATTGCACAAACATTGACTGATGCGATTAATACAAATCCTCTTACAATTAATACTAAGGGCGGAATTCTTAAAGTTGTAAGTAGAGTATCTGATAAAACTTCTGGAGATATTGGACATCCAATTGCATTTGATAGCACAAATTCACAGTGGTATGTGAATGTTGCCACCGCATCGACGGAAAATTCAATTTATTCTTTGTTAAGTTCAAGTTATACAGAAACAACCACACCAAGAACTTACATTAAGAGAACACCAGATACTCGAAACGTATCGGAAACTGTATATCGTGTTCGTTATGTTATACCAAAAGATTCTCCAACTCTATCAAGATCTCCAATTGATGGATATATTCTTCAAGTTTCAAATGATACCCTTGGAAACGATGCAACTGAAATTCAAAAATATTTCAACACTTCTTCCGCAACGCTTCAAAATACAACAGAATTAAGAAATCCAGGATTTATTGCAACTTGTAGTTATTCTTCGGGAACCGCAAACGTTGTTACTGAACTTCCACATAATTTAACTATTGGATCTCAAGTTGAAGTTTTAAATGTCAAGAGCACCAACAATCCTACCGGTGTTGCCAATTCATTCTTTAATGGTACATTTACTGTTACTGATATTAGTAACACAAAACATTTTAGTTACGATCTTTCTGTTGATCCAGGTTCTTTCCAAAGTGACATTAATACAAGAAATTTAAATCTCCCTCACTTTAAGAGAAAGAGAACAAATAATACATATCAAGTTTATAGAAGTGTTGAGGTACAAAAGTATGAACACAATGTTCAGGACGGAATTTATCACCTTACTTTAATTGAAAGTTCAATTTCTCCTACAATTTCCCCATTCACAGGTTTTAAATTAAGTCAACCAATTAACAATCTGTATCCACAAACAAATAGAGATGATGTAATCTCTGACCCAGAAGCAGCAAAGTGTTTTGCAGTTTCAAATCAGATTGGAAAAGTTGTTATTAACGATCCACAAAAGAGTTTATCGAGACAAACAATTCAAGATAAATTTATCGATTTAAATGTTGGTCTCGGAATTACTGATATTATTTCAGGATCAGGAACTACTCATACAATCTATACAAAATTAGATCATGGATTCTCTGGCATTACCTCTGTTGGTATTCAAACTTGTGGTGCTGGATACATTGCTGGAACTTATTATAATGCACAACTCACGGGTCTCAATACATCAATAGGTGTCAATGCAACAGCTGTTGTAACGGTAAGTGTCGCTGGAACTGTCACAGACGTTAAAATTATGGATGGTGGTTCATCCTATAATGTTGGTGATTTGTGTGCTGTTACTGGAATTGGAACTGTTGGATCTGGAGCAACAATTACCGTTGCAAACATTTATGATCCACATGGAGAAGGTTTAAGTGTTTTCGGTGTTGGTTCAGAATCAAATGCTGCATATAATAATCTGTATAAGATTATTCATACCAACAATCCAAAAGAAATTTATGTTCAATCTTCGAATTCAATTGTTGGATACACAACAACTGGTATAGGAGTTACTGCAACAGCAAATTCTGCTGCAGTTGTTACTGGTAAAGTTCTTGGAATTTCTACTTTCACGTATAATGGAACCACACAAACTGGTATCGTAACATTTAATGGAGCTCATGGATTTAAGATTGGCAATAAGGTTAGATTTAGTGGAGCAACAAATAGCATCTACAATGGCGATTTTGTTGTAGATAATACAATTGTTGATACTATTTCAGGAATCAGCACATCCTTTACTATCGTTGGATTGGGAACTACATCTCCATCAACAAGTGGAACAATTGAAGTATATCGCCATAGACTTACATCTCAAGGTGGATTAATTACAAAATCAAATGAAAAAATATCTGGTAGATTAATTGAACAATATGCCGGTATTACCACTACACTTGCAACAGCAATTACGGCAAGCGCATTAGAATCCTCACCAATTTACATTACAAATTCAGACACTCTTGGATTTAAAATTGGAGATTATTTCTCCATTGATGATGAAATTTTTAAAGTTAAAACCACTCCAGCAGCAAATGTAATCTATGCATTTAGATCTGTTCTTGGTACAAATCGTCAAGCACATGCTGTAGGATCAATTGTTAGAAAAATCAATCCAATTCCTGTTGAATTACGTAGAAATTCTATTGTTCGTGCATCTGGACATACTTTTGAGTATCTTGGATATGGTCCAGGAAATTATTCCACTTCATTCCCAGAAAAACAAGATCGGTCGCTTACAGAAAGAGATCAATTAATTGCTCAATCAGTGAAACTTGATGGTGGCGTTACCATTTATACTGGTATGGACGATCGTGGTAATTTCTACACTGGCAATAAAAAGTTAAACTCAACAACAGGACAAGAGCAAATTTATGATTCTCCAGTTCCAACAATTACTGGAGAAGATATTGGAGAGGGTGGAATTAACATTGGATTTGATGTTCTTTCACCACTTGAAATTAATGTTAATCGTTCAATTCGTGTTGGCGGTGGCGATGATAAGTCATTAGTGTCACAATTTGATGGTCCAATTGTTATTAATGAAAAAGTCACATCAAACTCCGACAAAGGTATTGAAGCCAAATCAATCTTCCTACAAGGAACTGCTGATATAGCACGTAAAATCAGTTTTGATACTCAGACTCCAACTACGCAAAGTAATCCTGGTGATGTAAGTCTCAATGCAAATCCCATAACGAGTGGTTATCTTGGTTGGGTCTATACTGATACAAATGATTGGAGAAGATTTGGATTAATTTCCAAAAGTTCCACTGCAATGGATGTGACTGTTGATAGTATTGAAATTGGAGTGGGATCAGGATCTACAATTTATGGAACTAATGGGAACATTGGTATTGGAACAGCAATATCTACACGCAAATTGAGAGTCGAAGGTGACATCAAAGCAGGTGGAAATAGTACTCAAGGTTTGATTTTGACATCACCGAATGGCAATGAATTTAGAGTTACTATTAACAACTCTGGTGCTTTAGTGATAACTTCTATATAAATATAAAAAGTATAGAGGGGAGAGAGAACCTCAATGGCTGGAGTTAATAAAAATTTTATCGTTAAAAACGGTCTTGAAGTTAATAATGGTTTAATCTTTACTGATGTAGCAAAAGCAAACGTCGGCATAGGTAGCACCAATCTCAGTGCTCTCTATAAGTTTCAAGTTGTTGGTGGTATTGGTGCCACATCATTAACAGTAACTGGAGTCACAACTACAACTTCTGCAGTCATTACATCCTCTGCGGTTGTTGGATCTGCAGTAACGATTAACTCTTCTGGGATTGATTTAACCGGAGGATTAAAAATTAGTGGAGTTGCAACAGCAGCAACATATCAAGTTGGAACTAGCACGGTTGTTTATACTGATGGTGGACAAATTACTCTTGCTGGTATTCAAACAATTGATACAACAACTAGAGAATCATTAGAAAGAGAACTGGCATTAGATCCAAATAACTTCAATAGTTTAAATGTATCTGGAATATCAACATTAGGTAGTGTTAAAATAACGTCGGGAATTATAACTGCTGTAAGTGGTATTGTTACTTATTATGGTGACGGGTCTGGACTGACTGGCGTTCCTCCAATTCCAGCAGGATCTGTAAATAATGTTCAGTACAATAACGGTTCAGTAACTGCGGGTTCAGATAATTTTGTTTTCACAGGAACTCATGTTGGCATTGGAACCACAATTCCAACTGATTCGGCAAATGCAAGCAATATTTCAATTCTAAATGTAGGTATTGTTACTGCTAATTCTCTTTATGGTTCTTTAATTGGTAACGTTACTGGAAACCTCACTGGCAATATAAATGCAACAACTGGGGTTTCAACTTTTACAACTCTTAAAGTTGGAACTGGAGTAACAATTAGTGGTGGTATTGTAACTGCAACATCTTTTTATGGAGACGGTACAAATATATCAAATGCTGGTGCAAGTCTGCAAACAGGAAGTGGAACACAAAATATTCTTCTTACTAGTATTACAAGTGGAAATGTAACATCAGTTTCGATTGATCAGACAACACTGCAGTGGAATCACAATACTAATACATTAAACACTACAAATATAGATTTAACTGATAACTTATATGTTACTGGCATCTCAAGTCTTGGTATTACTACTGCTACCACATTAAATGTAACTGGTGTCTCTACATTTGCTGGTATTACAACCGTTACTGGCACTACTTTATTTGCAAATCAATTGAGTGTATCAGGTGTTTCAACCTTTGCTGGTATTACAACTGTTACTGGTACTACTTTATTTGCAAATCAATTGAGTGTATCAGGTGTTTCAACCTTTGCTGGTATCGGAACATTCCAATCAACATTATTTGCCAATGAGGTGAGCGTAACAGGTATTGTGACAGCTGCAGATTTTAACTCAACATCTGATGCAAATCTCAAAGAAAATGTTCAAACATTTGAAAATGCATTAGATATTGTATCAGAACTTCGTGGTGTTAGATTTAACTGGAAGAAAGATAATAAACCATCTGTAGGTGTGATTGCACAAGAACTTGAAGAAATTCTTCCTGAACTTGTGAGTAATACCAGTCCCAAGACGGTTAATTATAATGGTATCATTGGTGTTTTGATTGAAGCAATCAAAGAACTTTCCGAAGAAGTTCAAAATCTTAAAAATCAAATAAATAATCAATAAAAAAGGATATGGCAATTTCAATCGGTTCCAGTGTTATTATTGATAACAATCGAGGAATCTCAACTACTACTTTACAAAATTACAGTGAAAGTATTGTTACCTTAGGCACATTGCCTGCAGATTCTGTTGTTAATATTGGATTATCCACGGGAACAGTATTTACGGCAACACTACCAACATCAGGAATTACAACTTTCACATTTACTTCCGGAATTTCAACTGGTGCTGCAAGTTTTCTGATATTCTTAACAAATGCTGGAAGTGGAACAACTGTTACACTTTCTTGGCCAAGTACAGCGGGAGTATCATCAGTTAAGTGGACTGGTGGGACAGTTCCGGACAGAACAACTGTCGCAAGTAAAACTGATATTTGGTCTTTCAATACTTTAAATAATGGAGTAGATTGGTATGGAAACATTGCTCTCTTTAATTTTTCATAAAGATGTCAATTAAAATTATTGGAACTGACATTATTGATGATAATCGCAACATTTTATCATCAACATTCACAAATTACGCAGAAGTAGTCAATTCATTAGGAACTCTTTCTTCTGGAATTACAACAATTCGAGTTGCAGATGGAAATGTTATAACTGCCACACTACCAAATGGATCTATAACATTTGATTTTAACTCAATACAAATGTCCCCCGGTGCTTTTGGATTTATACTTTATCTTACCAATCCATCATCAGGAGTTCCAACGATTACTTGGCCTGCATCCATCAATTGGCAAGGTGGTTCTGTTGGCGTTGGAACCACCACAAACGATAAAATCAATGCATATTCATTCATTACAACTAATAGTGGAGTCAATTGGTACGGTAATCTATCACAAACAAACCTATAAATATTCAAAAAATTTGAAGTAATTATATGAAAACAAAATATATCGATTTCATTGGAATGTATGAAAACGTATATCCTGAAGGTTTTTGTCAACATATGATTGAAGAGTTTGAACGTCTTCAATCATATGGAATGGTAGGTTCAAGACAACAAATTGAGGGAGTTAAAAAGATATCAAAACAAGATGATTCGGTGATGTTAAACATGAGAAATCATCAAACATCATCCTTCAATGGAAAATCAGCAATGGATGTTTTCTTTGAAGGACTTCAAAATTGCTTTGATGAATATACTGATGAATATGATGTTTTAAAAGAACCATCATTAAGATGTAGTTCTGTAAAAATGCAAAGAACAATGCCTGGAGGCGGTTATCATGTATGGCATCCAGAGCAAGGAAATGGCGAACAAGCATGGAGAGGATTAGTATATTCTTTGTATTTGAATTCATTAGAACCAGATGCTGCAGGAGAAACTGAGTTCTTGTATCAAAAATGTAGAATTCCTCCAAAAGAAAATTGTATGGTAATATGGCCTGCAGGATTTACACATACTCATAGAGGTAATGTTGTTCACGGCAATAAACCTAAATATATAATAACAGGTTGGTTTTATTACGATTAAAGAAATATGGCATTTGGAGTATCGGGTAGATCAATTATTGGTGGGAGACAAGTACCTTCTAGTGTATCTGTTCCTGGTGCAACAACTCTCGTTTTTAATGCGCCAGGAAGTTTTAGAGTTCCTTCCAGAGTCACCAGAGTAGATGTCACTGGTCATGGTGGTGCAGGAAATGCTGGATTTGCTGGAACTGCCGGTGCTGGTGGTGCTGCAGGAAATGGAAATCCCGGCACAGGTGTAATATGGAACCCTCAGGGCCCTCATGGTAATGCAGGAAATGGAAATCCTGGAGCTCACGGAAATGCAAGTCACGGCAGTGCCGGCGGCGGAGGAGGAGGAGGAGGAGGTATGGGAGGTCCCCCGACTGTGCCAGGACCTTTGAGACCTGGAATGAATGGCGCCGGTGGCGGGAATGCACAAAATGCGCCTGGTGGTAGCATCGGCGGCATCAGTGGAAACGGCGGTAACGTCAGTATTGGACCAGTTCCTTCTACTGGTCGTTATGGCAACGCCGGCAATAGCGGTACTGGCGGACAAGCCGGTTTCGGCGGGAATACTGGAGCATCAGGAAATTCCACTGCTGGCAGCGCGACTGGTGTGAATGCAAGTTTGATTGCAAATGCAAATATTGGAACTAGAAATCCAGGTCAAGCAGGGTTTGCAGGAACTGCTGGAAGTCCTGGAAGCAGTGGAGCGATCTCCAAATTTGGAAATCTAGAATTTTCAGGTGCCGCTGGTGGACTAGGAGGAACTGCTAATAGTGGGACTGAAGGCGCCATTGGCGTGCGCGGCGTCGGAAACGTTGGACACCCAGGTGGACCTGGAAATGGAAATCCTGGATTCCCCGGCAGTGGCGGCCATGGTGCGGGGCCCGCGTCTGCGGCTAATGGCGGTGCGGGTGGTCTTGGATCTTCATTAAATCCAGCAGGACATAGACAAACTGCTGTTAATTTTGCTGCGTCTGGGCAACCCAGTGCGTTCGGGCCCGGCGCATTACCTGTTGCACACCCATATGGCGCCGGCGGTAATCCAGGCACCGGTGCTCATTATCCCCCAGTTACTGGCAGAGCACAATATGGAGGTAGCGGTGGTCATGGTCGTGAAGGACTATTTGGTTTTCCAGGGCAATCTGGACATCCCGGAAATGCAAATGCCGGACAAGCATCTATACCTGGAAATACTCAACCTGGGCACTTTGGCCAACCTGGTACTCCTGGCAGTGCCAATCCAGGGCAAGCAGGCCTGCCTGCTGCTTCAGCATCAGCAACAAATGCATCCGTTTATGTACTTCCTGGAGATACGATTCCAGTTACTGTTGCTCCTGGAGGTTCTGTGACAATTAGTTGGAATCAATAATAAATAAAAAATGATAATTCATTACTTTAAATAAGTTATTATGTCTGAAAAAAATCTTACTCAGCGCCAAAGACTTCGCAAACTTGAAGAAGAAAATCAATATCAAGGAATGCTGCAAAACAGAACAAGAGCAAGAACTGTGGCAGTTGGAGGTTGTGGAAATGGAATGATTGAAGTTTCAATGAGAGGTGATTTTGCATCCCTATGGGTATTATTACAACCAGTTGAAGCTGTTGAATTACTTGAACAAATAGCTGCTGCTTGTGGAGTTGAAGTCGCAACAAGACCAAAACAAAATTTCAGTGCTTGGCGTAAATGGGAAAATGATGATGAACGGACAGCAATGCTTAAAGGAGCATCTCCTTGGGAAATTATGAACCAAATACATTCTGTTGGCGTAACAGATATGACCCTTAAACTTGATTTAGAAAGAGAAAAAAGAATTAAAGCATTAGAATTTGAGCGTGACATGAATCAAATTGCACTTGAATTTGCTGAAGAGCAAAAAATGTTAGAAGGTGCCAAAAAAGATAATGAGGATTCTGCTCAATTATCAAAAAAAACTAAAAAACCTAGGAGACCAAAACAATGATTGACAATCTTTATACTTTTGTAGATAAAGAAAATAAAAAAATTAATAATTGTTTTCAAGAGTTACCAATAAACTGGAGAAACATTTCTGGTCTTTGTTTTATGACAGATTCTGAGTTAGATGATCTTGGATGGATAAAATTAACCGATAAAAAAATTTTAAAATATTCCTGCGATTCGTTAATTGTAAATAGTTTAAAAGGTAAAATTTTAGATGATGTTGCAGATCTTCGTTGGCAAGCACAAACAGAAGTAGTAACATATAACGACAACGTTTATGTTTTGAATGAAGGAACAGTTAATTCGTTATATCAAAAAAGAATGCTTGTATCAAATGATCTAGAAAAAACTTATAATTGGAAAACAAGAGATGGTGTGGTACAATTAAGTGGTACAGAAATTGTCAGTTTAACCGATGCCATTCACGATTATATTCAAGCATGTTTTGATGTTGAAATGGAATTTGCATCTAGACTTTCTTCAGTTTCAAAACTAAAAGATTTCCTAAAAATTAATTACACAATTTCTTGGCCATCAACTAATCTTTAATTTATATAATATGATATCTGATTACTTGAGATCTTATAATTCTCTTGATGATATTCCCTCACTGAGAAATAATGTATTTGAAAATGCAAACAATGGTGATCAATATTGGCATTTAACATCTCACCAATATGAACCTTATTCATGGACTAATCGTTTGTTTGTAGTAGATGAAATTGACAACATCGTAAAGATTGGAACAACTTTAAATTTAGAAAGAGCACAAACTGGTGGTTCTGGTGTTGATTGTTTAGATCATCGTCGTTCATTCGTGTCTTGGATTCCAATGAATTCAACAACTTCGTGGATTTATGAAAGACTGACAACTGCGGTTAATGATATGAACGAACAGTTTTTTCAATTTGATCTTACAAAATTGGAAAAATTGCAATTTACTTACTATTCGTCCGAAGAACAGGGATGTTATAAACAACATGTAGATCCATTATGTTGGACTACTCCACATAATCGCAAGTTAAGTGTTGTTGTTCAACTTTCAGATCCATCTGAGTATGAAGGTGGAGAATTGATCCTGTATAATGGGCAAGATGGAAATAGAATTAAAAAAGAAAGAGGAATGAGTGTGTTTTTTCCATCATATACTCTTCATGAATGCACTCCAGTCACAAAAGGAGAAAGATATGCGTTAGTTGCCTGGGTACATGGCCCGCCGTTCAAATGAGGTATTGTTATGAGTTTCAAAGAAAAAGGTTATCATGTAGTCAAAAACTTTATTGACAAAGATTTTACATACTTCATTCAGGATTATTTCTTTTTAAGAATTAAAGCAGGACATGCAACTCCAGGAGATTGTCAGGCACCTTTTGCACATTCATTTTATTCCGATCCACTCATTGAAACGATATTGGAAGCATCTATAGAATCATTAAGTGAAATTAGTGAATTTAAATTATTACCAACATATACTTACACAAGGTTATATGGTAAAGGTGATGAACTTTTAGTGCATATTGATCGTCCATCCTGCGAAATGTCAGCAACATTAGCACTTGGAGTTCCTGAGGGAGAAGAGATCAATCCAATTTATTTCAGTAAAAATAAAGACAAAAGTGATGCAGTAGAAATTTTACTTGAACCTGGAGATCTTTGTTTGTATCGTGGATGTGATTTGTGGCATTGGAGACCAGAATTTACACAAAAATGGTATCTTCAAGCATTTTTGCATTATGTCAATGCTGATGGTCCTTATGCCGATCACATTTATGACAAACGACCATATCTAGGAATGGATCCTGGGGAGAAAAGGTGAAATGTCAATTTATCATGTACCTTTGTTTCCATCATTGATTTCAATACTTAAATGTGATGATTTTGATCAAATTCAAAATTCGTTGATTTCTTGGATCTATGAGTATCAAAATACAGACGAAGGTGTTACTAAATCAAACGTAGGTGGGTGGCAATCTTACGATCATTTTTATAAACATCCAACGTTTATAAAATTTTACGATTATATTTTTTTCAATACTAAAAAAGTTATATCTGAAACGGACATCAACACTTCAGGTTTTAACATTTCAAATATGTGGATTAACATAAACAAAAAAGATAATCATAATGCTCTGCACGATCATCCAGAGTCACATCTTTCTGGTGTTTTTTGGATCAAAATACCCAAAGAATCTGGAGTAATACAATTTGAAACTCCAAGAATGTTTCAAAGAAATAGATTTTTACATGCTTTAGGTGACAATGCAAAACAAAATTTTTACTTAGATTTCGAATGGAATTTTGAACCAGAAGAAGGAACAATAATGATATTTCCTGCAGATCTTTTACATAGAGTCACGCCAAATTGTTCCGAAGAAGACCGAATTTCAATCGCATTTAATATCATACTGTAGACACTTTGTAAACTGTCCACTCAACCCCCCAGATCACCCTGGGGGGTTTTATCATGGCTACATGATCTTCAAGATCCTATGCAACTGACAACAACTGAAAAACTCATCTTTATGGGTTCCTTCATATCATTCCTTCATTGGGGAACCAAAGTCACTGAAGTTGTTTTTAATTCTTTGTTCTGATGCTATCTCTTTCTACAAGCGGTTATAACTACTCCAGAAGGCGCTGTGAGGACGTTGTAGAGTGGTTCTGTGATAAGTACCTTAAAAGGCATAAAATAGAGATTGAGGTGCTTCACAGAGGACTTATGAGGGAAGGTGTGTATGGTTATTGTTCCGTACAAGATTGTGACTCACGTCCCCGTAGTTTCCTTATTGAGATTCATAACTTTCTCACAATAGAGGATTATATTAAGACTCTGCTTCATGAGCTTCAACATGTGCTTCAGCATGTTCGTGGAGATCTTCGTGATAAACGTGGAGTGAGGTGTTGGAAGAATATCAAATGTCCTGATCTCGATTATGAGGAAATGCCTTGGGAACGAGAAGCACATCTAATGGAAGAGGTGTTGTATCTGCACTACTTGACAGAATGTAAATAAGGTATTAGAATACCTTTGTGGAGGTTGATCGGGACGGCTATGAGAACTATAGAGAGGCACAGATATCATAAGAACACAATTTTTCAAACACGCTCATTAACCTTTGATCCTTACCGATACTCAGAGAATAACATGGTATTGGTGATGGGATTGATTCGACGTAATCTCACGCCAGATTTATTATCTCCAAGATATCGGAAAGAGAATCAAACCAATCCAGTGTACGGACATTGCTATCATTCTACACAGGCATTGTTTTACTTAATAGATACTGATAAACTACAACCGATGAGTGGTAAAGATTATCGGGACGAATTTCATTGGTGGTTGCAAGATGGAGAAAAAATTTATGATTTAACTGCTGAGCAATATTATACTGTAGGAAAGATTCCACCATATCATAATGGTAAACCTGGAAAATGGTACGGTTATCGGCAGAGGCCTCATCAAAGATCACTGAATCTTATGGTTCGGGTGTTGGGAGATAAGGTAACGGATTGTACTAGCCCTTGACAAGAAATAAAAAATGGTTTATATTGGCCACATGATTGAAGGACAGGAATTTAGTTCCAACCCAATCATATTCTGTTGTTTATTTAATTTAACACATGTCAAAGGTACAGATTCCTTTTCTACCCTCCGAGACTGAACTTGTTTGGAATCGAGTGGCACAAACTTGCAACAATCCTCTTGGTTTGACTGAGGAAATTGTTCAAGAATCACTTGAGGTTCGCCCTCCTCATGAATATCAAGGAGCAACTCACATTGGTCGATATTTGATTCCTCGGACGTTTGTTCGGTATAATATCGAAGAGCAACCACGAGACAAAGGTAACGAAACAGATCACGTTAATGATCTTGTAAATAACTACGAAACCGTTGGTTATTTGATCACTGCACATCCGCCAATTACATCTTTTGATGATGCTGATGTTTCAAGTTCAAAACTAAAAGGATCTTCTGGATTTAATCGCAACGAAGCACTGGATCGCATTGGTCAAGATGTTTACATCTATGATGTTTATGAGTTTGAAAGTAAGTTTTGGGAAATTGTTGCTCGCAATCAATCCAATCATCATTCAAATCCTCAATTGAGTCAGAAGTGGACTGATTATCAAAAAGAAGTTGTTAATGCTGTAAAGGCTAAAATTATTCCCGCAACTGCTGATGAGATTGACAAATTTGTTGATCTGATTGCAGCAGATAAAACTTCAAAAACTCGGAAGAAAATTAAAAACTCGTGCTACAACAGTTGTTCCGTTTTTCCAAACTTTCGCACTTATAACTCACTTGGAAACGGTAAAAATACTCTGAACGGATTCATTAATAATAATGGATTTGCAAAACAGGGTGTTGAAGGCCGTACTGATGCTGACTTGATCAAGCAAGGATACATTGTGTACTGTGCTGGAAACGGTGATAACAAAAGCACTTGGATGCGAGCTGTATATCACGGCACTCGCCTGAATATTCCAGTTTGGGTGTTTGGATATGCAACCAATCGTGTTGACGATCTTCAAAAATTTCGTGAAGAATACATTGAAGACTTTAATGAATTGAAAGCAGTATTGCTTCAGTTTGCTTTCAATACGGTTGAGGAAGGAGAATGTTCTTCTATTGATGAAGAAGTATTTCCTGTGAAACTTGCTGGGTTTCTTGCTCAATATGTAAAACCCAATCCTAATGATAAGGGTCGCCCCACTGAATGTGGTTTGGTTGATGTATATGGAAATGTAATTAAGTTTGATCCTGATGGTGATTGCCTGACTCTGACTCAATCCTGAACCACTTTCACAACCGTCACAGGGGGTTCCTTCGGGAACCCTTTTCTGCTATAATGGCCACATTGAAACGAACTGAATGATTACTCTTCGTCCTCACCAGAATCGTGTTGATGCTTTGATGCAG